>Ga0206118_100823_pt1 | contig 11270 bp, 7 predicted proteins | sample 3A20Ametagenome_FD_177999 | JGI IMG/M metagenome (GOLD analysis project Ga0206118, IMG submission 177999) | Enriched microbial communities from leaf-cutter ant dump, University of Wisconsin, Madison, United States - 3A20A | ecosystem: Environmental > Terrestrial > Nest > Insects nest > Nest dump...
CAATGCGAGGATGTTGGTCTGGAAGGCGATGCCGTCGATGACGCTGATGATGTCGGCGATCTTCTTCGACGAGGCCTCGATGGCCGACATGGTGGTGACCACCTGGCCGACCACCTGGCCACCCTGCGAGGCGACGTCGGCCGCGCCCTGTGCCAGCTGGTTGGCCTGGCGGGCGTGCTCGGCGTTCTGGCGCACGGTGGAGGTCAGTTCCTCCATCGACGCGGCGGTTTCTTCCAAGTTGGCGGCCTGCTGCTCGGTACGGCGCGACAGGTCGTTGTTGCCCGAGGCGATCTCGCCGGCAGCAGTATTTATCGAAACGGTGGACTGCTTGATGCGGCCGACGATGTCGGTCAGCTGCTCGGCGGTGGCGTTGGCGTCGTCGCGCATGCGGGCGAACACGCCGTGGAAGTCGCCGTGCATGCGCGCGGTGAGGTCGCCCTGGGCGATGGCCTGCATCAGGGTGGAAACCTCGCCCAGGCTGCGGTCGGTGCTCTCCATCATGGTGTTGATGTTGTGCACCATTTCGAGGAACTCGTGCTCGAAGCGGCCCTCGTCGCCACGCAGGCTGAAGTCGCCGTTGGCCGCCGCGCCGCTCAGCTGGCGGATCTCGTGGCTGATGGCGGTGAGGTTGCGCTTGATGGTGGCCATCGTCTCGGTGATCTCGGCCTTCTCGCCCGGCAGCGGCGGCATGTCGCGGCTGAAGTCGCCGACGGCATAGCGCTGGGCCAGCGCGATGATTTCCATCTTCACGTCGATGTGGCCGGCCACCAGCTGGTTGGTGCCGGCAACCATCACCCCGTAGTCGCCGGGGAAGGGGGCGGCATCCATGCGGTAGCTGATGATGCCCGCGGCATGCTGGCGCTCCATCTCCGCCTGTGCGGCGATGACCGCCTGCACCTGCGCCTGCATGCGCTGCATGGCGGTGAGCAGCTGGCCGACCTCGTCGCGGCGCGAGACGTCGATCCTGCTGTCGAGCTTGCCGCTGGCCACGTCGTTGGCCACGGCCACGGCGCCGCGCACGCTGCCCACCAGCGAGCGGGCGAACAGCCAGCCCAGCACCAGGCCGGCGGCGATGCCGACGACCAGGCCGATGACGATCAGGGTCAGCGACGAGGCATAGGTGGAGGAGGCATCGACCACGGCGTTGTCGCCGCGGCGGTCCTCGTCGGTGATCAGCTCCTGCATCGAGGTGGTGGCCTTGCGGTGCAGGTTGCGGGTTTCGCCGACGAAGGTGTCGATGGCGTCGTCCGGCAGCTCCAGCTCCAGCATCTCGTTGACGCTGTCGTAGGACGCCAGCGCGGCCTTCCAGTCGGCGGTGAAGGTGTCGAACAGCTTGCGCTGCTGGGCGTCGTCGATCAGCTTGGAGTACTGGGCGATGGCCTTGTCGATCTCCCCACGCAGTTCCACGGTGCGCTTGCGCGCGTCGGCCTTCACTTCGTCGCTGGCGCGCACCAGGCTCTGGTAGGAGGTGTTGCGGTATTCGCTGACCAGCGAGTTGAGCTCGCCGGCCAGGCGGATGCTTTCCATCCGCTGCTGCCCGAGGTTCTCGGTGACGCTGTTCAGCGATGACAGCCCGCGGTAGGCAACGACGCCCTGGATGAGCATCACCAACAGGACGACGCCGAAGGTGAGCATCAGCTTCGGCATCAGTTTGAGGTTCTTGATCCACTGCATGGGTGCGTTGTCTCCTGCGGCATTCCCCGGCGAGCTGGGCGGGGGCCAGCGCCGGCCGGGCCGGCGTGGCGAGGTACGGGGGTGCGGGTTACTTGATGTTGGCCAGCTTCAGGTTGGACGGCGAGGTGACCTCGATCTCGGCGCGCGAGGCGTCGCGGGCGATCTTGCCGATCGCGCACACGGTCTTGCCTTCCAGCGTCAGCAGGTCGAAGGAGAAGTTGCCGCGGGCCGAGCCCGGGATGCGCGCCGAGAAGGTGTGGCGCGGGAAGGCGCCGCCCATGTGCAGGAAGGTCGGCTGGCCTTCGGAGCCTTCGGCGTAGCGGGCCTTCTCGACCTTGCCGCAGACCATGCCGTCCTTGCCGACGAAACGGGTGGCGGTTTCCGGCGGGATCATCTCGTCGGCGGCGGCGGCCAGCGAAACGCTTGCCAGCAGGGCCGCGGACATCAGCGAAATGAGGGACTTGGACATCTGTTTTACTCCGGGAGGGTTTGGGTCTGGTTCGTCCGGCCATGCGCCGGGTACGCGATCCGTATCGGCCGCAACCGTCCGTGCTGAAAGCGGGATGCTTGGAAGTGTGATGCGTTTCGCAGTGCGGTCAGGCGGCGACTTCGTCGCCGGTCGTGATCTGGCCGAGGTCGGCGGTGTCCAGCAGCGTCTCGATGTCGAGCAGGATCAGCATGCGCTCGTCCTGGGTGCCGATGCCGGAGATGAAGCGGGTGTCCACCGCGGCGCCGAACTCCGGCTTGGGGCGGATCTGCTCGGCGCTGAGCGGGATCACGTCCGAGACGCTGTCCACCACGATGCCGACCACCCGGTCCTCCATGTTGAGCACGATCATCACGGTGAAGGCGTCGTAGCGGGCCTGCTCCAGGCGCAGCTTCAGGCGCAGGTCGATGACCGGCACGATGGTGCCGCGCAGGTTGATCACGCCCTTGATGTAGTCCGGCGCGTCGGGCACGCGGGTGACCGCGTCGTAGCCGCGGATCTCCTGCACCTTGAGGATGTCCACGCCGTAGTGCTCGTTGCCGAGGGTGAAGCTGAGGTATTCGCCGCCCGTGCCGGCGGCAGTGGTGGAAGTATCGTTCATGGTGGTTCCTGGTCCTGGCGGGCTGCCGGTGCGGAGAGCTGACACAGCGGATATCGGCCGGGATGGCCGGGACTTTAGGGGCGAATCCCGTAGATGCGGGGCTTGCCCCGCATGAGGCTTTACCGGCAGAGTCCCGTGCCTGTCCCGAAAAGGGATGCAGGCACAAGCCCGGCACCTACGGTGGGTGTACCGTTCCTTCGGCTCCGCGGGCACGAAGGGCGGGGATTTTCAGCCATCGCCGTTCAGGCGTGCCTTGCGCTCGCGGTCGATGCGGAAGATGTAGCGCTGGATGGCGGCGTCGGCGCCGCGCGGCAGCGCCTCGAAGCGCAGCCCCACGCGCTCCTGCTCGACGCCGTTGGCCTGCTTGCGCGTGACCAGGCTGCAGACCACCAGGTTGGTGGTGATCGCGGTGCCGTCGGGCAGTTCCAGCACGCAGCCGGCATGGCGCTGCTGCAGCTTGAACACCTGCTGCTCGGCCGGCAGCAGCAGGGCGATGCCGCCGGCGCTGATGTCGACCGCGCGCCAGCGCAGCGGCTCGCCGCCGGCCGGGTCGGGGACGCTGCACCACGGCGAGTCGCCGACCGGCGTCTCCAGCCGGTACAGCTCGCGCCGCTGCAGGTGGTAGAGCTCCTCCGGCAGTTCCACCCGGAAGGCGACGTGCCCGCCTTGTTCCTGCTGCTGCGGCTGCTCCACGCGGAAGCGCACCATCACCTTGTCCACCTGCGCGAAGCAGAGCAGGAAACCGGCGTTGGCGGCGCTGCGGTTGACCGCCGGCATCGGGCTGCCGTCGAGCAGCACGCCGTCCTCGTCCACTTCCAGCACCGCGCTGGGGAAGGACTGCTCGCGCCCGTCCGGGTGCGCGCTGAGGGTGGCGCGCTGGTCGATCAGCGCCTGCATCAGCATGCGAATCTGCCGCCGGTTGCGGACCATGTACTTCTCGTCGGCATACAGGTTGCCGTCGAACGAGGTTTGCGAGGATTCCGTGGGTTCGTGCTCGGACATGATCTCTGGAACAGGTGAAGACAGACACCGGGCAGCGGCGGACCGCGCAGGCCATCAAGGGGTATCGGCGGTTCGGCGTGGCTCTTTAGGGGAGGGCCGCGCGGGCTGCCGGTCGGCGTGGTCTAGAACTCCTGCCAGTCGTCGTTGTCGGCGGCCACCGGCTCGATGACCGTGGCTGCCGCGGCGGGTGGAAGAAGGGGGGCGGTTGCCGGTCGTGGCGCCGGCTTCGGGCTTGCCGATGACGGCGCCGATGCGCTGCGGGTGCGGAACAGGGCCACGGCCTCGGCCAGCTGGTTGGCCTGTTCCTCCATCGAACGCGCGGCGGCAGTGGCTTCCTCCACCAGCGCGGCGTTCTGCTGGGTGGTTTCGTCCATCTGGGTCACGGTCTGGTTGACCTGCTCGATGCCGGCGCTCTGCTCCTGCGAGGCGGCGGAGATCTCGGCCATGATGTCGGTCACGCGCTGCACCGAGCTGACGATTTCGCCCATCGTGCTGCCGGCCTGGTGCACCAGCTGCGAGCCGTCGGCGACCTTGCCGACCGAATCCTCGATCAGGCCCTTGATCTCCTTGGCCGCGCCAGCCGAACGCTGGGCCAGCGTGCGTACTTCCGAGGCGACCACGGCGAAGCCGCGGCCCTGTTCGCCGGCGCGCGCGGCTTCCACCGCGGCATTGAGCGCGAGGATGTTGGTCTGGAAGGCGATGCCGTCGATGACGCTGATGATGTCGGCGATCTTCTTCGACGAGGCCTCGATGGCCGACATGGTGGTGACGACCTTGCCGACGATCTCGCCACCTTGGGAGGCCACGCCGTGCGCGCCCTGCGCCAGCTGGTTGGCCTGCCGGGCATGCTCGGCGTTCTGGCGCACCGTGGAGGTCAGTTCCTCCATCGAGGCAGCGGTTTCTTCCAGGTTGGCCGCCTGCTGCTCGGTGCGGCGCGACAGGTCGTTGTTGCCCGAGGCGATCTCGCCGGCGGCGGTGTTGATGCTGGACGCCGCGCCCTGGATGCGGCCGACGATGGTGGTCAGCTGTGCGACGGTGGCGTTGGCGTCGTCGCGCATCGTCGCGAACACCCCCTCGAAGTCGCCCTCCATGCGCGAGGTCAGGTCGCCGTTGGCGATGGCCCGCAGCAGGCCGGAAACCTGGCCGAGGTTGTCGTCGGTGGTCTGCATCAGCCGGTTGAGGCTGAGCATGATCTCGCGGAAGTCGTACTGGTAGCCGTCGGCATCGCCGCGCTGGCTGAAGTCGCCGCGGGCGGCGGCATCGCCGAGCTGGCGGATGCCCTGGCTGATCGCGCTCAGGTTGCGCTTGATCGTGGTCATGGTCTCGGTGATCTCGGCCTTCTCGCCGGGCAGTTCCGGCATGTCCTGGCTGAAGTCGCCGATGGCGTAGCGCTGCGCCAGCGCGATGATCTGCATCTTGGTGGCGATGTGCTTGGCGACCAGTTGGTTGGCGCCGGCGACCATCACCCCGTAGTCGCCCGGGAAGGCGGCCTCGTCCATGCGGTAGCTGATGTTGCCCAGGTCGTGGTGGTGGGCCATTTCGTTCTGGGCGTTGATGACCGACTTGAGCTGGGTCTGCATGTCGCGCATCGCCGCCAGCAGGCGGCCGCCCTCGTCCTGCGACTCGACCACGATGTCCGCGTCCAGCCGCCCGGAGGCCACGCCGCGGGCGATGCCGATGGCGCGCTGCAGCGGCTTGCTGATGGCGCGGGCGATCAGCAGGCCGAAGCCGATGCAGGCCGCCAGCCCCAGCAGGCCCAGCAGCAGGCCGCCGAGCATGGCGCGGTTGGAGCTGTCCACCGCGCCCTGCACGGTGGCACGGAAGCGCTCGTCGGCCTTCTTCTGCGCGGCGGTGAGGTGGTTGCGGTAGGTGTCCAGCGCCTGCGCCATCGCGCCGACCTTGTCCGGGTCGGCGTCGGGGTTCTGGGTGACGAAGTCCTCGGCCACCGAATAGGCGGTGGTGTAGTAGTCGTCGAACTCGCGGCCGAGCTCGGCCATCGTGCCGGTCTGCTCGTGGTCGATCTTCTGCAGGCGCACGTAGGACTCGGCCACCTTGGCGGCGGTGGCGCGGGTGGCCTCCAGCATGTCGCGGTCGCCGGCCGCGGCCGCGCCGTTGAGCCCGTTGATGACGTCGTCCAGCGCGGCGACGTTGCGGGTCATCGTGTCGAGCACCGGGAAGTGGACGTCGCGCACGGCCTGCAGGCGGTCGTTGTTGCTGTTGAACACGAACGTGCTGAAGCCGAGGTAGGCCAGCAGGCACAGGATGGACAGCCCGGCCGGCGCGAGGATTTTCCAGAACAGGGGCAGTGCGAGGATGCGCTTCATGGGGTACGGCTCATGGATGGCGAAGGACGCCGCCACCGGCCGGTGGCGGCGGGAACGATCGGGATCAGGGCCGCAGCACGACCTTGACGCTGCCATCGACGGCGCCGGCGCTGATGTAGCCGATCGCGCCGGGGGTGCCGGCCACGGCGCTCTTGACCGCGGCGTCGCCGGAAACCTTGCGCGGGCGCTGCGCCTTGCCGGTGAACATCAGCTGCGACCAGTAGGCCTTCATCTGCGCCGCGTCCTTGCCGGTCACCTTGCTGTAGAAGTCGTTGCGCGCCGCGGCGCCTTCGTCCTGGTCGATCGGCGTGGCCTTGTCGCCACCGGGCAGGGCCAGCGACTTGGCCAGGAAGATCTGCGACACCTGGGCCTGGCTGAGGCTGGAAACGTTGCTGTCGGCCGCCATCACGACGACCACGTCCGCATGCGCCAGCGCGCAGGCGGTGGACAGGGACGCCAACAGGAGCAGGCGCGGGAAGAACGGGAATTTCATGCGTGCGCTCCGGGTCAGAAGACGAAATCGACGGAAGCCGAGATCAGGTTGTAGCTGCGGCCGGGCTGGAAGCCGGGCTGCTGGTTGCCCAGCGAGCCATAGGAGCCGGCGTGGTTGCTGACGTGGCTGCCCTGCAGCTTGACGGCGATGCTGTCGCGCACGTCCCAGCGCAGCGAGGCGGTGTAGCTGTGGCGGCTGCTGTTGTTGCCGGCCACGGCCTGGTTGAGCAGCCCGACCGGGTCCAGCGCGCCGGGCGCCTTCAGGCCGCTGACGTCGACGTGGGCATAGGTGAAGGCGGGCGTCCACGCGCCGCGGCGGAAGCCGGCGCTCAGGTAGCCGGAGGTGGTCTTGCCGGAGATCGACGGCGCGTAGTCGGCCTGGATGGCCTCGGTGCGCAGGAACCAGTTGCCGGGGTCGTAGCTGTAGCCGATGCCGCTGAACTTGCCGTCCATGCTGCGCGGGTCCAGCTTGCCGGCGGCCTCGACCAGCGGCGGGATCGGCAGGGTGGCGTAGAAGTCGAACAGCTGCTCGATGCTGTCGCTGGAGTAATGGACCTTGCCGCGGATATGGCTGATGCGGAAGCTGGAGGAGCCGTGGTCCACCTGCACGCCGAGGCCGTACATGCCGTCGACCTCGACCAGTTCGGAGTCGATGTGGCCGTAGAACGCCTGCAGGCCGACCAGGGTGTCGCCGGCATTGAGGGTGTACTGGCCCTCGATGCCGTCCATCGCCAGCAGGTAGTTGTAGACCTCCTGCGGCGGCCGCGCCCACGGCATGGCGTAGCCCACGCGCTGGTATTCGGAGAGCATGTACAGCGGCGCGGTGATACGGCCCAGGCGGGCGCTGAAGCTGGGCGAGAAGCGGTACTTCACGTGCGCCAGCGAGATTTCCGGCTTGTAGGACTCGGTCACGGCGTATTCGCTGACCGCCTGCACCACGCCGGTGAAGTCGTCGGTGAAGTTGGCGTCGAGCTGCAGCGCGAAGCGCGAATCCAGGTTGGCGGAGGTGGAGTGGCTGGCGCCCACGCCCTTGCCGGTCTGGAAGTCCGGGCGCACGTCGGCGTTGTCCTCGGTGGAATGCGCCACGCCCAGCGTGCCGAAGCCGCTGAGGGTGAAGCGGTCGCTGCCGTCCTGGGCATGGGCCATTTGCGCACAGGCCAGCGCGACCGCCACTGCGATCAGGTATTTCTTGCGATTCATGTGAACTCTCGGTAGGGCAGATGGAGTGGGTTGGCGGCACCAGGGGGTGCCGCGCGGCGCCAAGGGCGTGTTCGCGTGCCGCATTCGGGCGCTCCCGTGACTGGGATAGCGGCGGGAAGTGCCAAAGGTTTAGGCGCGTGCCGGGGAGGGGGGCCGAACCGTGACCGGATCGGCCCTTGGGCATCGGGGCGACCGGATGGAGCCGCAGCCATCACCCGCCAGGGGGATGGCTGCGGCGTGACGCCCGTCTCAGAACTCCCGCCAGTCGTCATCGTCGGCAGGGACGGGGGACGCCATGGTGGCCTGTTTCGCGGCGGGTTCGCGGCGTGGCGCTGAGCCGGCCGCCCTGCCGCTCGCGGCCGCGGGCCGAGGCGGGGATGTCGGGGCCGCGGCGGTGGTGCGGAACACGGCCACGGCCTCGGCCAGCTGGTTGGCCTGTTCCTCCATCGCGCGTGCGGCGGCGGTGGCTTCCTCCACCAGCGCGGCGTTCTGCTGGGTGGTCTCGTCCATCTGCACGACGGTCTGGTTGACCTGCTCGATGCCGGCGCTCTGCTCCTGCGAGGCGGCGGAGATCTCGGCCATGATGTCGGTCACCCGCTGCACCGAGGTGACGATCTCGCCCATCGTGCTGCCGGCCTGGTGCACCAGCTGCGAGCCGTCGGCGACCTTGCCGACCGAATCCTCGATCAGGCCCTTGATCTCCTTGGCGGCGCCGGCCGAACGCTGGGCCAGCGTGCGTACTTCCGAGGCGACCACGGCGAAGCCGCGGCCCTGCTCGCCGGCACGCGCGGCTTCCACCGCGGCGTTGAGCGCAAGGATGTTGGTCTGGAAGGCAATGCCGTCGATGACGCTGATGATGTCGGCGATCTTCTTCGACGAGGCCTCGATGGCCGACATGGTGGTGACCACCTGTCCGACGATCTCGCCGCCCTGCGAGGCCACGCCGTGCGCGCCCTGCGCCAGCTGGTTGGCTTGGCGGGCATGCTCGGCGTTCTGGCGCACCGTGGAGGTCAGTTCCTCCATCGAGGCGGCGGTTTCCTCCAGGTTGGCGGCCTGCTGTTCGGTGCGGCGCGACAGGTCGTTGTTGCCCTGCGCGATTTCCGAGGCGGCCAAGTTGATGCTGGAAGCAGCGTTCTGGATGCGGCCGATGATCGATGTCAGCTGCGCGACGGTGCTGTCGGCGTCGTCGCGCATCGTCGCGAACACGCCGTGGAAGTCGCCTTGCATGCGTGCGGTGAGGTCGCCGCGGGCGATGGCCTGCAGCAGGCTGGACACCTGCGCCAGGTTGCCGTCGGTGGTTTCCATCAGCTGGTTGAGGCCGGCGACCATCGCGTGGAAGTCGTGCTGGAAGCGGTTTTCGTCGCCGCGCAGGCTGAAATCGCCGGCGGCCGCGGCGCCGGCCAGGCGCTTGATCTCGGCGTTGATCGCCGACAGGCTGGCCTTGGTTTCGTCCATCGCCTGGGTGATCGCCGCCTTCTCGCCGGGCAGGCGGTCCATGTCCACCGACAGGTCGCCGACGGCGTAGTGCTTCATCACCTCGATCAGGCGCTGCTGCACCTGCACGTGCGAGCCGACCAGTGCGTTGGTTTCCTGCACCATGCGGCCGTAGTCGCCGGCGAAGCCCGAGGCGTCGATGCGGTAGCCGATGCTGCCCTCGTCATGGCGGGTGGCCATTTCGTTCTGCGCCTGGATGACCGCGCGGATCTGGTCGCGCATGTTCGACTGCGCCCGCAACAGCTGGCCCAGTTCGTCGTTGCGGCGTTGGGGGATGACGGTGTCCAGCCGGCCCTGGGCGACGTCGCCGGAGACGCGCACGGCGTCGGCCAGCGGGCGCAGCACCATCGCGCGCAGCAGCAGCCACAGGCCGGCGCAGAGCGAGGCGGCGGCGAGCAGCCCGACCAGCGCCACCAGCCCGAGCAGCGAGCGTGCCTGCGCGGTCAGCAGGTCGCGCGGCACGTGGATGCCCAGCGCGAAGCGCCGGTTGTTCTCGCCCACGCGCAGTGGCGCGTACACCTTCACCATGCCGTTGGCGTCGGCGCTGAAGTCGGTGTAGAGCTTGTCTTCGGCGGTGGCGGCCAGGATCGCCTTGGTGGTGGCGTCCTCGCGCTTCTTGCCGATCTGGCCGGCATCCGGCGAGCCCACCACCGTGCCCATCGGCGACAGCAGTTCGGCGTGGCCCGCGCCCATCGGCTTGAGCTGCGACACGCGCTGCTGCAACCGGGAAAGCTCGAAGTCGGAGGTGACCACGCCCAGCACCTCGTCGCCTTCCATGATCGGGATGGCGATGGTGGTCAGCAGCAGGGTCCTGCCGCCGACCTCGTACGGGTAGGGCTCGATGATGACCGGCTTCTTCAGGGTCTTGGGGGTGACGTACCACGCGCCCAGCTCGGGGTCGTTGTAGTCGCGCAGCGGCTCGCTGACCAGTTCGTCGCCGACCCGCGCCCAGTAGCTCATGAAGCGCCCGGTATCGTCGTGCGACGGGGCGTTGACGAACTCGGCGTCCTTGCCGTCGAACGCCTCGGGTTCGAACAGCACGCAGGTGCCTGCGCGTTCGGGGTGCGCCACCAGTTGCTGCTTGAGGGTCTGGTCCACGGTGGCGCGGCTGATCTGGCCGCGCTGGACCAGCAGGCTCTCGGCCAGCGTCTGCGTCGCGTCGTAGGTCTGGCTCATCTCGATGGCCATGCGCTGCGCCTCGAACTGGGCCAGGTTCTCCAGCGTGGCCTGCGAGGAGGCCAGCAGCGCGCGGCTGCTCTTCCAGTAACTGATGGCGGCGGTGAGGCCGAAGGCGGCCAGGGCGATCAGGGCGATGCCCAGCATCAGGCGGGAGGCGACGCTGCTCTTCTGCTCGCTGGAGGCGGGGCGGCGGGGCGGTGTGGACATGGCAGGGCCGATGGCGGTGGTATCTCCAGCGGTATCGGACCGGGTTGGCGATTCTTGAGGATGGTTTCAGCTGTCGCCCGATGACGGAAATGGCAGGAGCGACGTCAGTCGCGACCGGGCTTTACCGGCAATACCTTGGTTGCGACTGACGTCGCTCCTGCATGAAAACTTCCCGGGGATCAGAATTCCTGCCAGTCGCCTTCGTCGCGCGCGGCCGGTTCGATGGGTGCCGCGGGCTTGGGTTTGGGGGGAGTGGCGGCTACCGGCTTCGGCGCGGGTTTCGGACTGGCCGGTGGCGGCGCGTTGCCGATGCGGAACACGGCCACCGCTTCGGTCAGCTGGTTGGCCTGTTCCTCCATCGAACGCGCGGCGGCGGTGGCTTCCTCGACCAGCGCGGCGTTCTGCTGGGTGGTCTCGTCCATCTGCACGACGGTCTGGTTGACCTGCTCGATGCCGGCGCTCTGCTCCTGCGAGGCGGCGGAGATCTCGGCCATGATGTCGGTCACCCGCTGCACCGAGGTGACGATCTCGCCCATCGTGCTGCCGGCCTGGTGCACCAGTTGCGAGCCGTCGGCGACCTTGCCGACCGAATCCTCGATCAGGCCCTTGA
>Ga0206118_100824_pt1 | contig 11259 bp, 9 predicted proteins | sample 3A20Ametagenome_FD_177999 | JGI IMG/M metagenome (GOLD analysis project Ga0206118, IMG submission 177999) | Enriched microbial communities from leaf-cutter ant dump, University of Wisconsin, Madison, United States - 3A20A | ecosystem: Environmental > Terrestrial > Nest > Insects nest > Nest dump...
GCCCGGCGATGGCGCCGGTCGCGGGCCGCGCCTTCGCGCGCATGGAAGGCCTCGGTGACGACGTCATCATCTGTGACACCGGCGGCACGACCTTCGACGTCGGGCTGGTTCGTGAAGGCGAGCTCAAATACACCCGCGAAACCTGGCTCGGCGGCCAGTGGATGGGCCATCTGACAGCGATCTCGTCGGTCGACGTGCGCTCGGTCGGCGCCGGCGGCGGCTCGATCGCCTGGATCGACAATGGCGGACTGCTGCGCGTCGGACCGATGTCGGCGGGCTCCGTCCCCGGCCCCGCCTGCTACGGCAAGGGCGGTGACAAGGCGACAGTGACGGATGCCGCGCTGGTTCTCGGCTATATCGATCCCGCTTATTTCCTCGGCGGCCGCATGGCCCTCGACGTCGAGGCCGCCAGGGCCGCGATCGACGCCCTTGCCGAGGAACTCGGCATCTCGCGGGAGCGCACGGCCTTCGCCATCATCAACATCGCCAACGAGCACATGATCAATGCGATCCAGGACATCACGGTCGCGGAGGGCTTCGATCCGAGCGAATCGACTCTCGTCGCCGGCGGTGGCGCTGCGGGCATCAACATCGTGCCGATCGCCCGCGAGCTCGGCGTCAAGACCATCGTCCTTCCCAAGACGGCGAGCGCCTTCTCGGCGAGCGGCATGCAGTTCTCCGACATCATCTTCGAAGAGTCCGGCAACTGCGTCACCACGACCGGCCGCTTCGACTACGAGGGCGTGAAAAACACGCTCGACGAAATCGACGCCCGGCTCGACAAGGCCTCGAACGACCTCAAGATCGCGGCCGGCGGCGAGACGCGCCGGGAGTACACCGTCGAGGCCCGCTACCTGACGCAAGTCTGGGAGCTGGATGCCGCCTTGCCCGACCGCAAGATCGAGAGTGCCGAAGATGTCGAAGGCCTCGTCGATGCCTTCCACCAGTCGCACGAGCGCGTCTTCGCCGTCCGCGACGACACGGCGCAGGTCGAGTGCCTCAACTGGCGCGGCCGGATGACCGTGAAGCTCGGCGAAGCCAACTGGGCGGGAGACAAGGCGACCGGGGGCGAAAGCCGGTCCAGCGGAACGCGCAAGTCCTATTTCGGCGAGGCCCTCGCCGATGTGCCGGTCTATCGCGGGCAGGATCTCCAGGCGGGCTACGAGATCGCCGGCCCGGCGATCATCGAGGAGCCGACGACGACGGTCGTCGTCTATCCCGGCTCCACGGCCCGCGTCAGCGCCAACAGCAACTACATCATCTCGCTTTGATGTCCGGCAACAGTCGAAGGGTTCCTGAAATGAACACCACCACCGCTACCCCGTCCGCCGCGCCGGTCTCCGAAACCATCGATCCGATGCTCCTGTCCATCATGGCAAACAGGGTCGACGGCATCGTGCGCGAGATGACCAGCACGCTGCTGCGCGCCGCGCGCTCCGCCGTCATCGCGAGTGCCCGCGACATGTCCTGCGCGATCGTGACGGGCGACAACGAACTTCTGGCGACCGCAGAAGGACTTCCCGTCCATATCTTCGGATCGCACCTGCAGACGGTCTCCATGCAGCAACTGCACGACGATCTTGCGCCGGGCGACGCCTTCCTGCACAACGACCCCTACATGGGCAACACGCATCCGGCGGACCACACGATCCTGGTTCCCGTCTTCATTGACGGCGAGCACATGTTCACGGTCTGCGCCAAGTCGCACCAGGCCGACACCGGCAATGCGACGCCGACGACCTATGCGCCCTATGCCCGCGACGTCTACGAGGAAGGCGGCCTGATCTTCCCCTGCGTGCGCGTCCAGCGGAACTACAAGATGGTCGACGACATCATCCGCATGTGCCGCAAGCGCATCCGCGTCCCGGACCAGTGGTACGGCGACTTCCTCGCCGCCGTCGGCTCCGCGCGCGTCGGCGAGAAGCGGCTCACCGAGTTCTGCCGCAAGTACGGCAAGGAGAAGGTCAAGGCCTTCATCAAGCAGTGGATCGACTATTCGGAAAAGCGCGCCATCCAGGCGATCGGCAAGATGCCGGCGGCCACCATCACCCATGACGGTGCGCACGATCCGCTGCCGGGCCTGCCGGACGGCATCCCGATCAAGTGCACGATCACCATCGACCCGGCCGAAGCCATGATCGAGATCGATCTTCGCGACAATATCGATTGCCTCGATAACGGCTTCAACGTCTGTGAGGCCTGCTCGATCAACAATTCGATCGCCGGCGTCATGAACTGCCTCGATCCGGATATTCCGCGCAGCGCAGGCATCTTCCGGCGCGTGCGGGTGCTGCTTCGCGACGGCGCCGTCATCGGCCGTACGAGCTTCCCGCACTCCGCGTCGATCGCCACGACGAATGTCGGCGACCGGCTGGTCAACCTCACGCAATCCGCGCTCGCCAAGCTCGGCGACGGCTACGGGCTGGCCGAAGGCGGCGTCGGCATGGGGGCCGGATGGGCGGTCGTCTCGGGCAGGGATTTCCGGCGCGAGAACGAGGTCTACATCAACCAGCTCTTCGTCGGCGGAAACGGCGGCCCGGCAAGCCCGACGGCCGACGGCTGGCTGACCTACGGCATCCCGGTCGCGGCGGGCCTGATCTACCGCGACTCCGTCGAACTGGTCGAGGTCAAGCATCCGATCCACATGAAGTCGGTCCAGATTCATCCGGGCACCTGCGCGCCCGGCAAGTTCCGCGGCGCCCCCGGGGCCGAGCTGATCTATGGCCCGAAGAAGGACACGATGACCGTCGCCATCCCCTGCGACGGGCAGATGTTCCCGCCCAAGGGCGTCAATGGCGGGCATGACAGCCCCGGCGCCCGGACCTTCAAGATCGATCTTGCGGGCAAGGAGGAACGCCTTCCCGGCGTGGCCCAGGTCGACTTGGAACCGGGCGAATGGCTTCGCGGCATCGACAACTCCGGCGGTGGCTACGGAAGCCCGCTCGACCGCGACCCGCAACGCGTGCTCTACGACGTCGCGGAGAGGTGGGAGACCGTGGAACGCGCGCGCGACATCTATGGCGTGGTGCTTGCCGCGTCCGAGGACGATCTCGGCTTTGCCGTCGATGTCACCGCGACCGAGGAGCGCAGAAGCGCCCTGAGGAAGGCGGCCTGACCGGACCGAACCGGAGGCCGCGCGAAATGCCGGGCGGCTTCCGCACATATCTCGCACGACGCGCATGACGATCCGCTGCCCCGGCATGCGGAGAAGGAGAGATTTTGCATCCGCCCCTCACCATCGACGATCTGAAGTCCCGCGCCCGCAAGCGCGTGCCGAGGATGTTCTTCCAGTATGCCGATTCCGGATCGTGGACCGAAAGCACCTATCGGGCGAACGAGGAGGACTTTGCGAAGATCAAGCTGCGCCAGCGCGTCATGGTCAACATGGAGGACCGGTCGCTTGCAAGCGAAATGGCGGGCCAGGCGGTTTCCATGCCCGTGGCCCTTGCGCCGACCGGTCTTGCGGGCATGCAGCATGCCGACGGCGAGATGCTCGCGGCGCAAGCGGCAGAGGCCTTCGGCGTTCCCTTCACCTTGTCGACGGTCAGCATCTGCTCCATCGAGGACGTCGCCTCGGTCACGCGCAAGCCGTTCTGGTTCCAGCTCTACATCAACCGCGACCGCGACTTCGCGCTGAACCTCATCGACCGCGCCAAGGCTGCCGGCTGTTCGGCGCTTGTGCTGACGCTCGACCTGCAGATCATGGGGCAGCGTCACAAGGACATCCGCAACGGGCTCTCGGCCCCTCCCCGCTTCACGCTGAACCACATCCTCCAGATGGCGCGCTGCCCGCGATGGTGCCTGAAGATGCTCGGTACCCGGCGCCGGACCTTCCGCAACATCGTCGGCCATGCGCATGGCGTCAACGATCTGGAGGCGCTGGCCGCCTGGACCGGGGACACGCTCGACCCGCGCCTGTCCTGGGAGGACATCGAATGGGTCAGGAAGCGCTGGGACGGCCCGCTCATCCTCAAAGGGATCCTCGACGAGGAAGATGCGCGCATGGCGGTACGCACGGGCGCCGACGCCATCGTCGTGTCCAATCACGGCGGGCGGCAACTCGACGGCGCGCCGTCGTCGATCAGCATGCTGCCCCGCATCGTCGACGCCGTCGGCGACAAGGTCGAGGTGCATATCGACGGGGGTATCCGGTCCGGTCAGGATGTGCTGAAGGCACTGTGCCTCGGCGCCAAGGGAACGTTCATCGGGCGGCCGTTTCTCTATGGGCTCGGTGCCGGCGGCAGGGAAGGCGTCACGCAGACGCTAGAGATCATCCGCCGCGAACTCGACACCACAATGGCGCTCTGCGGCGAGCGTGACGTGAGGAACCTGTCAACAAACAACCTTGCGAGGATCTGAGAGGACTTGGTCCTCGATCCTCGCGAAGCCGCCTTTACGCTTGGCCTTTCACCTGCTTGTAGCAGAACGCCGCGGCGGCCAGATCCTCCAGCCCGCAGCCGACGGACTTGAAGATGGTGATGTCGGCTGCTTGCCTGCGGCCGGGTAACTCGCCGCGCACCAGCGCGGCCATATCTGCCTGAATGTCGGCGAGACTGATGGTGCCGTTCTTCACGGCCTGCACGATCTCGCCGGATTCCCGCGTGGCCCCCTCATGCGTATCGACGAAGATCCGGCCGCGCGCCATTGCCCGATCATCGGTCTCGCGCATGTCCGGCGTGAAGGCGCCGACCAGATCCAAGTGGCAGCCTTCCCTGAGCCAGTCGCCGAGCACGAGGGGCGACGTCGCGAGCGTGCAGCAGGAAATGACGTCCGCCGTGCGCGCCTCCGCCTCCAGATCGGCACCGCCGCGCGCGGGAATGCCATTCTTCGCCATGGCGTCGGCGACGGCTTCGGCATTCTGCGCGTTCCGGCCCCAGATCACGACTTCCTCGAAATCGCGCACCGCGCAATGGGCCTCGACGAGATTGGGGCTGAGCCGCCCCGTCCCGACGACGAGCAGCTTCCGGCTGTCCCTGCGCGAGAGGAAGCGGGAGGCGAGCGCGGAGGCGGCGGCGGTGCGCCGTGCGGTCAGCTCATCGGCTTCGAGGCTCGCCAGCGGATGTCCGCTTACCGCGTCGAGCAGCAGATACTGCGCGTTGACGGAGGGTTCCCGACGGGCGGAATTCCCCGGGAAGACCGTGACTGTCTTCAGGCCGATATAGCCGCCGACCGTCCAGGCGGGCATCAGAAGCAGCGTTCCGGCCGGTTCGCCTTCGACGGGAATCTGGTATTGCTGCCTCGGCGGATTGGAAGCGCCGCTGCGAAACGCGCCGTCCAGTGCGTCGATCAGGCGCGGCCATTCCAGAAGTTCCTTTACCTCCGCATTCGTCAGATTGAGCACTGCCGGCTCTCCTTCATCTCGATGGCGCTTCGGCGCCTCGGCCCGCATCGCTCGCAGGCGCGCGGCGCATGAGGGGCCATGTGATTTCCTTCCAGCTCATGATGCCGTCCCTCTTCCAGATCAGGACGCACAGCATGATGGCGGCGAGGACGAGTTCCTGGGTTCCCGCCGGCAGCGAGGCCTTCGTATCTCCGATCAGGATGCCGCGTTCCAGCGTGCGGAAAACCTCGATGACGATCGACAGGAAGACCACGCCGACCACGGCTCCGGCGAGGCTACCCATGCCGCCGACGACGAGCATCGAAATGCTGAGGAAGGTCAGTTGCATGAAGAACATGTCGATGGAGAGAACGCCGAGGAAGTGGGCATGGAGCACGCCCGCAAGTCCGAGCACGGCGCCGGAAATGGTGAAGGCCAGGAGACGCATGCGGTAGATGGACACGCCGATGGCTTGGGCGGCGACCTCGTCCTCCCGCGTCGCGCGCAGGGCGAGCCCTGCGCGCGAGGTCTGGAACGCATAGGCCACGACGATCGACAGGACCGCCGCCGCAAGCGCCAGCCAGACCGTGACATAGGTGGGGATGCCGACAACCGAGCTCGCGCCCATCGTCACGCTGTCCCAGTTCGAATAGGCGACGTTGACGATGAAGAGCAGCGCCAGCGTGCCGATCGAGGCGGCAAGGCCGGAAAGCCGCATCAGCACGAACCCCGACAGGAAGGCCGCGAGCCCCGCCAGGCCTATCGCGATGCCTGCGGCCGGCGCGAAGGGTACGGTCGTCTGCTTCAGGAATTCCGGCAGGCCGCTCATGACCATGGGCTTCATCATGCTGCAGCATGTCTGCCAGGTCGTCGCATAGGCGGCGATCGCCATGAAGGCGGTGCTGCCGAGCGAGATGACGCCGGAATTGCCGATGAAGATATAGAGGCCGACAACGATGACGATCTTGATCAGCGCCTCGGTCACCGAGCGCACGACGCCGATGGAGCCGTACTGGTCGGCGACGAGCGCCGCAAGCGCGAGCGGCACGACCAGGCACAGCACGGGCATGCCGGCCTTGAACTGGCGAACGCAGAAATCTCGGGCCTCGGTCATACTCTTTCCTTCGATTTCGATGCGATGATGCCGCGCGGGCGAACGAGGAGGATCAGGATGACAGCCGCGAAGACGAAGGCATCGCGGAACGGCCTGACATCGGCCGGCAGGATCGTCTGGAGCACGGCGCTGACCGTGCCGACGAGAAAGCCCCCGAGCGCCGCCCCCACGAGACTTCCCATTCCGCCGATGACGGTGGCGAAGAAACCGAAGACCACGAGGGTGGCGCCGGCCCGCACGTCGACAACGCCGGTCTGCACGGTCAGGAGCAGCGCCACGACGCCGCCGAGAAAGCCCGCGATGGCGAATGCGCCCGCGATGACGCGGTTGGCCCGGACCCCGAGCAGGCGGGCCATGCGGAAGTTTTCCGCCGAAGCGCGCATCTGCAATCCCAGCGAGGTGAAGCGCAGGAATGCCGAGATGCCGACGAGCAGGACTGCGGTGACGCCGATCGTCAGCAACTGGATGCCGGCGACGCGCAGGCCGAAGACATTCACGACATTGGAAATCTCGGCCCCGAGGGAAAGCGCTTTCGGCCGGCTCGTGTAGAGCACGATGACGAGGTTCTGGAGGAAGTAGCTCACGGCGAAGGACGAGACGAGCAGGGTCGCCGGCTCGGCGTTTCGCAACGGACGGAAGGCGATGCGTTCCGTCAACAGCGCCAGCACGACGACGACCGTCAGGACGAGAACGAGCATCAGCGGCCATGGCAGCGCGCCGAGAAACAGAACGGGCGTGGCGCCGGCGGCCGGCGCCAGCAGCGAATAGGCGCCAATGGTGACGAAATCGCCCTGGGCGAAGTTTATGAGCCGCATGATCCCGAACACCAGACCGATGGACAGGGAGACCAGCGCGAAAAGACTGCCGAGGCTGACGGCATCCACGAGAACCTGCAGGATATGGGCCATGTCAGTGGATTCCGTTGCCGCCGGCGGATGTCGCGTGGCGCGTTCCGAAATAGGCCGCCCGGACCCGGGGATCGGCGACGATGGCATCGGGCCTGTCCATCGCGATCCGCCTGCCGCCGTCCATCACCTGGATGCGCTCGCATGCCTTGAGGATGACGGTCATGTTATGCTCGATCAGCAGGACGCCGCAGCCGAACTGCCCCGGAATATCCAGGATGCAGGCGACGAGCTCCTCGCATTCGGCGTCGTTCATGCCGGAGGCCGGTTCGTCCATCAGCACGAATTTCGGTCCGGTGGCGAGAGCACGGCCGATCCCCACCCGCCGCTCGTGGCCGTAGTTGAGACTGCCGGCGATCGTGTCCGCGCATGCGGTGAGGTTCATCTGCTCCAGGATACGGTCGGCGGATTCGCGGGCCTGCCTTCTCGAGCAGCCCGTATGGAAGCCGGCCACTTCGAGATTTTCCCTGACGGTCAGACGCTTGAAGAGACGGCCGGCCTGAAAGGTGCGGCTGACGCCGCGCGCGGCGACCCGGAACGGCCTGTCGCCCTTGAGGTCGACCCCGTCGAGCTCCACCGTGCCCCGCGTCGGGGACTGGAAGCCTGTCAGCACATTGACGAGCGTCGTCTTCCCCGCGCCGTTCGGGCCGATCAGGCCGACGATTTCGGCCTGCTCCAGCTCAAGGTCGACATCGGACAGGGCCGTGATGCCGCCGAACGTGACCGTCACGCCCTTTGCGACGAGGCGCGATGGCGCGCGGCCGAAATCCCCGCCCGACGACAGGTTCTGCATTCCCATCAATGTTCCCCTTCGGTGCCGCTTCGGACACTCGTGTAAATTTTGTGGACAATGGACAAGTTGTCGTGCATTTTCCTTCGGGTCAAGGAAAAACGACATGGAGAGAGTTTCATGGCCCTCCTAGAGGTCTCGAACATCAGCGCGCGCTACGGACGCATCCCGGCGCTCAGCGCGGTTTCCTTCGGGATTGAAGCGGGTGAGGCCCTGTTCGTGGTCGGACCGAACGGTGCGGGCAAATCCACGCTCGTGCAGTCCATCATCGGCGCCCATCCGCTGGCCGGGGGCAGCATATCGTTTCGTGGAGCGACCATCAGCGGCCGCTCGACGGAAGCCAATGTCCGCTCGGGCCTGTGTCTGGTTCCGGAAGGACGCCATGTCTTCGCGACCATGTCGGTTGCCGAGAACCTCCGTCTGGCCGAAGTGGTTTCATCCGACCGCAAGCAGTTCCAGGAGGACGAAGAACGCGTCCTGACGCAGTTTCCGATCCTGCGCTCGCGATACCGGGGGTCGGCCGGGATGCTGTCGGGCGGAGAGCAGCAGCAGCTCGCGATAGCCCGCGCGCTCGTGCAGCGGCCCACGCTGCTGATGGTCGACGAGCCCTCGCTTGGACTGGCGCCACTGATTACGGACGATATCTACGAAAACCTTAAATCGCTGAAAGAAAACGGCCTTACCCTTTTGGTGGTCGAGCAATCGACCGCCCGCATAGCGGATATTGCGGACAAGGTTCTAGTTCTCAAGAACGGCCGGATTGCCGCTGCGAAGACGGTGGACGAGGAAGCCGATCTGCAGGCAATTGAAGAGCTGTATTTCGTAAGCGCTTGATGCGCGACAGCACACAATGGCGACACCTGCCTCGCTGGTGAACAGGTTCCGGCCGAGCAGTTGCTGGAGGCGACGCTGACGATGAAGGACGATGTCGAAGGCTTCATCGCAACTATCCGGAAGATCTCGAAAATCTGATGCAGCATCGCGACCAGGCGGTGCTGCCATCGCCTCAATGATCTTGTATCTGGCCGAATGACGCAGCCGACCTATTGAGGCGAGCTCGACGCCAGCAGCCATTGCGAGAATTTGAGGCAGGCTTGCGAGACCGTCCGGTCGACGCGGCGCACCAGATACACGCTTCCCATGGCATCGACCTTCATCGGCAGGAGCTCAACCAGTTGCCCCAGCCGCACGAACTCGCTTGCCGTGCCGATCCAGCCGAGCGCGACGCCGCCGCCCGCCAGCGCCGCCTGCATCATCAACAGATGATTGTCGAAATGGGGACCGGGCAGATTCGCGGGGCATCTGATCTTGCAGTGCTCGAACCACTGGTTCCAGTCGTACCACGTCTTGTCGTCGGCCCGGGCGTGGAGGAGCGTGTGCCCCAGCAGATCGTCCGGCCCGGTGATCGGCGGCGATTTCTCGATATAGCTCGGACTGGCGACCGGGCCGATCACTTCCCTGAACAGCAGGTCGGCGTGGCAGCCGGGCCAGGCGCCTTTGCCGAAGCGGATCGACAGGTCGATCTCGCCGCTCAGGTCCGGCAGGCCCTGATAGGCCGTGACCATGTTCACGGTCACGTCAGGATGGGCATCGTGAAAATGCTTCAGCCGGGACAGCAGCCAGAAATTGGCATAGGCGAGATTGCATGACACGGTGATCGTGTTCTTGTCCTTCGACTGCTGGAGGCGCTTTCCTTCCGCCTGAAGGATGTTGAGGCCCGAAACCAGCGCGTCGACATAGCGCCGCCCCTCCGGCGTGAGGGTCGCCGGCCGCCGTTGCCGCTCGAACAGCTGGGCTCCCAGGAAGTGCTCCGCCTGGTCGACCAGGTGGCTGATCGCCGACTGCGTGACGTTCAGCTCGGCCGCAGCCTTCGAGAAGCCGCCCAGCCGTGCGGCCGCCTCGACGGCGAGCATCGCTTTCAGGGGCGGTATGCTACGCCAGTATTTCATGAGAAATCCTCATATTGTCATGAGCCCTTCCTCGATAGCCAGTTCACCGTAAATGTCTAAAATCAGGGTGTCCATGGCCAGTGTCGACCCTCGTCGGCATGAGGCATGGCAAATTTTTCTAATGGATCGGCTGGGGAGGCATCATGTCGCGGGAGGTTCAGATCGAAAGGAAAGGTGCCGTCATCGTCGTGACGATGAACAGGCCGCCGGCGAATGCCCTCGACACGGCATTTTCGACCGAGCTCTATCACGTCTTCAAGGAATTCGACCAGGATGACAGCCTTCGCGCCGCCGTCCTGACCGGGGGGAGGAACGAGAAGGGCATTTTCAGCGCCGGCTGGGACCTGAAGGCGGTCGCTCGCGGGGAGGGACGCGACCCGGAACAGGGATTCGACCTCGGTCCGGGCGGCATCGGCGGCCTGACGGAGTATTTCGACCTGAGCAAGCCCGTCATCGTCGCGGTCAACGGGGCTGCCGTCGGCGGCGGCTTCGAGATCGCGCTCAGCGGCGACATCGTCATCGCATCGCAGGACGCCTATTTCGCGCTGCCTGAAATGCAGCGCGGCTTCCTGCCCGACGGCGGCGCGGTTCAGAAACTCCACCGCCGGGTTCCCTACAACGTCGCCATCGACCTCATGCTGACCGGCCGTCGCATGAGCGCGCAGGAGGCGAAGCACTGGGGCTTCGTGCGCGACGTGGTCGCCAGCGAGGCGATCCTCGATCACGCGGTCGAGGTCGCGCAGGCCATCGCCGCGGGCGCGCCCCTGGTGAGCGCCGCGCTCAAGGAATACATGAATGCGACTGCGCATCTTTCCGCTCAGGAGGCGCATGCCGTGACGCGCAGGGCCTGGGTGGGCAGAAGCGGCCTTCAGCGCTACGAGCGCATGCTTCAGTCCGAGGACTTCAACGAAGGCGCGGTGGCCTTTGCCGAGAAGCGTTCCTCGGCCTTCAAGGGCGCATGAGGGATGGACCTGCGCAACCAAGCCCCTCGCGAGATCGTGTCGCGGACGCATCGGCTGGCACCGCTGCTTGAAGCGCGCTCGCTTGCCGTCGTCGGAGCGTCGGAGCGGCCCGGTTCCTTCGGGCTGCGCCTGGCGGAGGCCGTGACGAGCGCTGGCTATCGTGGGGACATCCATTTCGTCAATCCGCGCTACGGGAGCGTGCTTGGCCGTCCCTGCCTT
>Ga0206118_100830_pt1 | contig 11184 bp, 15 predicted proteins | sample 3A20Ametagenome_FD_177999 | JGI IMG/M metagenome (GOLD analysis project Ga0206118, IMG submission 177999) | Enriched microbial communities from leaf-cutter ant dump, University of Wisconsin, Madison, United States - 3A20A | ecosystem: Environmental > Terrestrial > Nest > Insects nest > Nest dump...
CGACGAGATGTCGCCCGACGATGTCACCGACACGGACGCGAAGGCGGCCGGCTTCGCCGACGTCCCGGCCTTCCGCAAGTGGCTCGCCACTATGAAGGAAGGCCCGATCTTCCAGCGCATCGAGATCAGCTATCGCGGCGACGCGCCTTGATGCATCGGCGCATCCTTGCCGATTGCCGCCGCATGACGCTCACCTGTCCGACAGGTTAAATCTGAGGGAGGCCGGAACGCTTTGGCCCGGGCTCGCATTTCTTCGCCACAACGCAACAGGGAGACACCCAAATGCATAAGGACGAAGTCAAAGGCGCTGCCAAGGAAGCCCGTGGCCATGTGAAGGATGCCGTCGGCAAGATGACCGGCGACGCCAAGCTGCGCGCCGACGGGGCCGCCGACAAGGCCGAAGGCAAGGTGCAGAAGGCGGCGGGCAAGGTGAAGGAAGCCGCCCGCGACGCGCTCAAGCACTGAACGCCGCATTCCTGAATGAAAGGCCGCCCTCGGGGCGGCCTTTTGCTATGCTCGATTATCAGCGTCGCGGAGTCGCCAGATGATCGGCAGCATTCTTTCGGGCCTCGTCGCCCTCATCCACCTCTACATCCTCGTGCTCGAGATGTTCCTGTGGGACAAGCCGCAGGGCATGAAGGCGTTCGGCACCACGCCGGAATTCGCCGCCGCGAGCAAGGTGCTCGCCGCCAACCAGGGCCTCTATAACGGCTTCCTCGCAGCCGGGCTCATCTGGGGCATCGTGCTGGGCGAGGCGGGCGATCCGATCAAGATATTCTTCCTCCTCTGCGTCGCGGTCGCGGGCCTCTACGGGGCGGCTACCGTCAGCCGCAGGATATTGTTCGTGCAGACCATTCCGGCCGTCATCGCCATGGTCGGCGTATGGTTTGCATGAGAGTTATTCACAGGCCGGCAACTCTGCTCCCAAGCGAAATTGCCGCGCCGATCCGCACCGGCTAACGTCCTCTTCACGCGGGCGGCGTGACCTGGGGTGAACTACCGATGTGGGACTTCTCCATCGGGCAGGCATTGGGACTGATGGGGCGGACGGCGCCTTTCATCGCCCTGCGTGTGCTCGTCTATGCCGGTATTGCCATTGCCTATGTTCTCGTCACGGGCGTTGGGGCCGGCGTGGGCTGGGGCATCGGTGCCTTCGGCGACGAGGATTTTCGCGCCGGGGCGACGATCTGGGGCGGTGGCATCGGTTTCGCGCTGACGGCCGGCGCCCTCTATTTCGCCCGCGAATACATCCTCTACATCGTCAAGGCCGGCCATATCGCGGTGCTGGTCAAGCTGATCGATGGCGAGGCCGTTCCCGACGGCCAGAACCAGATCACCTATGCCACGGCGATCGTGAAGGACCGCTTCGCCGAGGCCAGCGTGCTGTTCGGCGTCGACCAACTGGTCAAGGGCGTGCTCAACGCCATCATTGGCATCGTGCAGGGCGTTGCCTCCTTCCTGCCCATCCCCGGCCTCACCAATCTGGTGGCGCTGGTCCGCGCCTTCCTCAAGATCGCGGTCGGCCTCGTCGACGAGGTGATCCTCGCCCATGCCATCCGCACCAATGCCACCAATCCCTGGGCCTCGGCGCAGACGGCGCTGGTGCTCTATGCCCAGAACTACCCGACCATGCTCAGGAACGCGGCGTGGCTCACCCTCATCACCTACGGTCTCGCCTTCGTGGTGTTCCTGCTGATGCTGGCGCCCGCTGCGGCCATCGTCTGGCTGCTGCCGGGCGGCTGGTCGGCCGCAGGTGTAGTGTTCGCGCTCATCTTCGCATGGGCCGTCAAGGCGGCGCTGATCGAACCCTTTGCCATCGCCTGCATGATGCAGGTGTTCTTCCGGACGACTGCCGGCCAGACACCCGATCCGGAATGGGATGCCCGTATTTCTGGCGTATCGCGAAAATTCAATGAGCTCAAAGACAGGGCAGTTCAGTGGATGGGGGGAGCGCATCCCGCCAGGGGCATGGGCCAGGCACGGTAGGACTTCCGGCGCCGAGGCCCATGCGTTGAAGCAGGTGGTGTTCCAGCTCGACTACGGCATGGTCGGCCACGGCCTGGCGCCGCTCTATGTCGACGGCGCCGCCACCGAGCTCGGCTTCTGGGGCTTTTCCAACGACATCCTGCGCCGCCTCGCCCGCCTTAACGAGCTCTACGACCGTCAGGTCAACTGGTCCGACCCCTCCGACCGCACCTGGCGCATGTCCGAGCGCGACCGCAACGAGTTCAACGCGCTCCTGCCCTTCGTCGTGTCCGAATTGCAGGTCGCGATCGGCGACAGGTGGCAGATCGTGGTGGAGGCCAGGGGGCTGTGAGGGGAACAACGCTTGAGGATCGGGTGTTTCGTTTCCCCGCGGAGAAGTGGAACGGATCAGGGGTAGAGGGCCCGAGCTCATCGCGTTATCCGTGTTGACATGCCTCGCTTGTCAATCATAGTTTACACGTGATCGAAGTTCATAAGACCACTGTGTTTCTCGACTGGTTCGCCGGACTGCGGGATACGCGTGCGCAGGCCCGCATCCGCGTCCGGATCGACAGGTTTGAGCTCGGGCTGGTCGGCGATGCCAAGTATTTCGATGGCATTGGCGAATTGCGCATCGACTACGGGCCTGGGTATCGCCTCTATTTTGTGAAGCGCGGTAATTCGGTCTTCGTTCTCCTATGCGGAGGAGACAAGCGGACGCAGGACAAGGATATCAAACGCGCCATCGATATGGCGAAGGAGGTCTGACATGGCTATCGAAACCACCAAATGGGACGGTGTCGAATGTCTCGACACGCCCGAGGATATCGCGGCCTACCTCGAAGCTGCCTTCGAGGACGGCGATCCCCGGGTCATTACTCATGCCATCGGCAACGTGGCCCGCGCCAAAGGGATCAGCCAGATCGCCAAGGGTGCTGGGGTCACTCGTGCTGGCCTGTACAAGGCCCTGAGCGCCGATGGCGATCCTCGGCTGACAACGCTTCTCGGCGTACTCAAGGGCCTCGGGCTGACGGTATCCGTTCATCCAACTGAATAGCCGGCACCGGCGGCTTCCCGCTCCGGCCCGAGGTCAGGGCGGGGGTGGGCAAGTTCCACAGGGCATGTCACAACTCCCTGTCTGGCAGTGAAGTATGAGCAACCGATGGAAGCTAGGTCAATCCTCTGGTGGGCAGTTGGATTCGCCACGTTGGGCTTTCTTCCCTACCTCTATCCCGCTCTGTTTGCGCATGGTCACACTCAGGTCGAGTCCGTCTTCGCATTGACTATCTTCACGGTCGGCGGCGGATTTCTTGGCTTGATTGTTGGGTTCCTAGTGTGGCTCGTGAAGCAATGGCCCTATTTCGAGAAGCACGGTCGCGTGCCCCTCCAAACTAATCTCACAATATGTGAGGGCAGCCCTCACTCGAACGAATAGTGCAGCCTTGCTCCGCCTGTCCCCAGCGCGTGGGCCGAGAGCAGTTTCAGCTCCCTCGAGAATCCCGTCGGCGGGAACAGCGGATAGCCGCCGCCGATCAGCTGCGAAATAACGTAGACCTCGATCTCGTCGAGGGCGCCGCGTTCGAGGAAGGCCATTTGCAGCTTGCCGCCGCCCAGCATCCACACATCGCCGTCGTCGAGCGCCCGCAACTCGGCGATCAGTGCGTCGACGTCGGTGCGGATCTCGAGCGGTCCGAGGGGATGGGGCAGGGGGCGCGACGTCACGACGATGGCGCGCTGCTCGCCATAGGGCCAGTTTATCCCCTCGCGTTCCAGCCAGTCATATGTTGCCCGTCCCATCACCACGGTGCGGATGCGCTTGATGAAGAGGTTGTAGTCGAATTCGCCGAGTTCGAGGTCCTTGCGCTCGGTCAGCCATTGCAGGCCCTCGTGCCGGTCGGCGATGAAGCCGTCGAGGCTGGCGGCAATGTACCCAACGATCCTAGCCATGCGCGATCTCCTGCGTTAGGATGGCAGAATATATAAATGAACGTTCATTTACAATGGCCCGGCAGCGCACGATCCCCGACGAAACCATTGTGGCGGAGGCCCTTGCGCTTATTGCGGCGCGTGGCCCCGAGGCCCTGACGCTTGCAGAAGTCGGTGGCCTTGTCGGGCTTTCCGCCGCCACTTTGCTGCAACGGTTCGGTTCCAAGGAGGCGTTGAAGCGCGCCGCATTGGAACATGCCTGGGACCAGTTGGGGGAGGCGACGCTCAAGGCCGACGAGGAGCAACCGGAGACCTTCGAGGGCGCAATCGCGATCCTCACCGCGCTCTCGCCGTCGGCCGAGGCCGAGCCGGACTTCGCGGGCGGCCTGTTGCTGCTGCGCGAGGATCTGAGCGACCCGGTGCTGACGGCGCGCGGCGTGGCGTGGCTGGAGGTACTGGCGCTGGCGCTCGGCCGGCGCATCACAAAGGAACCGGGGCAGCGCCGGCGGCTGGGGCGGTTGATGGTCAACCAGTGGCAGGGCATGCAGATCTGGTGGGCCTTCAACCGGCGCGGCGCGGCGCGGGACGCCATCGACAACGACTTGCGCGAGTGGCACGCGGCGCTGAACCTCTCGCGCTGAGCGGCATTTTCCAAGCCCGCGCCTTGGGTTAGGCTGCGCTCGACCGGAGGGAACGATGCCTGCCAACAGCGAAAGCCTGCTTCTCACCCCGGCCGAGATGGGCCGCGCCGACCAGTTCGCGGTCGCCGCCGGCATCCAGTCCTTCAAGCTGATGGAGAATGCCGGCGCCGCCGTAGCCGATGCGGTCGCGGCCCGCTACCCGCAAGGCCAGGTACTGATCCTCTGCGGTCCCGGCAATAATGGCGGCGACGGGTTCGTCGCGGCCAAGAGGCTCAAGGACAATGGCCGCGAGGTTCGCGTCGCGCTGTTCGGTTCGCGCGACCGGCTCACCGGCGACGCCGCCTTCTTCGCCGACCTGTGGAGCGGCCCGGTCGAGGAGGCCCGTCCCGATGGCATGCATGGCGCTTCAGTCATCGTCGATGCGCTGCTCGGCGCCGGCCTCGATCGCGATGTCGAGGGCGCGCTGCGCGAGATCATCGAGGCCGTCAACGGCGCCCGCGTGCCGGTGGTGGCCGTCGATGTGCCGAGCGGCATCGACGGCGCTTCGGGGCAGGAGCGCGGCCTTGCCGTGCGCGCCGACCTCACCGTCACCTTCTTCCGCCTCAAGCCGGGGCACTACCTGCTGCCGGGCCGCGCCCGGTGCGGCGAGATCGTGCTCGCCGATATCGGCATTCCCGAATCGGTGCTCGACGAAATCCGCCCGAACCTGCGGGTGAATGGTCCGGGGTTGTGGCAGGTGCCGCGGCCCGATCCCGAAGGCCACAAGTTCACCCGCGGCCATGCCGTGGTGATGTCGGGCAGCCCGTTGCAGACCGGCGCCAGCCGCATGGCCGCGACGGCGGCGCTGCGCAGCGGGGCAGGGCTCGTTACCCTCGCCGGTCCGCATTCCTCGCTGCTGGTGCAGGCCAACCACGTCACCGCCATCATGCTGAAGCCGGTCGACGGGGTCGCCAGCCTGTCGCTGCTGCTGCAGGATCACAAGGTGAAGAGTTTCGCCATCGGCCCGGCGGCGGGCGTCGGCGAGGCGACCAGGGCCAACGTGCTCGCGGTGCTGGGCGGCGGCCCGGCCGCGGTGCTCGACGCCGACGCGCTCACCAGCTTCAAGGACAGCCCGGAGATTCTGTTCTCGGCCATCAAGTATCACCCGGAGCGGCCGGTTGTGATGACCCCGCACGAGGGCGAGTTCGAGCGCCTGTTCGGCAAGGTCGAGGGATCCAAGGTCGAGCGTGCCCGCTCCGCCGCCATCCGCTCGGGCGCGGTGGTGGTGCTCAAGGGCAGCGACACCGTCGTCGCGGCGCCCGACGGCCACGCCGTCATCAACGCCAACGCCCCGCCGACCTTGGGTACTGCCGGCTCGGGCGACGTGCTGGCCGGGATCATCACCGGGTCGCTGGCGCAGGGGATGAAGGGATTCGAGGCGGCCTGCGCCGGCGTCTGGATTCACGGCGAGGCCGCCAACCTGTGGGGCAAGCCGGGGCTGATCGCCGAGGACCTTCCGGGGCTCATCCCGGATGTGCTGCGGGGGCTTCTCCGAACCTAGGTCTGGGTGCCCTGCTGAGGCGCAGACACCAATGTCAGAATTCGCTCAGCCGGCGAACGAGCCTCGGCCTCGGGATCGATGACTTTCGAGCCAGTACCAAACCCAAGGGCAAGCTTGTCGAAAAAGCCGGGCGCTTCCAATGAGCGACTCCCTATTTGAGACCCTAGTAAAAGCTCACCACTCCACCTCCAGACGCTCCAGCCCGTGGAAATGGTAGATGTTCTTGTATTGCGGCTCGGTGGCCAGCCTCAGGCCGGGCAGCCGCTCGAACAGTGTCTTCATCGCCACCTGCAACTCGATCCGCGCCAATGGCGCGCCGATGCAGAAATGGATGCCGGCGCCGAAGCTCACGTTCTGCCCGTCGGTGCGGAACGGATCGAACGTGTTGGCGTGGCCGAAGCGCATCGGGTCGCGGTTGGCGGCGGCGAGCATCAGGCCGATGGTTTCGCCCTGCCTGAAGCTCAGTCCGTTCTCCAGCGTCACGTCCTGCAGGGCGTAGCGCGTGAACATGTGGAGCGGCGCGTCGTAGCGGATGCACTCCTCCACCGTCGCCTCGGTCTGCTTGGCATCGGCGAAGAGTGCGCGGTGGTCGAGCCCTGATTCCAGGATGGCCTTCACGCCGTTGCCGGTGGTGTGCACGGTCGCTTCGTGCCCGGCATTGAGCAGCAGGATGGTGGTCGAGATCACCTCCTCCTCGCTGAGCTTCTCGCCGTCCACCTCAGCGGTCAGCATGTGGGTGAGCAGGTCTTCCTTCGGCTGCTTCCGGCGCTCGGCGATCATCGAGCGGACATAGTCCATGAACTCGATCGAGGCCTGGTTGGCGTCGAGCTCTGTCTCGCGCCTGACCCCGAACATGTACATGGCGACCATGCGGTTCGACCAATCGACCAGTTTCATGGCCATGTCGGCGGGCATGCCGATCATCTCGGCGATCACCACGGCCGGTACCGGCGCCGCGAAGGATTTCAGCAGCTCGACACGTCCGTCGGTCTCGAAGCCATCGATCAGTTCATTGGCCAGCCGCTCGATGCGTCCCCGAAGCTGCTCGACATTGCGCGAGACGAAGGCCCGGTTGACCAGCATCCGGAGCCGCGTATGGTCCGGCGGCTCGAGCGTCAGCAGGGAGTATTTCTCGGTGAGGTCGAAGGCAGCCGTGTGCGGCTTGGGCGGCGGCATACCGAGCTGTTCGCGGCTCATCAGGTGCAGGATCTGCCGGCCGAAGCGCTTGTCGCGCAGCAGGGCGTTCACCTCCTTGAAGCCGGCAAAACACCAGTGGTCGTAGTTCTCCCAGAAGAAGGCCGGCGAGGCGGCGTGCACCGCGTCATAGAACTTGTAGGGATCGCGGTAGAACGCGACCTCGCGGGGCTGGGCGTTGGCGCGGCGGTCGGCGAGCGTGAAGGGAGCGGTCAAGGCGGAACCTGAAGCATGGGCGTTGCCCGATGCTATACATCCCTGCGGTCGCGCGAAAAGCCCTTGCCTTGCCGTCAAACTCCGCTAGGCAGGGCGAAACGTTTTGCCGGAGCCCGCCATGAGCGACGATCTCACCCTCGAACAGGCCATCGAAAACATCTACGCCTCGCTGAAGGCGGACAATGCCGATCTTCTCGAACATATCGCGGCGCTGAAGGCGGCGATGGCCCGTGCCGGTGTGAAGGAAGCGGTGTTCGAGCCCTCCAGGCTGGCGCAGAACAACCGCTCCGGCCGCAAGCTCATGCAGTCCTTCTTCCGCAAGAAGGGCGTCACGGTCACCTTCGCCTCCACGGCGGACTAGGCAGCCACCGGCTGGGGCACCGGGAGCGGTGCCGCCTCGCGCGTCCGCCAGCCGTCGTCGACCCACTCGCGCACCGCGATCACCACCTCGTCGTGTTCGGGGGTGATGTCGATGAGGTTGTAGGCGTTGGGCTCGCCACGGGTACGCGTCGAGATCACCGTCGAGGCCTGCGCCACCAGCACCGGCGCGGCGGCCGCCTTGCGCAGGCCGGTCGGCGCGCCTTCGGCCACCGTGTTGGGTCGTTCGTGCCGGCGCACGTAGCTCATGTGGAAATGCCCCGAGAGCACCAGCCGAACGCCGAGCCGCGCGAATGTCTGCAGCGCGCGGTCGGCCCGGTGTACCGGCCGCTTGTGCCCATCGGCCACCACTTCGGGCGCCATCAGCGGATGATGCGCTACCACCACCCGCAGCGACTTTGGCGAGGCCTCGAAGAACTGCTGCTCGAGCCGTTCGAGCTGGTGGCGATTGATCGAGCCCTGTGACCAGTCGAGCTCCGGCCGCCAGCGCCGCGCCGTGTTCACCCCGGCGAGAGCCACGCCATCCATTTCGAGGAACGTATCGGTCTGCGGCGAAATGAATTTCCGGTAGAGCCCGAACGGATCGAGGAAGCGGCGGAACAGGTTCTTGGGCACGTCGTGGTTGCCCGGCACCGCGAACCACGGCACGGCGACCGTATCGAGGAAATCGCGCGCCTGCCGGAACTCGCCGGGACTGCCGACCATGGTGAAATCACCGCTCGCCACCACGAGGTCCGGCGCCTGCGAGAACAGCTCCAGGGCCAACCCCTCGGTGACCTCATGGTCGTTCCGGCCGAAATGCAGGTCGGAAATATGGGCAATACGCATGTCAGGCTCCCGGCGAACGATGGCGGAAGAACGCGGGGCGCGGCGATGGGTTCACCGCGCAGGCAGAATCCTGCCTACTTCTCGCCACACCGAGGCAAGCTCACCTTCTGCGACAGACCCAATACGCTCCGCGGCATCCGACTCGATGGTCGCGATCTTCGCTGTCCGTACCATCGAAGGCGACGGGAGACCTGTCAGGTCGAAGCCGGAACTGATGTTAACGTCGCCAGCCCGTCCACGGTTAGCGCTGCTTGTGATCATCAGGACCCACAACAGCATGCCTGAGGCGACCGGGCCATTCGAAATGACGAGGGCCGGACGGTGCTGGGTAGTATCGCGGTTGGTGTACGGAAAAGGGACCCGGACAATGTCGCCCGATTTAAAGGTTGGCATATGCCTTCCGATCTGCCTCGCCGTCCCACTCTTCGAAGACGGAAAATGGGTCGTCGATCTGCAACGGAGTCGCTCTGGTCAGGATAACGCGATCGCCCTCGATCTGATACGCGATCTCATCTCCTTCAGCGACGCCGAGCGCAACGCGGACGGGCTGCGGGATTGTCGTCTGTGCCTTGCTCGTCAACCTGCTGGTGATCATCGCAATCTCCGTAACCGTAAAGTAAGGAATATCCTTACCTGGCGCAAGGCCTCCCCATCCGGGCAGCTTCCCGGAATGCCTTGGATTGCGCGAAATTGCCGATATTGCGGCCTGCCACAATGGCGCCTATCTGTCGCTTTACCGCCCGTTAAGCGGGCATCGCCTGAAGTCGGCCGCAACTCGCGCTGATTCTATCTCCCAAGGGGCAAATCTCGAAAATGAGAGATCCGGTCGATACCTTCTACAACTACCTCGTGCCCACGGTGGTCGAGCAGACCAATCGCGGCGAGCGCGCCTTCGACATCTATTCGCGCCTGCTCAAGGAGCGCATCATCTTCGTGACCGGGCAGGTCGAGGACGGCATGGCGTCGCTGATCGTGGCGCAGCTGCTCTTCCTCGAGTCCGAGAACCCGAAGAAAGAGATCAACCTCTACATCAACTCGCCGGGTGGCGTGGTGACCTCCGGTCTCGCCATCTACGACACGATGCAGTTCATCCGTCCGCCGGTGGCGACGCTGTGCACCGGGCAGGCGGCCTCGATGGGTTCGCTGCTGCTCGCCGGCGGCGCGGCTGGCATGCGCGGCTCCCTCCCCAATTCGTCGATCATGGTGCACCAGCCTTCGGGCGGCTACCAGGGCCAGGCGACCGACATCCTGATCCACGCCCAGTTCACCGAAAAGCTGAAGCGCCGGCTCAACGAAATCTACGTCAAGCATACCGGTCAGGATTACGAGGCGATCCACACCGCGCTCGAGCGCGATCGCTTCCTCAGCCCGGAGGAGGCCAAGGATTTCGGCCTCATCGACTCGATCTACGAGAAGCGGGCGGAACCCGACGCTTCGTGACACCTTTACGCGTTAAGGTGAACGGCAAGGACACACCTGAGTGTGACACTTGTGTGATTGTGTGGGTCCCGGCTGGCCGTTAAGGTCGGTCGGGCTTACATTTTGTTTAGGTATCCGGGGCTAGCGTTCGTGCCAGCCTCGGGGAATTGGGAGCCCTAACTCCCTGGAGTGACAGGATGTCCAAGGACACGACCGCCGGCGAATCCTCGAAGAACACGCTCTACTGCTCGTTCTGCGGCAAGTCGCAGCACGAAGTCAGGAAGCTGATCGCCGGCCCGACCGTATTCATCTGCGATGAGTGCGTCGAACTCTGCATGGACATCATCCGCGAAGAGAACAAGACCTCGACGCTGAAGTCCGCCGACGGCGTGCCGACCCCGGCCGAGATCTGCAAGGTGCTGGACGACTACGTGATCGGCCAGGCGCGCGCCAAGCGCAACCTGTCGGTCGCGGTGCACAACCATTACAAGCGTCTGCACCACGCCACCAAGAACCAGGACATCGAGCTGTCGAAGTCCAACATCCTGCTGATCGGCCCGACCGGTACCGGCAAGACGCTGCTGGCCCAGACGCTGGCGCGCATCCTCGACGTGCCCTTCACCATGGCCGACGCCACGACGCTTACCGAAGCCGGCTATGTCGGCGAGGACGTCGAGAACATCATCCTCAAGCTGCTGCAGGCCGCCGACTACAATGTCGAGAAGGCGCAGCGCGGCATCGTCTATATCGACGAGGTCGACAAGATTTCCCGCAAGTCGGACAACCCGTCCATCACCCGCGACGTGTCGGGCGAGGGCGTGCAGCAGGCCCTGCTGAAGATCATGGAAGGCACCGTGGCTTCCGTGCCGCCGCAGGGCGGCCGCAAGCATCCGCAGCAGGAATTCCTGCAGGTGGACACGACCAATATCCTGTTCATCTGCGGCGGCGCCTTTGCCGGCCTCGAGAAGATCATCGCCGCTCGCGGCGAGGGCTCGGGCATCGGCTTCTCGGCCACGGTGAAGGACCCGCGCGATCGCCGCGTCGGCGACCTGCTCAAGGACGTGCAGCCCGAAGACC
>Ga0206118_100833_pt1 | contig 11170 bp, 9 predicted proteins | sample 3A20Ametagenome_FD_177999 | JGI IMG/M metagenome (GOLD analysis project Ga0206118, IMG submission 177999) | Enriched microbial communities from leaf-cutter ant dump, University of Wisconsin, Madison, United States - 3A20A | ecosystem: Environmental > Terrestrial > Nest > Insects nest > Nest dump...
TACCCATTCCGAACAGAGAAGTTAAGCCTTACAGCGCCGATGGTACTGCCTCAAGCAGGTGGGAGAGTAGGTCGTTACCGGATCAATTTAAGAGCCCTGGAGTTTATCTCCAGGGCTTCTTTTGTTTATAACAAGCAGTGGAACACACCGTAAATACTGGATAAAATTTATTAAAGCTTTTATTTGGCTTTATTATTGATAAAAACATTACTGCTATATGTCAACCAATTGAGCTTTTGCCCACATCTGATAAGAATTATGCATGGGCATTCATGCTTTTTAGTATTATTATCATCAATATAAATCACGCATAGAATGTAGAAACAAGAATGCTCAGGATTAGCATATTTTGCTATATAGGCAGGGTAAAAAAGGAGTGATATTAACTTTTTATGATTATAACAATAGCATTATATAATAATTAAAACCTCCTATAACTTGGTAAATACGATATTATCTGATTCCAAGCCGTTTGTTGACAAATGATCTTCAATCTTATCAACCCTTTCCAGGGTTCCGTCTTTTTTAATTAAATTTGAAGTGTAACCAATACTTCTTAAAAATTCAGCCGCCTTTCGATGGGTCTTATTATGCCTGGATTGCTCTAAATATTCAATTACGATAGAGGGAAAGCCTGTTTTAAAAAATTCCTCCCCTCCCTTTATGACTTCATATTCACTTCCTTCAACATCAATTTTTATTATGTGGGGTTTAAAATCAAACTCATTTATAATCTGATCAATAGTTGTTGCCTCTACTTCAGTTTTAACAGGTTGTGATCCTTTGAACCACTCCTCTTTTTCAAATTGAGTTATTTCGGAAGAGTTGAATTCAGAATAAGGGGTCGGAAATTCAAAGAAACGCACTTTGTTATTGCTTGAAGAAACAGCTTTATTAAAAATTGAAATATTTTCTATAAATGAAACATTGGCTTTTAATATATTAAAGCTTTTTGATGCCGGCTCATAAGAAAAAACTTTTCCTTTAACGCCAACAATTTCTGAACCTAATAAAGTAAAATAGCCGAAATGAGCGCCAACATCCAAAAAGTGATCCGAATCATTTAGATTTAAAATTAAAAATTTTGCAAGTCTAATTTCAGAGTCATGGGACTTGCCTCCTGTCAAATATATATCTGTAGCTGCGGGCAGCGCGATTTTCATTTTTCTTTTGTAAAACAAGTCGGTGCTTACGACACTTTCTTGCTTTTTAGCAGGGTATATAAGCTTTCTAAAAGCAATTGCATATATATATTTAAAAGGGTTTTTCATTAATCTGCCCAACTTAGATAGATTAGCTACCGTTTCCACCTTATTTATTTGATGATATAAATCTTCTTTTATCATTAATTATTTACTCTCCTTTAAAATTTCACCAACTTATATATAGCTTTTCCTGATGATCATTAATTGTATAAATATATTATAGTCATGACAAAACAAAATATATGAAAATCTCATCTTGTATTTTGATTTAGAGAATCAGATGAACAGACAAGATAGCACTTTTACCAATGGATACAAAGTTCTGTTGCCAAAAGTTCAGCTACACGGATTGAAATAAACGCGATGAGGGGTTATTGCAAGGGCAGATATGTCGGCGTTAATGTATAACTCAATTCCGGTATGGGAATGGGTTTATTGGGATATTCCCCATTCAGTATTCTTTTTACGAAATACATTATTTGTGGTATCACATCCGAACCGGAACTTATGACATCTTTATGACCAATGGGGAGTGCTCTGAATATATAGAAAGAAATGGCAATGAATAAGATACAAAGCAATGTATAGATCTCTAAAGGTATGTTTTGTCAGTCCAATGGATGGTTCCGTATAGTTAAAAGTGACCTTGTAGTAGCTTTTTAGATCTTTGCCTGCATAATTTATTGTAAAAATATCGCTTTGAGGTTTCAGAATGCAAAATTTTTGTAAAGGAACAGGACATTGATAAGTTACAACAAAGGTATAGATTTATTGAAGTTGATGTTCATGCAGGTTACAGATGGTTACACCCGTCCGGGATCTCAGCTATGGACGCCGCTGCAACTGCCCCTTCATTATTATTTGATACCTATTCAATAAAGCTTGGCCGGGGCTCTCTGCTGAAAACAGGTCATTAAAGAACCTCCGGGCCTCTTTCTATGTTTTTTTGACAGCCGTTGCAGCGTTTTTGTAAAACAAGGGCTATTATCTAATAACACAGGAATTTTTCTTACTCATTTAGTCTTCATTACACAGAAGAATAGTCATTTTTTGATAAATTGCCCATTAGGAAATAATGGGCAATTTTTTGATCTTATGAAAACAGATTGACTCTTTGTCCCATTGGTCTCTTTTCCGGGCTTTTGCATCCGGCAGCCAGCTTCTCCAGTGACTTATTGCGGCATAGTGCTGTGCACGGGCTCCGCCGGAACAGATATGATTGCTTTGGAGGAAAAATCCTCTTTTGGCATTGAAGCTATTGGCATGTCATACCTCCTAAATTTTATGAATTGAGCAATTAATAGTCGTTAATTTATATTTAGTATAAATAAGGCTGGCGTTGAGTGCAGATTCAAGTTTTACTCCAAACAATGGTTAAGAATAATTCAAAACATGTAACTTTGGAATTCTAAAAAATCAAGCGTTTTAAATGGCTATTCCATTTTCTCCAGAAGTTCTGGCCAGGGTTGATGCCCTTAAGGCCCGCTACCCTGAAGGTAAACAGAAAAGTGCTTTGATCCCCCTTCTGCATCTCGCCCAGGAACACTGTGATGGCTGGCTGGATGTGCCTGTGATGGACTATGTGGCCGGGCTGCTCGATATCACACCCATTGAGGTATATGAGGTAGCTTCTTTTTATACCATGTTCAATCTTAGGCCGGTCGGTAAACATATACTGGAAGTATGCCGGACAGGACCTTGTATGCTCAATGGTTCCGACGATATTATCGAATATATTCAACAAAAGCTCAACATCAGGGACGGAGAAACGACCGAAGACGGAATGTTTACTCTCAAAACGGCCGAATGCCTCGGAGCATGCGGCTATGCCCCGATGATGCAGCTTGGTAAATTCTACAAAGAGCATCTGACCAGGGAAAAGGTCGATATACTGATCGAAGAATTGCGCAATGCCAACTAATGCTCCGATTTTTTATTTAAGAGGTTAAAGCCGTTATCAACTATGTCTCAGAAATTATTACTCAAAGACGCGCACATCGAAGGGATCCGGTATTATGATACCTACCGTCGCCAGGGTGGTTATGAAGCAGCAGCCAGGGCTCTTCAGATGACGCCTGACGCCATTGTTGAAGAGGTCAAGGCGAGTGGCCTGCGTGGTCGTGGAGGCGCCGGCTTCCCTACCGGTATGAAATGGAGCTTTCTGGCCAAGCCCGAAGGCGTTCCCCGGCACCTGGTGTGCAATGCCGATGAGTCTGAGCCGGGAACCTTCAAGGACAGGTACCTCATGGAATTCCTGCCGCACCTGTTTATCGAGGGGCTTCTGATCTCCTCTTATGCGCTCGGCAGCAATACGACCTATGTGTATATCCGCGGCGAATATGCCTGGATCCCTGATATCCTGGAGGAAGCGATTACCGAAGCAAAAAACAACGGGTGGTTGGGCAAGAACATCCAGGGCACCGGATTTGATTGTGAGATCTACGTCCAACGTGGTGCGGGCGCTTATATCTGTGGTGAAGAAACAGCCCTCATCGAAAGCCTCGAAGGCAAGCGGGGCAATCCGCGTATCAAGCCACCCTTTCCAGCGGTACAGGGCGTGTGGATGAGACCCACCGTGGTCAATAATGTTGAGACCATCGCCGCCGTTGTACCTATTATCCGGATGGGCGGTGCGGAATACGCTAAGATCGGTGTGGGACGCAGCACCGGCACAAAGCTGATCTCGGCCTGTGGCAATATCAACAGGCCCGGCGTGTATGAGATCGATATGACGATCACCGTTGAAGAGTTTATCTACAGCGACGAGTATTGCGGTGGCATTCCCAATGGCAAACGGCTCAAGGCTTGTATCCCGGGCGGTTCGTCGGTCCCCATTCTGCCGGCCAATCTCTTGCTGACCACCCCGGCGGGAGCTCCGAGATATATGAACTACGAAAGCCTCTCTGAAGGAGGATTTGCACAGGGAACCATGATGGGTAGCGGGGGATTCATCGTATTGGATGAGGATCAATGCGTCGTGCGGCATACCATGACGCTGGCGCGCTTTTATAACCACGAGAGCTGCGGACAGTGCAGCCCCTGCCGTGAGGGAACGGGCTGGATGTACAATATCCTCAAAAAGATCGAATACGGTCATGGGGATATGAAAGATATAGACCTGTTGTGGGATATCCAGTCCAAGATAGAAGGCAATACCATATGCCCGCTCGGTGACGCTGCGGCGTGGCCGGTGGCAGCTGCTATCCGCCACTTCAGGGACGAATTCGAATGGCATATCCTTCATCCCGAAGAATGCCTCACACGCAATTACGGCCTGGCACATTACGCTGATCCACTGGAAATATCTGTCCCCGGTTGATGACTTTTAAGATTATTGATAGAATCAGAAAAATATGAGTGATACACAAAACTTTACCGTGACCATCGATGGCCAGACCATCCAGGTTGCACCGGGGACTACCATCCTCAATGCCGCCCGTATGATCGGAGGCGAAGTGGTGCCTCCGGCTATGTGTTATTACAGCAAGCTCAATGATTCGGGAGGTAAATGCCGTACCTGCCTCGTCGAAGTGTCAAAAGGTTCGGAAAAGGATCCCCGTCCTATGCCTAAGCTGGTCGCCAGCTGCCGTACCACGGTTATGGACGGAATGGAGGTGAGGAATAGGTCCAGTGATCGTGTACAGGAAGCGCGCAAAGGCGTAGTCGAAATGCTGCTCATCAACCACCCGCTTGACTGCCCCATCTGTGATCAGGCTGGAGAATGTGACCTGCAGAATCTGAGCTTTGAGCACGGCTTGGGCCACAGCCGTTTCGAATTTGAAAAGAGAACGTTCGAAAAAGAGGACATCGGCCCTTATATCTCCCTGCATATGAACCGCTGTATCCTGTGCTACCGTTGCGTGTTTACCGCGCAGCAGATCACCGACGGGCGGGTGCACGGCATCATCGGCCGGGGAGACCATGCAGAGATCAGTACCTATATTCATAACTCGATCGAAAATGACTTCAGCGGCAATGTCATCGACGTATGTCCCGTTGGCGCCCTGACTGACAGAACTTTCCGGTTCAAAAGCCGGGTATGGTTTACCAACCCTATGGACGCACACTGCGAGTGTGAGAAGTGCAGCGGCAAAGCCGTCCTTTGGATGGTCGGCGATGAGATATACAGGGTTACCGCCCGTAAAGACCGCAATGGAGAGGTAGAGGAGTTTATCTGCAACACATGCCGGTTTGAAAGGAAAGATGCCAGGCTGTGGACGATCGAAGGGCCGCGCCACATCGACCGCCATTCGGTCATATCACAGAACCATTACGAGCTGAGTGAAGATATCAGGCAAAAGCAGCTCCCGCAATAAAATTTAATTAAAAAAAAGAAAAAGATCCTTATGACGGATTGGACCATAATATTAGAGAAAACCATCCTGGTGGTATCTGTCTTTGGCATATCGCTGGTCGTGGCGATGTATTCGACCTATGGAGAGAGGAAGATCGCCGCTTTTTTCCAGGATCGCGTGGGGCCTAACAGAGCCGGACCTTTTGGCCTGCTTCAGCCCCTGGCCGACGGAGGCAAAATGTTTTTCAAAGAGGAGTTTATCCCTGAGAAAAGCACCAAATGGCTCTTCATCATGGGGCCGGGCATAGCCATGCTGGTTGCCTGTATGACAAGCGCGGTGATCCCCTGGGGCCCGGACATCGTCCTTCCCGGCCGTACCATCAGCCTGCAGGTGGCCAATCCCGATATCGGCATCCTCTATATCCTCGGTGTATTGTCATTGGGCGTGTTTGGCCTCATGATCGGCGGCTGGGCTTCCAACAATAAATATTCTCTTTTTAGCGCCATCCGAGCCTCTTCGCAGGTGATCAGCTATGAGCTGGCCATGGGCCTTTCCATCATTTCCATCATCCTGATGTCCGGCTCGCTGAGCCTGAGCGATATTGTCGCTTCACAGGAAGGTATCCGGTGGAATGTGTTTTATCAGCCCCTCGGCTTTGTCATATTCCTGACGACAGCGCTGGCGGAATGTAACAGGGCACCTTTCGATATGGCGGAATGTGAGTCGGAGCTGATCGGGGGCTACCATACCGAATACAGCAGCATGAAGCTGGGCTTTTACCTGTTTGCCGAATACATCAACATGTTCGTGTCATCAGCTGTGATCGCAACGCTTTTCTTCGGCGGCTACAACTTCCCGGGCCTGTACCTGATCCAGGATCCCGTGTGGCACTCTGTAGCGGGCACACTGGTCTTTTTTGCAAAGATCTTCTTCTTTATCTTTGTATTTATGTGGATCCGGTGGACCCTGCCGCGTTTTCGCTATGATCAGCTGATGCACCTTGGCTGGAAGATGCTGATCCCGCTTTCTGTTATCAATATGTTGTTGACGGGTCTGTTTACCCTGTGGAGCAATTAGTACTCCCGGGGCTTTGAAACGAATTTTAGATTGTGATCTATAAACTGCTCTCTACCATCTGTTGTCATGGTTTTGATAATTCCTTTTTTGTAATATTCAAAATAAGAATAACTAAAAGGCAGGACGACGTTGCCATCGTAGTCGATCAATCCGCTGCGTTGTCCCTGAACATCTGAAATGGTAGAGACAAGCAATCTGTCTGAGACCTCCAGCGGTCGGATCATATTATATTTGTAGAACGGGACTATGACCTTACCTTTTTCATCTGTAAGGCAATAACTTTCCCCACTTCGCAGGATGATCCTGTTGGTCCAGTTGTCAATATGGTTGTAGCCTGGATTGATCTCGTATCCGGTTCTGATATTGTAGTAGACCTGACTGGTTCGGCTACCGTTCTTATCATACACATTTATATAATAAACATCACCGTTGCTCTGTGTACTTTCGAATTCGCCGGCAAAAGCCTTGAAACACCTGCCATTCGTATCAAAGAAATACACAGAATCAGCATCACCCAGTATAGCATGCCCATTGTAAAATGGGTATAAGCTTTCATATCGTGGCTGGATGACTATTTCTTCCCGGAGATCCATATATCCGCATTGTTGGAATCCTGTGCCAAATTCAAGCAGACCGGTCTGGTCATTATAGTCCAACCTGGCATAACCTTTGCTGGTCAGAACTTTGCCTGCTGAATTGATGAGATATTCCAATGTATCTATTTGAGCGATGAAGTATTGATCATTATTTGTGGATCTGATGTTATCAAATAGAGCAGGACTTACGGTCATTGTTTTTGAGTTGTACATTGTTGATTTGTTTTCCTGTACCAGCTTACAACAGTACCTGGAGAGGCAGTTTATTTTATCATAGCTTTGGTTTGTCAACTTTTGACCTTTCGTATTAAATAAAAACATGCGGCGATCCCGGGTGACGATGACCTGATCATAACAGATCTCTATCTGGTCATATTCAAAGGGGAGGATCACCTGGTTCCTTGTAGTGATCAGGCCATATTTCCCGTTCTTAACTGCTGTGATAACACCGGCTTCATTATAAATTCCGTAATCCAGTCGCTCATATGTGACAGGAACGGTTATCTGACCTTTATTATTTATCAGGCCATACTGGCCGTTCTTGCTGACTATATTCAGGCCTTTGCAACAATACCTAATGTCCTCGTACTCAAAGGGAGTGATAATATCTTCGTTAAAATTTACAATACCAAAAAGTTTGTTCTTTTGCGCGACAATGACATTTCCGTTGTTGTATGCAAATTCATCAAAATCAGCTTCTCTGATTAAATTGTAAGCAGTATCGATAAAAACCTGGTTGCCAAAATCAAGTCCGGCAAAAGCGATCCCTTTTACCCACTGCGTATGATATGAAACTGTTCTCAGTCTCTTTTCTTTGCTCTTATCCATGCTGCTACGCAACATACAATCCCTGTATTCTCTGAACTCCAGATAGCCCCTGTTTGTCATCATGTCAGGAAGATATTGGGCACAGGAATGATTCTGTGCCAGAGAATAGGTCCCGGAAATCAGGATCAGAACCAAAAGATGTAAATGCGGCTTATAATTCATTCAGTTTAAACGTTTATATAATTTGTTGGTAAATATAATTTAGTAAATGCAAATTGAGGTTTATTCTATAGTGGATATACGCTGATGATTCTCCTGTAGATCACAATTTTTCAAAAATGTAACATAATCCTAAAAAATCTATCTGTACAATGTGGATCTTTCATCTTTTTTACGTCTAAACCATCAAAAACGATCATTGAAGAAATCATATTGACTTCAGATTTGTTTAGCGAAAATGGAAGCTTACTATATCTCCTTCAATCAATTGGAATAATTAACCTTAAAATCTAAATATGAAAGGAAGTATTGTAATTCTTTTAGGATTGTTATCAAGTGTAGTTTTCTGGGAGTGTAAGTCCCTTGTTTCCGGCGCCAATAATCTCAATGCTTTTACCGTCCAGCAGGACAGAGAGCTTGGAGACCAGGTCGCTGCGGAAATAGCCTCCAAGCCGGCTGAATACCCGATCCTGCCGGAGAGCGGTAATGAAAAGATATACAGCTATGTGCGTGGCCTGACAAGCTCGATCATCAATGGAGGTAAGGTCAAATACCGGGATCAGTTCAACTGGGAGGCAAAGATCATAAAGGATGACAAAACGCTCAACGCTTTCTGTACACCTGGAGGAAAAATATACGTCTACACCGGCCTGATCAAGTTCCTCGACTCGGAAGATCAGCTCATGGGGGTTCTGGGGCACGAAATAGCGCATGCTGATTGCCGTCACAGCACAGAGCAACTGACCAAACAATATGGCATCGCCTTCCTCGGCGACGCACTGCTGGGCAATAAAACAGCCATTAAGCAGGTCGCGGAAGCCGTCGTAGGTGGCCTGGCCGGGCTTAGCTTTTCACGGGCCAATGAAACGGAGGCCGACGGTAAGTCGGTCGAATATCTTTGCGGCACTTCTGTCAATGCTGCCGGGGCTGCGGGCTTCTTCAAAAAGATGGAGGGTGAAAAGCAGCCGCCTACCTTCCTCAGCACCCACCCCAACCCAGCTAACAGGATCAGTAATATAGAAAGCAAAGCCAAGAATATGAACTGTAGCGGCTCCCAGACCAATACCGGTACCTATGCCAAAATGAAGGCATTGCTATAAAGGAAAAAAACAGAAAAGACCCTGGCACACTTTTTTACAGCCGTACTATCAGCGATAGTACGGCTGTAAAATTAAATGACCTATTGTATGTGAAACAAAAACCCTATGCCCGATGATAGTTTACAGTACCTTGCACGACATTCCTGAGATAGAGGAGATCTATACCGAAGCCAGGGCCTTTCAGCAGCAGCATTTCGGGCCTTGGTGGCCTGTATTTACCAGGGAATTTATTGCGGATGAGATCAAAAATAAGGAGCATCTTAAGATCACAACGGCACAGGGTATGATAGCAGCAGTTTTTTCCGTTGTAAAAGCGGAGCCCGTTATCTGGAATGACCGTGAAGGCAAAGAGGCACTCTACCTGCACCGTATGGCAGTACGCGACAGCTGCCGGGGACAGGGGATCGCGGGCCGTATCGTGGAATGGGCAAAGGCCGAGGCCCGTAAGCAGGAAAGAAGCCACGTCCGGCTGGATACCTGGGCGGACAATGAGTAAGGTCCTTGAGACTGAAAAAATCAATATCTTTACAGTATATGCAATTTTTATGAGTAGCAAGGCAATTAATAGATTGAAAGTAGTACTTTGCAGAGAAGAATGCAAGTAGGAAATGGCTGGCAGAGCAATTAAGCAAGAATGAAGCTCCCATTTCAAGATGTTGCACTAATGTGGTACAGCCACCTATTAAGACTTTTGTTCAAATTGCGGAAAAGCTTGATGTAAACTAACTTCTTTATTTAATGACTAACAGCACAATTAAGATACCATTTAAAGTTTCAGCCAGAGCCGGTAAACTATTGGGTAGAGAGAATTTCTCTAATCCAGAAGGTGCTATTACAGAATTGGTTAAAAATGCTTACGACGCTGATGCTGAAAATTGCTTGGTGATCTTTGATATACCAGTTACATTAAAAACGGATGAGAATGGTAACGAATATTCTATACCCGATAAAAAAAATAGTGTTTTATACATTATTGACAATGGAGAAGGTATGGAGAAAAATATTGTTGAAAAATATTGGATGCAGATTGGAACAGGCAATAAAGAGCAATTTCATCTATCTGATAAACAAAGAGTTAAAACAGGCGCAAAGGGTATCGGGCGGTTTGCATTAGATCGACTCGGTTGGCAAACTGAAATGTGGACGCTTTCAAAAAAATCTAAAAATAGGGAAGGCTTATCTTGGACCATGAATTGGGAGCAATTTGATGATTTCGAAAAAACAATTTCGGAAATAGAAGCGGAGATGACTGAAGAACAGTTAAACTTTGAAGATAAAATAAAAGAGTTGCTCGGACCTAGTTTTAATTTTAACGAAATAGGGGAGCATAGGTTCGAACATGGCACAATTTTAAAGATTAGCAATCTTAAAGATGAATGGTATTCAGATGATATAGATAATGTTTTCTTTAGTCTTGAAGCATTGATACCGCCTAAAGAACTAAACATACCTTTCCAGGTTTATTTTAGATACTTTCAAGTACCTAGAAAATACGGATATGTAAATACTGCGTTTTTCAATGATTTCGATTACAAGGTTGTTGCTAAGTACAATTCTGAAACACTAATGATCGATTTTACTGTTGAACGTAACGAGTTAGACCTTGATCAATTTAATAGAAAATATAAACATTTGTTTGAGCATTTGTCTTTCCCGTTTGATTTAAATACAATTAATTATAAAGTATTTACATATTCCAGAAGTGTGGGTAAGATGCTGAACTGGGATTTGAACGAAGCCAGAAAAGAGTTTTTGCGAAGTATAGGAGATTTTCAATTTTCATTTAACGAGTTGAGGGGTTGAAGATCAAAATAAGATGTCGTGCATTGTTGTGAAAATGTGTATATTACACATATAAATTATTACCACATAATTCTTCACATATGCACGACATAGCCACAATATACAAA
>Ga0206118_100840_pt1 | contig 11093 bp, 9 predicted proteins | sample 3A20Ametagenome_FD_177999 | JGI IMG/M metagenome (GOLD analysis project Ga0206118, IMG submission 177999) | Enriched microbial communities from leaf-cutter ant dump, University of Wisconsin, Madison, United States - 3A20A | ecosystem: Environmental > Terrestrial > Nest > Insects nest > Nest dump...
TGCGCCGGGAACGCTTCGTGCGGGGCGGCCTGGCCTCTACACCGGCGGTGATGCGCCGCCGTGCGGCGGTGCAGGGTCGGCGAAGGCCGGATGGTCGGCGCGCGGCCTGTCCAGGTGGTAGCCCTGCACCATGTCCACGCCCATGCCGCGCAGCATCTGCAGCGTGGCTTCGTCCTCGACGAACTCGGCCACGGTCAGCTTGCCCATGCCATGCGCCACCTCGATGATGGCGCGCACGAACACCTGGTTGTCGTGCTCGCTGGGCAGGCCGCGGATGAACATGCCGTCGATCTTGAGCACGTCGGCCTGCAGGTTCTTGAGGTAGGCGAACGAGGAGAAGCCGGTGCCGAAGTCGTCCAGGCAGATCGGGCAGCCGGTGTCGCGCAGCGCGGCGATGAAGCGCGCCGCGTCGCCCATGTCCGAGACCGCCGAGGTTTCGGTCAGTTCCACCAGCAGGCGCCGCGGCGCGACATGGTGGCGGCGCAGCTGGCCGCCGATCCAGGCCGGCAGTTCGGGGTCGTCGAAGGAGCGCCCGGAGATGTTGACGGCGATGGCCGGCAGCTGCGGGTGCGTGGCCAGCAGGCGGATGCTCTCGCCGATCACCCAGCGGTCGATCTCCAGGATCTTGCCGCTCTTCTCCGCCGGCTCGATGAACTGCGCGGGCATGATGAACTGGCCGGGGTTGGCTTCGTCCTCCATGCGGATCAGCGCTTCCAGGTGCGCCAGGCGGCCATCGCCGGCGTGGTGCACGCCCTGGAAATGCAGGCGCAGCAGGTCGTGTTCCAGCGCGCGCGCGATGCGGTCGTTCCAGGCCAGCCGGGTGGCCATTTCCCGCGAGCTGTCGCGGTCGGGGCGGTAGATGTTCCAGCGGTTCTTGCCGGTGTGCTTGGCCTGGTACATCGCCGCGTCGGCGTGGGCGACCAGGTCCTCGGCGTTGTCGGCGTGGGTAGGGAAGTGGGCGATGCCCAGGCTGGTGGTCAGGCGCACGGTGTGCTCGTGCAGGCACAGCGGCGTCTGCGCGATGCGCAGCACGATGCGTTCGGCCAGGTGCTGGGCGTCGTCCAGGCTGGCCTGCGGCATGAGCACGGCGAACTCGTCGCCGCCCAGCCGGAACAGGGTCTCGCCGCTGCGCACCAGGGCGCGGATCTCGACCGCCATGCGGTTGAGCACCGAGTCGCCGGCGCGGTGGCCGAAGGTGTCGTTGATGTACTTGAACTCGTCCAGGTCGAAGAACAGCAGCGCGGCCTGGCCCGGCGTGCGTTCGGCGGCGTGGAAGAAGCGCGCCAGCTCGTCCTCGAAGCGGCGCCGGTTGTACAGGCCGGTCAAGGGATCGTGCTGCGCCAGCCGTACCAGCTGCTCGGCGGTCTGGCGCTCGTGGGTGACGTCCTCCTGCACCCACAGGCGGCCGATGAGATGGTCCTGCGCGTCGCGCACCGGGTAGGCGTCGTGCATGACGATGCGGCCGTCGTGCAGGCGGATTTCCAGGCGCTTGTGCAGCTCGGGCGAGACCGCGGCCTCGTCCAGGTGCCGGCGGAATTCCTGCGGGTCGATCATCAGCCGCTGCGAGGCCTCCAGCCACTGGTCGGTGGTGCTGCCGACCACGGTGATGCCCTCGGGGAAGTCCCACATGGCCAGGAAGGCGGCGTTGCAGTAGGTGGCGCGGTTCTCCTCGCCGACGAACAGGATGCCCAGGTTCATCGCGCCCAGCAGCGCCAGCAGGCGCGCGCGTTCCTCCTCCAGCCGGGTCATGAACTGGCGGCGTTCGTCGATCTCGGTCTGCAGCGCCTGCGCATGCGCGAACTGCAGGGCGCGCTGCTGCACCAGTTCCTCGACCATGTCGTCGAACGCGTCGGCCAGGTGCCCGAGCTCGTCGTTGCCCTGCATCGCGATCGGCCTGGGCTCGCGGCCCTGGCTCAGTTCGTCCACCGCCTGGGTCAGGCGCCTGAGCGGCACCGCGAACAGCGAGCCCACCCGGCGGCGCAGCAGCCACATGGCCGGCAGCAGGCCGAGGATGCCGAAGCCGGAAACCGCCAGCAGGCCCCACATCAGCACCTGGTCCACCCGCGCCTGCGGCAGCAGGAATACCTGGTACCAGCCGGGACCGTGGATCTTCGACCACGCCACCCAGTGGCTGCCGTCCGGCGATCGGCCCACGCCGCTGTCGGCGCGGGCGTACGCGATCATGCCGTGCACCTGCGCCAGCAGCGGGTCGTCGAGCGCGGACAGCTTCAGTTGGCCGTCGGCGGCGGCGATGCGGCTGCGGAACTGCGGATGCGCGATCAGCGCGCCGTCCGCGCCCATGACCAGCTGCACCACGGCGCCATCGGCATCGGCGGCCCGGTCGATCAGGCTCTGCACCGAGACATCGTGGCCGAGCGTGCCGACCCAGCGGCCCTGCCAGTCCAGCGGCTTGATCACCGACACCATCCAGGTGTCGGCCTGGCGGTCCAGGTAGACCGGCGTCCAGAACACCGCGCGCTGCGGGTTGCGGCGCGGGTCCGAGCCCTGCATCGTCGGGTAGCCGGCATTGCTGGCGCTGGCATCGGCCCGGCTGCCCCAGTCCATGCCATGGGCATAGACGATCAGCCCGTCCTCGACGAAGTCCATGTACACCGAGAAGAACGGCGGCACCAGCGCCGGGCCCTGTTCGCGCAGCAGGTCGTAGGCGACCACCGCGCGCAGCCGCGTCGATTCGTCCAGCCCCTGTGGCGGCTGGTGCAGGTACAGCGTGGGCGCGCGCTCGGGATCCAGCTGCGCGGGCTGCAGCCGCCACAGGCCGTCGGCGCTGCGCGCGAACAGGCGCTCGAAGCGCGCCAGGGTGGCGTCGCGGTCGGCATGGTCCAGCCGCCACAGCAGCTCGCGCTGCAGGCGCAGCACGCTCTGCTCGGCCTGCAGGAACTGGCCTTCGTTGGCGCGCGCGCGCAGGTCGACGGTGCGCTGCGCCACCATCGGCACGACCCGGTCGGTCACCACGCGCATGGCCAGGTAGCCGAACGCGGAAAGCAGCAGGAGGAGGGCGAGGAACAGGCCCCATATGCTCAGGGACAGCCGGTGGATCAGCGAAGTACGCGACCTGGCATGCAGCACGTGGGGTTCCTTCGGGGATGGCGGCGCAGCCGGTGAATGCCGGGCGGCGGGGCAACGCGGATTCATACTATGCCGCGGCAGGTATCCGCAACCGGCCACGGTCATCGCCGCGGGCACCGGTCGCTTCACGCCCACTTCAAATTCGCCACAAACCGCGCACATCCGGCACCGCCACGCTGTGCCCGTTTCCACACGAGGACGGGCCATGACTTCCCTGAAACTTCTGTTGCGCTTCGCCGTGGTCGGCGGGCTGGTGTTGCTGCTGTTGATTCCCCTGATGCTGATCCGCGGCACGATCGGCGAACGCGAGCGCTACCGCGACCAGGCCATCGAACGGGTCGCGCAGAGCCGTGCCGGCGCGCAGTCGCTGATCGGCCCGGTGCGGGTGCTGCCGTGGACGCAGCAGCGCGAGGTCGAGGTGGTCGAGGCGGGTGTGCGCAAGACCGAACTGCAGACCGAACACGGTTACGAGCTGCAGATGCCGCGGCAACTGCGCGTGCAGGGCGAGATGCGCCCGGACGAGCGCCGCGTCGGCCTGTTCCGGGTGCCGGTGTACAGCTGGCACGCGCGCCTGCAGGCCGAGTTCGCCGACACCGCCTATGCCGCCGTGCCCGGCCGCGTCTACGGCCAGCCCTACCTGGCGCTGGGCATCGCCGACGTGCGCGGCCTGGTCGGCACGCCGAACCTGCGCGTGGACGGGCGCGCGCTGCCGCTGCAGGCCGGCGCGCGGGCGCTGGAGCGCACCTCCAAGGGGCTGCATGCCACGCTGCTGCCGCTGGCCGATCCACGCCAGGGCACCCTGGCCGAAGGACGCAGGGTCGAACTGGAGTTCGTGCTGGACGGCACGCGTTCGCTGTCGGTGGTGCCGGTGGGCGACGACACCCGCGTGGCGCTGTCCTCGCCGTGGCCGCATCCGCTGTTCGGCGGCAGCTTCCTGCCCAACGAGCGCAGCATCGACGATGCCGGCTTCAAGGCCGACTGGGCGGTGTCCTCGCTGGCCTCGGCCGCGCAGGAACAGCTGCGCCGCAGCCTGCGCAGCGAGGCCGGCGGCGTGGAGACGCTGGAGGTGGCGCTGGTCGACCCGGTGGACGTGTATACGCAGGCCGACCGCGCCAGCAAGTACGGCATCCTGTTCGTGCTGCTGACCTTCGTCGGCTTCGTGCTGTTCGAACTGATCAAGCGGCTGAAGATCCACCCGCTGCAGTACCTGCTGGTCGGCCTGGCGCTGGCGATCTTCTTCCTGCTGCTGCTGAGCCTGTCCGAGCACATCGTCTTCTGGCAGGCCTACCTGGTGTCGGCGGCGGCCTGCATCGGCCTGCAGGGTTTCTACCTGAGCGGCGCGCTGCACAGCTGGAAGCGCGGCCTGGGCTTCGCCACGCTGCTGACCCTGCTGTACGGCGTCCTCTACGTGCTGCTGGCCTCGGAGAACAACGCGCTGCTGATGGGCTCGCTGCTGCTGTTCGGGATCCTGGCGGCGATCATGTGGATCACCCGCCGGGTGGACTGGTACGACGTCGGCAGCGGCCTGCGGTGAACGCGATGCGACTGCATGCACGAGTGATCCGGCGGCTGCGGCGACTGCTGCCGCCGGGCCTGGCCGGGGCGGTGCTGCGGCTGGAGCAGGGCGCCGCCTGGTCCGCTTCGCCGCTGGCGGCGCTGGGACTGGGCACGGCCGCGCGCCACGGCTGCCTGCGCCTGCAGCTGGACGGCGCGCTGGCGGAGCGGATCCGCCAGCGCGGCGCCGAAGGCCTGCCCGCGCTGGACGGCGCAGGCCGCTGGCAGGCGCTGGGCCGCCGCGGCCTGTGTTTCAGGGCGGTGTTGAGGCAGCGCCAGGTGGTGGTGTGCGACGCCGTGCACCAGCGCCTGTGGCTGCTGTGGCGCGAGCCCGGAACGGCGCGATGCGCACGCGCCTACTGAGGCCGGGACGGGGAGCGGCATGATGCCGCTCCCCCATGCCATGGCGTGCCCCGCGCTGCCGCTACTGGCGACCGTCGCGGCTACCATCGGTGCGGGATACGGCAAAGTCCCGGCCATTGGCGTGCTGCTGCCGGTATTGGCGGCGACGGGGCTGGCCTTCGCCCTCAACATGCCCGCCGCATACCGGTGTCCGGGCTCGTGGGATGTCGGCTTCGCCATGCCGCGGTTGTTCACGCCGGAAGAACCCAGGACCCTGCGGCGCATGCCGCCGCTGTGCCCGATGCGCCGCCGGGTCCAGCGCGACGGCCGCGAGGAATGCCTCGCTCCGGACAGGGATGGCGGCGCCTTCGCCGGCTGCGGCCGGGGTACGGGGCGGCGCTAGAATTCCGCCATGGACGTTTCTCCCATCGTCACCGCCCTGCGCGGTCCCGACCTGCTGCCGGTACTGGACGACGTGGCGCGCCTGCGCATCCGCGTGTTCAACGACTGGCCTTACCTTTACCAGGGCAGCCTGGACTACGAGCGCGACTACCTGGCCGCCTACGCGGCTACGCCCGATGCGGTGTGCGTGGTGGCGCGGGCCGGCGACGAGGTGGTGGGCGCCTCCACCGGGCTGCCGCTGCTCGACGACGGCCCGGCCTTCCGCCAGCCGTTCGAGGCGGCCGGCATCGACCCGGCACGGGTGTTCTACTTCGGCGAGTCGGTGCTGCTGCCGGCGTGGCGCGGGCGCGGCATCGGCCACGCCTTCTTCGACGCGCGCGAGGCGCATGCGCGCGCGCTCGGGCGCTTCGCGATGACCGCGTTCTGCGCGGTGGACCGCGCCGGCGACGACCCGCGCCGGCCCGCCGGCCACCGCGACAACGACGTGTTCTGGCGCAGGCGTGGCTATGCGCGGCAGCCGGGCATGACCATGCACCTGCGCTGGGAAGAGGTCGGCCGCGGCGAGGTGTCGCATCCGCTGACGTTCTGGACCCGCGCCCTGGAGCCCGCCGCATGAAAATCGCCGTCGCCCGCTACCGCATCGGCGCGCCGGCCGGTTTCGACGCCTTCGCGCACCGCCAGCGCCAGGAACTGGGCGAAGCCGCGGCGGCCGGCGCGCGCATCGCGGTGCTGCCGGAATACCTGTCGCTGGAGCTGGCGGCCACCTTCGCGCCTGACATCCAGCGCGACCTGCCGACCTCGCTGGCCGCCCTCCAGCGCTACCGGCAGGCGTGGCTGGAGCTGTTCGCCGGCCTGGCCGGCGAACTGGACATGCACGTGGTCGCCGGCAGCTTCCTGCTCGACACCGGCGGTGGCCGCTACCGCAACCGCTGCGACTGGCTGACGCCGCAGGGCGCGCATCTGTGGCAGGACAAACTGCAGCTCACCGGCTTCGAGAAGGCCACCGGGCTGATCGACGGTGGCGATGCGCTGAAGGTGTTCGAGATCGACGGCATCCGCGCCGCCGTGGCGGTCTGCTACGACAGCGAGTTCCCGCTGCCGGTGCGCGCGCAGTACGAGGCCGGCGCGCGCCTGCTGGTGGTGCCCAGCTGCACCGACACCGAGGCCGGCGCCACCCGCGTGCGCGTGGGCTGCCTGGCGCGGGCGCTGGAGAACCGCATGTTCGTGGCGCAGGCGGTGACCGCGGGCATGGCCGAATGGAGCCCGGCGCTGGACGTCAACACCGGCGAGGCGACGGTGTATGCGCCGATGGACCGCGGGTTTCCGGACGACGGCGTGCTGGCGCGGACCGGCGATGGCCGCTGCTGGGCGATCGCGGAGCTGGATTTCACCGCGTTCGAGGCCAGCCGCGCGCAGGCGCAGGTGGCCAACGACCGCGACTGGCCCGGCCAGTGGCAGCCGGCGCTGCAGCGCGCGGTGCGGGTCCCGGGCGGCGATGGAGCGACGCCGTAGGAGCGGCTTCAGCCGCGAAGATGCTCTCCCGATAAAGCCTCCGTCGCGGCGGAAGCCGCTCCTGCGGAAAGCGGGGCCGCGTTCACCGCATCCATGACCATTGGCCGGCTCGGCTGCACCCGGCGCTGGCTAGACTCGGGCCTTTGTCGTGAGCGGCCATGGGCCGGGGGAAGTAATGATCAAGCGGTGCTTGCTGGTATTGGGCATGGGGCTGGCGTTCGCCGGTGGCGCGGGCGCGGCCGAGCAGGTGGACCTGGACATGGTGGGCAAGATCCGCCAGGAAGCGTTCCACCGTTCGCAGGTGATGGACACGTTCTCCCATCTCACCGAATCCATCGGCCCGCGCCTGACCAACTCGCCGGCCATGGCCCAGGCCAACGCCTGGACCCGGCAGAAGTTCGGCGAATGGGGCCTGGTCAACGTGCATGACGAGGCCTTCGACGGCTTCGGCCGCGGCTGGGAATTCGAGTCGGCCAGCGTGGAGATGCTGGAACCGCGCCAGACCCAGCTGTACGCGCTGCCCAAGGCGTGGACGCCGGGCACCGGCGGCACCGTGGAAGGCGAGGTGATCAAGGTCGACATCAAGAAGCTGGCCGACCTGGAGCAATACAAGGGCAAGCTGCGCGGCCGGATCCTGTTGCTGGGCGACGCGCGCGAGTACAAGCGCGGCACCGAGGCCGATTCGCACCGCCACGACGCCACCTCGCTGGAAGGGCTGCAGGAATTCACCATTCCAAAGTCCGCGGACAAGGAGCGGGCGAAGCGGCTCAAGGAATACGCCGAGCGCCAGGAACTGGTGCGCGCCACCAATGCCTTCTTCGCCGAGGAGGGCGCGCTGGCGTCCATCAGCATCAGCGGCTGGGACAACGGCATCATCCGTGTCGGCGGCGGCGGTTCGCGCAAGGCCGGCGAACCGGTGGGCATCCCCGAGCTGGCGATGATCGCCGAGCACTACAACCAGCTGGCGCGCGCGCTCGAGCGCAAGCAGCCGGTGAAGCTGCGGGTCAACGTCGATGCGCGCTTCACCGACGAGACCGACCAGCCGGGCCACAACACCATCGCCGAGATCCGCGGCAGCAGCAAGGCCGACGAGATCGTGATGCTGGGCGCGCACATGGATTCCTGGCACACCGGCACCGGCGCGGCCGACAACGCCGCCGGCGTGGCGGTGATGATGGAGGCCATGCGCATCCTCAAGGCGGTGGGCGCCAAGCCCCGGCGCACCATCCGCGTGGCGCTGTGGAGCGGCGAGGAGCAGGGCCTGATCGGCTCGCAGGCCTACGTGGCCCGGCACTTCGCGCACTATCCGGAGCCCACCGACCCGGCGCAGAAGGCGCTGCCGGCCTCGCTGCGCGAGCCGACCGGCCCGCTGCAGAAGCTGCGCGACTACGAGAAGTTCTCTGTGTACTTCAACATGGACAATGGCTCGGGCCGCTTCCGCGGCATCTACGCGCAGGAGAACATCGCCGCGATGCCGATCTTCGAAGCCTGGCTGAAGCCGTTCAATGACGTCGGCGCCTCCACCGTGGTCACCCGCAATACCGGCAGCACCGACCACATCAGCTTCGACCGTGTCGGCCTGCCGGGCTTCCAGTTCATCCAGGACCGGCTGGACTACTTCAGCAACGTCCACCACAGCAACCTGGATACCTGGGACCACGCCGAGCCGGAAGACCTGAAGCAGGCCGCGGCCATCGTCGCCTCGTTCGTCTACAACGCCGCCATGCGCGAGGAGAAGATGCCGCGCAAGCCGCTGCTGGAAGACTGACGCCGCGTTGCCGCGCCGGAAACGACGAGGGGCCGCAGTGCGGCCCCTTCGTCTTTGCGGATTCCGGAACGACGTTGCCGGGTCAGGCAGCGTTCCGCGCCGCGCGGTGGAAAGCGGCCAGCTTGAACGCCAGCGCGGTGCCGACATACCCGCTGCCGGTCAGCAGCAGGTTCCAGAGGACGCGGCCGAGCGGCCGCGTGGTGCCATGGGCGAAGGCATCGACCGCCGCGATGGCGGCCGGATGCAGCACGCGCCGCACGAACAGCGCGGCGCAGGGCGCGACCCGTTCCCGGTAGACATCGAGCAGCTGCAGGCCGGCCAGGCCCAGCAGCAGTTCCAGGCCGAGCGAATCCAGCAGCGGGACCAGCAGGCGCAGTTCCGGATGGCTGATGAAGGCAAGGATCAACAGCCAGGTGAGGATCTGGAAGACGCGCTTCCAGAGTTTCCGGTTGCTGAAGATCGCATGCATGGCAGGCCCTGTTGTCGAATCAGGTGGATGCGGCGCGCACCGCCTCCGGCAGCGGCGCGCTCCTGCCGGTCTGCGTGTCCATCCACACCACCACCACGTTGCCGTCGGAGTACAGTCTGTTCTCGTCCTTCTGGTCGACGATGCGATGGCCGATGGTCACGCTGCTGTTGCCCAGCCGCTCGACGAACAGCTCGACGACGATGTCGTTGGGCCACACGATCGGCAGGCGGTAGTTGATGTTGGTGTTGGCCACCACCGGCGCGATGCGGTCGTTCATCGACACGCCTTCCACGCCCAGCATCCAGCGCACGCGTGCCTCCTCCAGGTAGGACACGTACTTGGCGTTGTTGACGTGGCCCATCGAGTCCATGTCGCGCCAGCGCACGCTGATCGGCACGCGGGCCAGCTGCTTGTGTTCGGTGCTCATCACGAAACCTTCTTCCTGCTGGTGGCGGCCTTCTTCGCGGCCGCCTTCTTTGCGGGTTTTTCCTTGCGCGGCGGCCGCGCGTCGGGCTTGTTGGCCACGGCCGCGGGCTGCTCCGGGCGCGCCGTGGTGGAGGGCAGCATCCTGGCCAGGAACTGGCCGGTGTACGACGCCGGGTGCGCGGCCACGTCCTCCGGCGTACCGGTGACCAGGATGGTGCCGCCGCGGTGGCCGCCTTCCGGCCCGAGGTCGACGATCCAGTCCGCGGTCTTGATCACGTCCAGGTTGTGCTCGATCACCACCACCGTATTGCCTTCGTCGCGCAGCTTGTGCAGCACGCCGAGCAGGGCCTCGATATCGTGGAAGTGCAGGCCGGTGGTCGGCTCGTCGAGGATGTAGAGCGTGCGCCCGGTGTCGCGGCGCGACAGCTCCTTGGACAGCTTCACGCGCTGCGCCTCGCCGCCGGACAGCGTGGTCGCGCTCTGGCCCAGCTTGATGTAGCTCAGGCCCACGTCCACCAGCGTTTCCAGCTTGCGGGCGATGGCCGGCACCGGCTCGAACAGCTTCAGCGCATCCTCGACGGTCATTTCCAGCACGTCGTTGATGCTGTAGCCCTTGTACAGGATCTCCAGCGTCTCGCGGTTGTAGCGCTTGCCGTGGCAGACGTCGCAGGGCACGTACACGTCCGGCAGGAAGTGCATCTCCACCTTGATCAGGCCGTCGCCCTGGCAGGCCTCGCAGCGGCCGCCGCGCACGTTGAAGCTGAAGCGGCCCGGCGCGTAGCCGCGCGCGCGCGCTTCCGGCACCTGCGCGTACAGCTCGCGCAGCGGCGTGAACAGGCCGGTGTAGGTGGCCGGATTTGAGCGCGGGGTGCGGCCGATCGGCGACTGGTCGATGTCCACCACCTTATCGAACAGGTCCAGGCCCTCGACTTCCCGGTACGGCGCGACCGGGTGCGAGGCGCCGTTGATCTCGTTGGCGGCCAGCGAGAACAGGGTGTCGTTGATCAGCGTCGACTTGCCCGAGCCGGACACGCCGGTGACGCAGGTCAGCAGGCCGGCCGGGATGTCCAGGTCCACGTCCTTGAGGTTGTTGCCGCTGGCGCCGCGCAGGTGCAGCGTCATCTTCGGGTTCGGCCGGTGCCGGCGCGCCGGGATCTCGATGGCGCGCTTGCCCGACAGATACTGGCCGGTCAGCGAACGCGGCGCCTCCAGGATGTCCTGCAGGCTGCCCTGGCCGACGATCTCGCCGCCGTGCACGCCCGCGCCGGGGCCGATGTCCAGCACGTAGTCGGCCAGGCGGATCGCGTCCTCGTCGTGTTCCACCACGATCACCGTGTTGCCGAGGTCGCGCAGGCGGGTGAGGGTGCCGAGCAGGCGCTCGTTGTCGCGCTGGTGCAGGCCGATGGACGGCTCGTCGAGCACGTACATCACCCCGACCAGGCCGGCGCCGATCTGCGAGGCCAGGCGGATGCGCTGCGCCTCGCCGCCGGACAGCGTGTCGGCCTTGCGCTCCAGGGTGAGGTAGTCCAGGCC
>Ga0206118_100843_pt1 | contig 11075 bp, 11 predicted proteins | sample 3A20Ametagenome_FD_177999 | JGI IMG/M metagenome (GOLD analysis project Ga0206118, IMG submission 177999) | Enriched microbial communities from leaf-cutter ant dump, University of Wisconsin, Madison, United States - 3A20A | ecosystem: Environmental > Terrestrial > Nest > Insects nest > Nest dump...
AGAAGCGGGCGGGCTTTCCGGCCGGCCGCTCTTCGACAGGTCCACCACCGTGCTCGCCAAGATGCGCCGGCGCGTCGGCGAGACCCTGCCGATCATCGGCGTCGGCGGCGTCTCCTGCGCCGAGACGGCGGCAGAGAAGATCCGCGCCGGGGCCGATCTGGTGCAGCTCTATTCCTGCATGGTCTATGCGGGGCCGGGCCTGCCGGGCGAGATCGTCGGCGGCCTCTCGCGCCTCTGCGACCGCGAGGGTCTCACCTCGATCGGCGACATCCGCGGCAGCCGCACCGCCCACTGGGCCGACCGCCCGGTCTGATCCGCCCGGAACCAAAGCCGCCCGCCATGGATTTCCCCTGCGGCGGGCGGAGTGCACGGCAGAAGCCACCGACGGCGGTAGCCGGCACCGACCCCGTCCGACAAGCCGCAAAGGCAGGAAGGGACGAGACGATGGACGACCGGGAAGAACGTATCCGCAAGCGGGCCCACGCGATCTGGGAAGAAGAGGGTCGCCCCGAGGGGCGGGAATACAGCCATTGGCTGCGCGCCCGGGCGGAAGAGGACGAGGCGGGCGCTAGCGGGAAAACTGCCGCCCCGCCAGCTTCGGAAGACAGGCGGCCAGGAAAAGCCCCCGAAAAGCGAGGAAGAGATTGAGCGACAGCCAGAGGCCGTGATTGCCCAGCATCGGCACGAAGACGGCGAGCGACAGGAGATAGCCGGCGAAGGCCATGAGCATGCGGTTGCGCATGGCCGCCGACCAGGTGGCGCCGATGAAGACGCCGTCCATCTGGAAGGCGAGCGCGCCCGTCACCGCCGTCAGCGCCGCCCAGGGCAGATATTCGCCCGCCGTCGCCCGCACGCTCTCCGCCGTGGTCAGAAGCGCGATCACATCCGCGCCGAGCAGCAGGAACAGGAGCGTGGTGAAGAGGCCGAGGCCGAAGGACCAGAGCATGGTGAGCCGCACCGCCCGGTCGAAGGCCGGGCGGAAACGCGCGCCGAAGGCACGGCCGACGAGTTGCTCGGCCGCGTTCGCCAGCCCGTCGAGATAGTAGCCGGCGACGAGGAAGATGTTCATCAGCACGGCATTGGCGGCGAGCACCATCGGCCCCAGCGAGGCGCCGATGCGCGTCATCAGGGCGAAGGCGCCGATCAGCACGAAGGTGCGGATCATAATGTCGCGGTTGAGCGAGAAGAGCGCCGCGAGTTTCTCGCGCGCGAAAACCGTCCTGCGGTCCGGCCGGTGTGCCCGGTCGAAGCGCCGCAGGACGATCGCGAGGCCCGCGAGCATCCCCACCGTCTCGCCGATCGCCGTGCCCCAGGCGATGCCGGCGATGCCCCAGCCGAGGACGAGGCCGAGCAGGATCGACAGCGTGATGTTGACGCCGTTGATGATCGCCTGCAGGACGAGGCCGGTGACGCCCTGCCCGCGCCCGAGCACGAAGCCGAGCATCGCGTAATTGGCGAGCGCCATCGGCGCGGCGAGCACGCGGATCAGGAAATAGGTCGAGGTCACCGCCGCGACGTCTGCGGTCGGCGCCATCAGGAAGAGGCCCACGGGCAGGAGCAGCGGCGACAGGAGCGCGATCGCCAGCCCGCAACAGAGGGCGAGCGTCAGCGAGCGCCAGAAGATCGCCTGCTCCTCGCGCCGGTCGCCGCGCCCGAAGGCCTGCGCGACAAGGCCGGTGGTCGAGGCGCGCAGGAAATTGAAGCTGCCGAGCAGCAGGTCGAACAGGACGGCGCCGACGGCAAGGCCCGCCAGCGCCTCGGCCGAGCCGAGCCTTCCTGCGACCGCCGTGTCGGTGATGCCGAGGAGCGGCGTCGTGAGAAAGCCGAGCGTCATCGGCACGGCGATGGAGAGCACCAGCCGGTGCGTCACCTCGAAGGGGCCGGAGCCGTCCTCTTCCGCTTCTGCCACGTGCAGGCTCCGCCTCCTCAGCCGCCCGAAAGGACCATCGCCCAATAGGGCCTGCCGCCGGATGCCGGGCTCGCGACGCTCGCCACGCCGAGGCCGGTGAAGCGCGGGTCGAGCATGTTGGCGAGGTGCTTGGGCGAACGGTACCAGGCGTCGAAGGCCTCCGCGGCACCGGCCTGGCCGACGGCGATGTTCTCCGCCGCCGGCAACGCCACGGCCATGCCCTTCATGCGTTTCGCGAAATCGGCGCCGAAGCCGATATTGTGCGCCATCTTCCCGGCCGAGGCCATGCGGCCGGCATGGTCGAGGGCGGCGCGGCGGGCGGACGGATCGGGGCCAAGCGCCGGCAGGCCGCGCTCGGCCCTCAGCCGATTGACGAGCGGCAGCGCCGCATCCGTATGGTCGTCGCCGGACGACGTCGGCAGCATGTCGGTGGTGGAGCAGCCGGCGAGAAGCGCGGCGGTGCCGATGAGGAAGGCCCTGCGGTCGATCATGCTCAGCGCCGGTAGCTCAGGATGCGGATGAGGACGAAGACCGGCACGACGATCACCGCGCCGAGCAGCAGGTAGTCGCCGACCCGGCCGAGTGCGGCGAAGCCGGTGTGCCAGAGGTCGAGGACGAAATTGCGCACGCCGTAGAGGATATCCTCCGGATAGAGGCCGAACACCGACATCAGGAAGCCGGCGGCGACCGACAGGATCAGGAGCTTGACGAGGGTGCGCAGCGGCGTATCGCCGAGAAAGCGGTTCACTCCGTCCGACATGGGCTGATTCTCCACGGTTTGCCTCGTCCCCTGATAGTGCGCGTCCCGCCTTGCGGCAAGCGCGGGGCTGCATTCGGGGCCACTTCAAAAAAACGCTTGTATTTTACCGCGCCCTGAAAAATAACCGTCCCGTTTCATCGGCTCCGGCACCCTCATACATGGCCAGACATCTCTTCTCCTCGGGCGACCTCGTTGCGGATCGCCGCGCGACCTACGCCCGCCTTCTGGCGGAGGCGGGGGATTTCGCCGACGCCGCCGAACTGATGGAACAGGCGCTCGAACAGGCCTCCGACTGGGCCGCCGGCTGGTTCCGGCTCGCCGAATATGCCGAGAAATCGGGCCGCAAGGAGGCGGCCATCGCCGCACTGGAGAAAGTCCTGGGGCTCGACCCCACGGATGTCTTCGGCGCCGGGCTGAAACTCGCTTTGCTCGGCGCCGCGAAGACCCCGGCCGCCCCGCCGGCCCGCTACGTGGAGCGGCTGTTCGACGACTATGCCGCCCGCTTCGAGACCGCGCTCGTGGAGCGCCTCGCCTACAGCGTCCCCGAAAAGCTCACCGCCCTCATCCTCGACCATTCCGGCGCGCAGGCGCATTTTCCGCTCGTGTCGGATCTCGGCTGCGGCACCGGCCTGTTCGGCGCCGCGATCCGTCCCCATGCCGGCCGCCTCGAAGGCTTCGACCTTTCCGCCAACATGCTGGCCAGGGCGGCGGAGAAGGGCATCTACGACCACCTCGCCCGGGCCGATCTCTCCCTTCCCGCCGCCGGGAGCGGCCTCTTCGGGAATGCGCCGGAAGGACGCGCCGATCTCGTCGCGGCGGCGGACGTGCTGATGTATCTCGGCGATCTCGCCGAGGTCTTTCCGAGCGCCGCGCGGCTCGCCCGCCCCGGCGGCCTCCTCGCCTTTTCCGTGGAGGACGGCGGCGAGGGCGACGCGCCGGTGCTGCGCCCGTCGCTGCGCTACGCCCATCCGGAAGCCTTCGTGCGCCGGCGTGCCGCGGAGAGCGGCCTGGAGATCGTCACGGTCGCGCGCGAAGCGATCCGCATGGATGCCGGCGTGCCGGTCCACGGCCTCCTCTTCCTTGCCCGTCGCGGCGCGGTATAACGAGTAACGGCGGAGAACGGTCATGGGCGAGGAAAAGCGGCATTTCGGCTTCTGGAACACCGCCGCGACGCGGCACACGCCGCTGGAAGACGCGCAGGGCCTCTTCGCCTCCAGCATGATCGCCGCCCTCGGGCTTGCGCTGATGGGCAGCGCCGGGCTGGTGGCGAGCGGCACGGCGGGCGTCGCCTTCGTGCTGCATTACCTGACGGGCGTCAGCTTCGGCCTGTTCTACATGGTCGTGAACCTGCCCTTCTATCTGCTGTCGCTGAAGCGGCTCGGCAAGGCCTTCACGGTCAAGACCTTCATCGCCGTCGGCCTCACCTCGCTGATCACCGAGGCGCTGCCGCATGTGCTGGCCATCGAGGCGATCCGGCCGCTGTGGACGGCGGTGCTCGCCGGCATCCTGCTCGGCTTCGGCCTGCTCGGGCTCTACCGGCACCGCGCCAGCCTCGGCGGCGTCGGCATCCTCGCCGTCTACCTGCAGGACCGGTTCGGCTGGCGGGCGGGGCTGGTGCAGCTCGCCTTCGACGTCGTGGTGCTCGCCGCCGCCTTTGCCGTCGCCTCGCCTTTCATCGTGCTCTGCTCGGTCGCCGCCGCGGTGGTGCTGAACCTGTTCCTGACGATCAACCACCGCTCCGACCGCTACATCGCCATGTAGCCCTTCCCATTCGCCCGATGATCGTCAGAGCATTTCCGCGTTTCTCCGAACCGCGAAAATGCTCTATCCTTTTGTTTCTACGCATTTCCGGACGCAAAACCGCTTCGCACTTTTGCTGGAAATGCTCTAGCTTATGGGCGTGAACCGCACCGATTCCACCGCCGGCCCCTCGCTCCTTCCCGCCCCTTTTTCCGGCTGGTTCGCCGAAAAGGGCTGGGAACCCCGCGCGCACCAGATGGAGCTGCTCGCCCGGGCATCCGCCGGCGAGAGCCTGCTCCTCATCGCCCCGACCGGCGCGGGCAAGACGCTCGCCGGCTTCCTGCCGGCGCTGACCGATCTCGCCGGGCGCGGCAAGATCCCGCCCGGCTCCGCCTTTCGGGGCATCCATACGCTCTACATCTCACCGCTGAAGGCGCTCGCCGTCGACATCGAGCGCAACCTGATGAAGCCGGTCTCGGAAATGGACCTGCCGATCACCGTCGAGACGCGCACCGGCGACACGCCGCAATCGAAGCGCCAGCGCCAGCGCCTCAATCCGCCCGACATCCTCTTGACGACGCCGGAACAGGTGGCGCTCCTGATCGCCAGCGGCGAGGCGCCGCGCTTCTTCAAGGACCTGAGATACGTGATCTTCGACGAGCTGCATTCGCTCGTCACCTCCAAGCGCGGCCACCTGCTCTCGCTCGGCCTCGCGCGGCTGCGACGGCTTGCACCGGGCCTCCGGACCATCGGCCTGTCCGCCACCGTCGCCGAGCCGATGGATCTGAGGCGCTGGCTGGTGGAGCAGCGGCCGGGAGAGGAGAACCACGCCGGCCTCGTCACCGCGCCGGGCGGGGCGAAGCCGATCATCACCATCCTGAAGAGCGAGGCGCGCGTGCCCTGGTCCGGCCATTCGGCGAAATATGCGATGCCGGAGGTCTACGAGGCGATCAAGGCGCACCGGACGGCACTCCTCTTCGTCAACACCCGCAGCCAGGCGGAAATCCTGTTCCAGGAACTGTGGAGCATCAACGAGGACACGCTGCCGATCGCGCTGCACCACGGCTCGCTCGACGTCGGCCAGCGCCGCAAGGTGGAGGCGGCGATGGCGGAGAGCCGGCTGCGCGCCGTCGTCGCCACCTCGACGCTCGACCTCGGCATCGACTGGGGCGACGTCGACCTCGTCATCCATGTCGGCGCGCCGAAGGGGGCCTCCCGCCTCGCCCAGCGGATCGGCCGCGCCAACCACCGCATGGACGAGCCGAGCCGGGCGATCCTCGTGCCCGCCAACCGCTTCGAGGTGATGGAGTGCCAGGCCGCCCTCGACGCCAACTATGTCGGCGCGCAGGACACGCCGCCGGTCGGCGAGGGCACGCTCGACGTGCTCGCCCAGCACATGCTCGGCATGGCCTGCGCCGCCCCCTTCGACGAGGACGTGCTCTTTTCCGAAATCACCTCCGCCTCGCCCTATGCCGGCCTGCCGCGCGAAAAATTCCGCCGCATCGTCGAGTTCGTTGCGACCGGCGGCTACGCGCTGAAGACCTACGAGCGCTATGCCCGCATCCGCCGCACGCCGGAGGGGTTGTGGCGCGTCTCCAATCCGCAGGTCGCCCAGCAATACCGCCTGAACCTCGGCACCATCGTCGAGATGCCGATGCTGAACGTGCGCATGGTCAGGCGCGGCGCGAAGGGCGCGGTCGGGCGCGGCGGTGCCTCGCTCGGCAAGGTCGAGGAATATTTCCTGGAGATGCTGGCACCCGGCGACACGTTCCTCTTCTCCGGCAAGGTGCTGCGCTTCGAGGGCATCCGCGAGAACGAATGCCTCGTCTCGCAAGCCTTCTCGCTCGACCCGAAGGTGCCGGCCTATGCCGGCGGAAAATTCCCGCTCTCGACCTATCTCGCCGAGGGCGTGCGCGCCATGCTGGACGATCCCGCCCGCTGGAGCGCGCTGCCGGACCAGGTGCGCGACTGGCTGGCCCTGCAACGCGACGTCTCGACGCTGCCGAAGCGCGACGAGCTTTTGATCGAGACCTTTCCGCGCGGCAGCCGGCACTATATGGTCGCCTATCCTTTCGAGGGGCGGCTCGCCCACCAGACGCTCGGCATGCTGCTCACGCGCCGGCTGGAGCGCGCCGGCCGCCGGCCGCTCGGCTTCGTGGCGACGGACTATTCGCTCGCCGTCTGGGCGCTGGACGACCTCGGCCACGCCTTCGCCGTCGAGCGCCCGTCGCTTGGCGATCTCTTCGACGAGGACATGCTCGGCGACGATCTCGAAGCCTGGCTCGACGAGAGCTTCATGCTGAAGCGCACCTTCCGCAATTGCGCCGTGATCGCCGGGCTTATCGAGCAGCGCCATCCCGGCAAGGAGAAGACGGGACGGCAGGTCACGGTCTCCGCCGACCTCATCTACGACGTGCTGCGCAGCCACGAGCCGGACCACATCCTCCTGGAGGCCACGCGCAACGATGCGGCGGCGGGGCTTTTGGATATTCAGCGATTGGGCGATATGCTGGCGCGAATCAGAAACCACATCACCCACCGGCGGCTCGACCGCATCTCGCCGCTCGCCGTGCCGATCATGCTGGAGATCGGCAGGGAGCCGGTGGCGGGCGAGGCGCAGGATTCCCTGCTGGCGGAAGCGGCGGAGGACCTGATCGCCGAGGCGATGGGCACGGACCGGACTTAGGATTTCATATGCAGAGGCTCGCGCTGGCGGCAGCGGATATCCAGGATTTCGGCGCGGTCTCGGCGCGCACGGTCGTCGCCGGCGTCGAGGTCGTGTGCGACCCGCTCGGCGCGCTGTTCCTGCCGGAAGCGCGCCTGCTCGTCGTCTCGGACCTGCATCTGGAGAAGGGCGCCGCCTTCGCCCGGCGCGGCATGATGCTGCCGCCCTACGACACGCTGGCGACGCTGAAGGTGCTGGAGGCGGTGATCGCCCGGCACGATCCGGCGATCGTCGTCAGCCTCGGCGACAATTTCCACGACCGCGTCGGCTCCGCCCATCTGCCGGAGATCTTTCGCACGCGGATTTCGGCGATGGCGCGCGGGCGCGACTGGATCTGGATCAACGGCAACCACGATCCGGACGGCACCGTGGATCTGCCCGGCCAGTCGGCGGACGAGTTGCACCATGCCGGCCTCGCCTTCCGCCACGAGCCGTCGCTCCTCTCTCCCGCAGGCGAGATCGCCGGGCATCTCCACCCGGCGGCGACCGTCGTGCGGCGCGAGAAGGCGGTGCGCCGGGCCTGTTTCGCGACCGACGGCAACCGCCTGCTGATGCCCGCCTTCGGCCTGATGAGCGGCGGGCTCGACCTGCGCCACAAGGCGATGGCCGGCCTGTTCGACCGCAAAAGCCTCGTCGCCCACATGCTCGGCCGCGACCGGATCTATTCCGTCCGCTTCGCCAACCTCCTCGGCTAGATGACCGGCGCGTAGCGCAGGATGACCGTGCCGTTCGACAGCGGCCGGCTTTCGAGCAGGCGGAGATCGCCGCCCGAACCCTCCTTGAAGAGGCGCGTGCCGCGGCCGAGCCGGACCGGCACGACGGCGAGCATGATCTCGTCGACGAGGCCGGCCTTGAGGAGGCTATCCGTCAGCTCGGCGCTGCCGAAGACATAGATCGGCTTGTCGAGCGCCTGCTTGCGCCGGGCGAGTTCGCCCTCGATATCGGCCGTGACCTCCGTGTTGTTCCAGTCGGAGGTCGCGAGCGTGCGCGAGGCGACGAGCTTCGGCAGGGCGTTCATATAGGCCTTCACCGTGGTCTCGTCCTCGGTCGTCGTCCAATGGGCCTTCATGCCCTCGTAGGTCACGCGGCCGAAGACGAGCAGGCCGGCCTTGCCGCCGAAGTCGATGCTGAGCGCCTCCAGTTCCGGCCCCCAGGCCTTCCCGTGGAAGCCGAGGTCCCATTTCTCCTCGCCCTCGAAGAAGCCGTCGAGGGTCACGAGGTTCCAGACGATCACCGATGCCATTGCCGCCTCCCATACCAGTTGCGATTTGCAATCGGTTGATGGATAGCAAAACCGCTTTTAATATGCAATCGGTTTTGGAGTTCGCGATGAAAGACGCCCACCGGTCCGGCTGCCCGATCAACCTCACGCTCGAAGTGCTCGGCGACCGCTGGAGCCTGATCGTGCTGCGCGACATGATGTTCGGCAACCGCCGCCATTTCCGCGAGCTGCTCACGAAATCCGAGGAGGGCATCGCCTCGAACATCCTCGCCGACCGCCTGCGGCGGCTGGTCGAGGACGGGCTGATCACGAAGGAAGACGACCCCAGCCACAAGCAGAAGGCGCTCTACAGCCTGACGGAGATGGGAATCGCGCTGGTGCCGGTCTTCGCGGCGATGGGCGCCTGGGGCCGGCGCTTCCTGCCGGTCACGCGCGAATTGTCGATCCGCGCGGAGCTGCTCGAACGGGGCGGGCCGGAGATGTGGGCGGCCTTCATGGAGGAGCTGCGCGCGATCCATCTCGGCGCGCCGCGGCCGGCGCGCTCGGTCTTTTCGGAGCTGCGCGCGGCCTACGAGGCGACGGTCGTCGCCTCAGACGGCAGCACCCTGCTCGACTGAGAGCACGGTCAGGCGATGCGCGCGCCCGTCGCGCGCCGTCCAGTCGATCGACTGGCCCGGCGACAGGCCGATCAGCGCCGTGCCGATCGGGGTGAGGATCGAGACCTTGCCGGCAGAAATCTCCGCCTCGTTCGGATAGACGAGGATGACGCGGCGCGTCTGGCCGTCGCCCGTCTCGTATTCGATGGCCGAGCCCATCTGCGCGGTATCGGCCGGCACCTTGCCGGCGGGCCTGACCGTCGCGCGCTCCAGCTCGCCGGTCAGCGCGTCGGCAAGCTCCGGCGCGTTGTCGTAGAGGCTTTCGGCAAGGCGCATCAGCCGGCCGTGATCGGCCTCGCTGATGACGATGCGGGGCTTGGTCTCGGCGCCCTTGCGGCGCGGTGCGGTCATTGTCTTGGTCATGTGCGGATGCCTTCCGGTCTGGCCCGTGCGGGCCGGGCGCGGCGGCACGCCGTCCGGCGGCCGCGTCACGCGCCTGTTCACGTGTGAAGAAAATGCGTCCCCCCGCATCCCGACGTCACGTCGCGACCGGGGGCTAGCCTCCTGCGATGGGAGACACCCGGAAAAGGCCCGTGGCGGGCAGATGGGGACGCGTGCGATTCATCCCCCCACCCAACCGGCGGCGGGCCGAAATGTCAAGTGATCCCGCTATTCCTTGCGGAAGACGAGGCTCGCCAGCCAGCCCGTCAGCACCGCCAGCAGCACGGCGAAGATGCCGTAGGCGAGCGAATTGTCATAGGCCGCGCTGGAGATCATCTGCTCGATGCCGGTCTTCGAGACGCGCAGCGGCAGCGCCTTCTCGCTGATGAAGACGCCGTCGCGGAAGAGATGGGCGCGCACGACATGGGTGCCGTTCGGCACGCTCGCCGGCAGCCTGACCGTCGCCTTGAACAGGCTGGCGCTGATGAACTGCACGCCGCCGGGGTCGCGCTGGTAGTAGCCGCCGCTCTCCTTCAGCCGCTTGAAGGCCTCGCGGAACTCCGTGAGGTTGGAGCCGTCGCCGAAATAGCCGGTCGGCGTCAGGCGGATATGCTCGATGCCGACGCCGACGCCGTTGAGCTCGGCCGTCGGCGCGATGGTCTCGACGTCGCGCGTGCTCGACAGCGAGTAGGATTCCGGCACCAGCTCGAAGGTCATAGAGCGGCGGTTCACCCAGATGCCGAAGATGCGCTCCTTCTTGCGCACCGTCGCGTCGTCCTTCGGGCCTTCGAGCGCCACGACGATGTCGTACTTGCCCTGCACCAGCAGCGCCGGATCGTAGCCCTCGATGGCGCCGAAGATGGTGAGGTCGGCGCCGCGGAAATCGGAGGAGATGGCGATCTCGTCGGTGGAGATGCCGATCTCCAGCTTTTCCGGATGCTCGGGGCGGGTGTCCTCCTGCGCGCCCGCCACGGCAGGAAGGAGAAGGCTTGCGGCGACGAGGAGAAGGGCAAGCGCTCTCATCGGTAGATCCCCTCGCTCACCACGGAATAGATGTCGGCCGGCGTGGAGAAGAGGTCGACGGCGAGCCGCACCCCGACGGCGAGCACGAGCAGCGCGAGCAGCGCGCGCAACTGCTCGCCGCGCAGCTTCTGGCCGACGCGCACGCCGTATTGCGCGCCGATGACGCCCGCCACCATCAGGATGAAGGCGAGCACGATGTCGACCGCATGGTTCGCCGTCGCCTGCACGATGGTCGTGAAGGCGGTGACGAAGATGATCTGGAACAGCGAGGTGCCGACGACGACGTTGGTGGGGATGCGCAGCAGGTAGATCATGGCCGGCACCATGATGAAGCCGCCGCCCACGCCCATGACCGAGGTCAGCACGCCGATGCAGAAGCCGAGGCCGACCACGGGGATGATGCTCAGATAGATCTTCGACTTCTTGAAGCGCATCTTCAGCGGCAGGCGGTGCACCCAGTTGTGCTGGCCGGGGCGGCGCAGCGACACCGGCTGGTTGCTCGCCGCGCGCCGGAGCGCCCGGATGCTTTCCAGCAGCATCAGCGTGCCGACGGTGCCGAGCAGCACGACGTAGAGCAGCGAGATGACGAGATCGAGCTGGCCGAGCCGGCGCAGCAGCGAGAACAGCCAGATGCCGGCCGTCGCCCCCATCAGGCCGCC
>Ga0206118_100847_pt1 | contig 11008 bp, 13 predicted proteins | sample 3A20Ametagenome_FD_177999 | JGI IMG/M metagenome (GOLD analysis project Ga0206118, IMG submission 177999) | Enriched microbial communities from leaf-cutter ant dump, University of Wisconsin, Madison, United States - 3A20A | ecosystem: Environmental > Terrestrial > Nest > Insects nest > Nest dump...
GCTCAAGCAGTTCCGACGGGTCGCCATGCGATTCGACCGCAAGCCCAGGCACTTCCTCGCCTTCCTCTATCTCGCCTCTATTCCAATGTGGCTGGATTGAATGTCGATTCGGCCTAGGGCCTAGAAGCCCCTCAGCATCACATGCACCGCACTACCGCTCCGACAAGGCAAGGAGGCTGGCTGGGGCAACGAAGGAGGATTTCCAGAGTCGCAACCTGCGCGCCAAGGCCGATACCGACAAGGCCGATGGTGCCGGCAACCGTACCCAGCAGTAGCTGGAGCACGCATAGGTGACCGCGACGGGAACCTGCATGCGCATGCGCGAGGGCATCCCAATGACCCTACCTGTTGAATTGCAGAGCGGATCGAGGATTGCGGGGCAAGGTTGATCCGCCGAAACCCTTGTTGTGATTGGTGGGCCGTGAAGGATTCGAACCTTCGACCAAAAGATTAAAAGTCTTCTGCTCTACCGACTGAGCTAACGGCCCAAATAAAGACCCGGCATGGCGCCGGGGTGCGCATTCTAGCGCAACACGCCCGAAACCGGAATTCAGACGTAGTGCGTCGGATCGGGCAGGCCGGCGGCGGCGAAGCCGTCGGCGCGCAGGCGGCAGGCGTCGCAATGGCCGCAGGCACGGCCCTGCGCGTCTGCGCGGTAGCAGGACACGGTGAGCGCGAAATCCACGCCCAGGCGGTGGCCTTCGCTGGCGATCTGCGCCTTGCTCAGGTGCTGCAGCGGCGCATGGATGCGGATGCCCGCGCCTTCCACGCCGGCCCTGGTCGCCAGGTTGGCCAGCGTCTGGAACGCGGCGATGAATTCGGGGCGGCAATCCGGGTAACCGGAGTAGTCCACCGCGTTGACGCCGCAGAAGATGTCATTGGCGCCCAGCACTTCGGCCCAGCCCAGCGCGAGCGACAGCATGATGGTGTTGCGCGCCGGCACGTAGGTGACCGGGATGTCGTCGCCGCCGCGCTCTTCATCGGTGCGCACCGGAACGTCGATGTCGTCGGTCAGCGCCGAGCCGCCGATGCTGCGCAGGTCCACGTCCACCACCTTGTGCCGGGTCACGCCCATCGCCCGTGCCACGCGTGCGGCCGCGTCGAGCTCGGAAGTGTGGCGTTGACCATAGCGCACGCTCAGCGCATGCACGTCGAAACCCTGCTCGCGCGCCATCGCCACGACCGCGGCCGAATCCATGCCGCCGGAGAGAAGGACAACTGCTTTTTTCATGGTTGGAAAGCCGGGAACGGGAAATCGGGAATGGTAAATCGCCGGGCGCATTGCCCGGCATGCGTCATGGATGGATCAGTGGGTCCGGGGCTCTGGATACAGGGGCAAGGACCGGGAACGCAGCAGCAGCCGTTCCCGCTTCACCGCCCCGGCTCATCATTCCACAGCAACTTGTGCAGTTGCATCTGGAAACGCACCGGCAGGCGGTCGGCGACGATCCAGTCGGCCAGCTCGCGCGGTGTCAGCTCGCTCTTGCTCGGCGAGAACAGCACCATGCAGCGCTCGTGCAGGCGATGCGTGGCCACCATGTCCCGCGCCCATTCGTAATCGCCGCGGCCGCAGAGCACGAACTTGAGCTGGTCGCGCGCAGTCAGCAACGGCAGGTTCTGCAACCGGTTGCGCGCCATTTCGCCCGAACCCGGCGTCTTCAGGTCCACCACCCGCGATACGCGCGGATCGACGCCGCCGACGTCCAGCGCGCCGGAGGTTTCCAGCGACACGTCCAGCCCGGCATCGCACAACTGGCGCAGCAGCAGCAGGCAGCGCTTCTGCGCCAGCGGCTCGCCGCCGGTCACGCAGACATGGCGCACGCCGTGGCCCAGCACTTCGGCGACGATGTCGTCGATGTCGCGCCACTGGCCGCCGTGGAAGGCGTACTCGGTGTCGCAATAGGTGCAGCGCAGCGGGCAGCCGGTCAGGCGCACGAATACCGTCGGCCAGCCGGCGGTGTCCGCCTCGCCCTGCAGCGAAAGGAATATCTCGGTGATCTTCAGCCGCGGCAACGGCGACTGCACGATTTCACTGGGCACGCTGGCCGCGGGGTGGTTCATCGGTATTCATCCGCGCCGTGCCGGCACGGCGGGCCTCAAGGCAGTTGCTGGCCGAAGCGGATCGACTGCAGGCGGTCCTGCGCGGTCCGTGCGGCGTCGCTGCCGGGGAACTTCGTGGCCACCCGTTCGAGCGTCTGCTCGGCCTGGCTGGCATCGCCCTGCCCGTATTGCGACAGACCCAGCTTCAACAGGCCGCCAGCGGCCTTGTCGTGGGTGGGATAGCGTGCGACCAGATCGCGGAACTGCGATTCGGCCATCTGGAAATTGCGGGTGGCGTAATAGCTCTCGCCCAGCCAGTACAGTGCATTGGGCGTGTAGACGCCATTCGGGTACTGCTCCAGAAAACCCTGGAACAAACGTGCCGAATCGTCGTAGTTGCCGTTCTTGAGCGCATCGAACGCCAAATTGTAGGCGGCGCGCTCGTCGCCTGCCGCCGCCACCGCGCCGGCATCGCCACGCACGGTCGGGGCCTTTTCCACGGCCGCCGCCGCGGGCTTGGCCGGTGCTGCGGGCTGCGCGTCGGGCGCGGCTTGCTCGCCGCCTTCGATACGGTTCAGGCGGCCGTCCAGATCCAGGTACTGGTCGCGGCTGCGCTGCTTGAGCTGCTCGTTCTCATGCTGGAGCTGTTCGATGCTGCCTTGCAGGGCCTGTACCTGGGTGCGCAGCTGCTGCAACTGGTTGAGCAGGTCGGTGTTGGCCTGGCTGTTGTTGGCCTGCGCTTCGAGCGCACCGACGCGGTCGGCCAGGCTTTGCCGCTGCGCCTGCGCGGGCGCGGCAGCCACGAGGGCTGCCGCAACCACGAGCATCATCGTCTTGATGCCGGTACGCATCGATTACTGCGCGGTGTAGACGATTTCGACGCGACGGTTCTGCGACCAGCAGGACTCGTTCGAGTCGGTGCAGACCGGACGCTCTTCGCCGTAGGACACGACGGTCAGCTGCGTGGCCGAACCACCGTTTGCCTGCAGGGCCGAGTTGACGGCGTTGCCGCGGCGCTCGCCCAGGGCCTGGTTGTAGGCACGGCTGCCGCGCTCGTCGGTGTGGCCCTGCAGGGTGATGCGCGAGGACGGACGGTCACGCAGGTACTTGGCGTGGCAGGCCATGATCTGCTGGAACTCCGGCTTCACGGAATCCTGATCGAAGTCGAAATAGACCACGCGCTGGCGCAGGCAGGCGTCGGTATCCAGGTCGCCCGGGCCGTACAGACCGGAGGACTGGACCGGAGCCGGCTCGGCCGGGGTGGGCTCGACCGGAGCGGCCGGCTGTTCCTTGACCTTCTTCGAGCAGCCGGCCAGCACGGCCACGGACAGCAGCGAAACGAGCAGAACACGAGTGGACTTGTTCATGGCGATACCTAAAGGCTCCTAGGCCAGATTGATGGGGTTAATGCACTTGCGATATTAACATTTAATCAACGCGTAGTACGGTAGGGCCCCCATGCGGGTTCCCTCACGTCACCATCCGCCAGCACCAGCCGCTGCCGCACCCGGGCGTCGGCCGATACCGCGTACAACACACCGCGTCCGCCTTCGCGGGCGGCGTACAGCACCATGCCCGCGTTGGGGGCAAAACTGGGGGATTCGTCCAGCGAGCCGGGCGACAGCGTGCTCCAGCGCGGCGAGCCCAGGCTGCTGTCCATCAGCGCGATCTTGTAGGTGTTGCCGGCGCCCTGCGCGACGGCGATCTTCTTGCCGTCGAAGGAAACGGTGGCCTTGGCGTTGTAGTTGCCCTGGAAGGTCACCCGCGAGGCGCTGCCACCGCTGGCCGCCACCTGGTAGATCTGCGGGCGGCCGCCACGGTCGGAGGTGAAGTAGATGGAACCGCCGTCGGCGCTCCAGGTCGGCTCGGTATCGATGGCGAAGTGGTTGGTCAGCTGGGTCAGCTGCTTGCTGCCCAGGTCCATCACGTAGATCTCCGGGTTGCCGCTGCGCGACAGGGTCAGCGCCAGGCGGCGACCGTCCGGGGAGAAGGCCGGGGCGCTGTTGATGCCGCGGAAGCTGGCGACCAGCTCGCGCGCGCCGCTGGAAATGTTCTGGATATAGATGGCCGAGTTGCCGCGCTCGAAGCTGACGTAGGCCAGCTGGTTGCCGTCCGGGCTCCACGACGGCGACAGCAGCGGCTCGGCCGAGCGCACGATGGTCTGCGGGTTGTAGCCGTCCGAGTCAGCCACCATCAGCGCATAGCGCATGGCGTCGCCGCGGCCGCTGGCGGTGACATAGGCGATGCGGGTCCAGAAGGCACCGCGCACGCCGGTGATCTTCTCGTAGATGGCGTCGGCCATCTGGTGGGCGACGTCGCGCATGGCGCTGGAACGGGCGGTCATCGCCAGGCCGAGCATGCGCTCGCCCTTGGCGACGTCGAACAGTTCGTATTCGACGCGGTAGGCGCCGGCACCGGCGTCGAGCACGCGGCCGACGACGAGGTAGTCCTGCTTCAGCGCGCGCCAGGTCGGGTACTGCACCTCGGCGCCGCGGGTCGGGCGCTCGACGATCTGCGCTTCGGGCAACGCGCGGAACTGGCCGGAACGCTCCAGGTCGGCGCGCACCACTGCCGCGACGTCCGTGGCCGGCGCGCCGGCGCTGCCCTGGTAGGGCATGGGCACCACGGTGATCGGCAGGGCAGAGGCGTTGCCGCCGACGATGTCGATCTCCAGCCCCTTCTGTTGCGCCATCGCCACGATGGGCAGCAGCAGGGCGGTCAGGGTGGCCAGCCAGCGAAGTGGTTTCTTCATGGGGTGCTCAACGGATGCGGATGAACAGGGAGGAAGGGATAGCAGCAGGCGCATGAACATTTTCGCAATCATGAACGAAGGCCGCGTGAAATCCGGCCCGCAGGGAACCCGGGTGATGCTTCCAATGGGCGATTCAATGGTCCTGCGCCTCGAAGGTGAAGTTCAGCGTGCGCTGGAACACCGACTCGAAGCCACGGTACGGCAGCGGTTGCGCGCGCAGTACCGCCGCCTCGACCGAGCGCCGGCCGGCGGCGTCATAGGGGCAATTGGCGGCGAACTGCACCTCGCGTACCTCGCCCCCCGGCAGCTGCAAGATGGTCAGGCGGCAACGCTGGCCGCGCGGAATGGTGTCGGGCCGTACCCACTGGTTGAGCACCGCCTGCTGGATCGCGGCCGCGTACTTCGCGGTCAGGTCGTCGCTGGTGCCACCCTGCCCCGGCGATGGTTGCGGCGTGCCGCTGCTGGCGGCTGCGTTGGACGAGGCCGCCTGCGCGCGCGACTGCGCATCCTTCACCTGGTTCAGGCGCTGCTCGGCCAGCTTCGCCTCGCGCTCGGCCTGCTCGCGCTTGCGGCGGATCTCGGCGATCTTCTGCTGGCGCTCCTGCTCGGCCTTGGCCTCGTTGGCCTGGCGCTGTTCCTCGGCCAGCTTCTTCTGCCGGTCGGCCTCTTCCTGCTGCCTGGCCAGCCGCAGCTTCTGCTCGGCCTCCTCCACGCGCTTGCGCTCGGTCAGGTCGATCTGCTCCTGGCGGCGCTTGGCTTCCTGCTCCTGCTTTGCCTTTTCCTCGGCGATGGCCAGCGCGCTGACGCGCTCCTGGTCCACGTTGTCCGGCTGGGCGATGCGCTCCTGCGCGTTGTACTGCTGCGGCGTGGGCGCGTCCTGCGGCCGGGGCTCGGGAAGCGGCTGCGGCGGCGGGATGGTGTCCTCCACCACGGGTTCAGGCTGCACGTCCTGCACCGGCTCGGGCAGCGCCGGCAGCTTTTCGGAAGCGCGCAGCGCGCTGCGCGCGGCCGCGGCCTCGGCCGCCGACAGCTGCAGGCTGGCCTCCACCGCCGGGTCGCCCGCGGCCGCCTCGGTGCTGCGCGAGGGCGACCACAGCCAGGCGACGATGAACACCAGCGCGACCAGCACGTGCACCAGCAACGCCAATGCGACGGGCATGCCCCATTCGTCGCCGGGGTCGCGCGGCGGCGGCATGACGTCAGTGTGCATCGGTCGCCAGACCCACCTTCTCGATCTTCGCCGCCTTGATCACGTCCATCGCCGCCACGACCTTTTCATAGGCCACGGCCTTGTCGGCGGCCACTATCACGCGCAGGCCCTTGTCCTGCGAGGCCAACGCGCCCAGCTGCGCCTGCAGCGTGGCCGCGTCCATCGGCGCCGGTTCCTTCGCCTCGGGCAGCTTCAGGCTGAGCTGGCCGTCCAGGCGCACCGAGACGATCACCGGATCCTGCCGGCTCTCCAGCGCCTTGGCGTTGGAGGTGGGCAGGTCGACCTCGAAGCTGAGCGTGAGCAGCGGCGCGGTGACCATGAAGATGATCAGCAGCACCAGCATCACGTCGATGTACGGCACGACGTTGATCTCGGACTTGAGCTTGCGGCGCTTGCGCCGGGAAATGCCGGAAATCATGGCTGCTTACTCTTCGCCGCCGGACTGGCGCTGCAGGATCGAGCTGAACTCCTCTGCAAAAGTTTCGTAGCGCACCGACAGCCGTTCCACGCGGGTGGTGAAGCGGTTGTAGGCCCAGGTCGCGGGGATCGCCACGAACAGGCCGATGGCGGTGGCGAACAACGCCTCGGAGATGCCCGGCGCGACCGAGGCGATGCCGGCCTGCTCGCCGCTGGAAATCATGTCGTGCATGGTCACCATGATGCCGAACACGGTGCCGACCAGGCCCACGTAGGGGGCGTTGGAGCCGATGTTGGCCAGCAGCTCCAGGCTGCGCTCCAGCCCGTCGACCTCGCGCGCGAAGGTGGTGCGCATGGCGCGCTGGGTGCCTTCCAGCTGGGTGCGGCTGTCCAGCCCGCGGCGGCCGTTCAAGCGGCTGTATTCGCGGAAGCCGGACTCGAAGATCGCTTCCAGACCGTCCACGGAGCGGTTGCGGTCGGCGGCCGAGGCGTACAGCTTGCCGAGGTCGGCGCCGGACCAGAAACGGTTCTCGAAGTCGTCGGCGGCGCGGTCGGCGGCCTTGAACACCCGCGCCTTGCGGAAAATGATCACCCAGCTGATGAACGAGCCGGCCAGCAGCAGCAGCACGATCAGCTTGACCGGGATGCTGGCCTTGAGCATCAGGTCCAGGTAGTTGATGCCGCCATGACCGGCCTGGGCCACGGTCTGCGCCGCCGCGGCGCTGACGTCCGCCGGCAGTGCCTCGGTCACGGTGGCCTGCAGGGCCAGAAGCAAAGCGATCATCCGTTGTTCCTCAATCTTGCGCGTGTTGGGTTTCGAATCGTTTGAGCGTGGCGTACAGCGTGTCGTGCATGGCCTGTGGGCGGAAGTCGCGGGCGCCGACCGCGGCCAGCCGCACCTGCGCGGTGACCAGCGGCTGGCCGTCGCGCAGCACCGCCTGTCGCATCACCAGGCTGGCGCGGCGGCATTGCAGCAGTTCCACCGTGGTCTGCAATGCGTCGTCCAGCCTGGCCGGCTTGAGGAAATCCAGCGCCATCGCGCGGACCACGAACACCTGCCCGTCGCCATTGCGCATGGTTTCCTGTCCATGGCCCATCGCCCGCATCCACTCGGTGCGCGCGCGTTCCATGAACGCCACGTAGCGGGCGTGGTAGACCACGCCGCCAGCGTCGGTATCTTCCCAATAAACGCGTGTCGGCCAACTGAACCGGACCTCACTCGACATCGGGCGGCTCCACGAACAGGTCGGCGGGCGCGGCCCGGGCCTTCAGCCCCATGTGCCGGTAGGCCTTGTGGGTGGCCATGCGCCCGCGCGCGGTACGCACCAGGAAGCCCTGCTGGATCAGGTACGGCTCGACCACGTCCTCCAGCGTGCCGCGTTCCTCTGACAGGGCGGCGGCCAGCGACTCGATGCCGACCGGGCCGCCGTCGAAATATTCCACCAGCGTGCGCAGCAGGCGCCGGTCGAGTTCGTCGAAGCCTTCCGGGTCCACCTTGAGCATCTGCATCGCCGCCTGCGCCACGTCCTGGTCGATGTGGCCGCCGGCCTTGACCTGGGCGTAGTCGCGCACGCGGCGCAGCAGGCGGTTGGCGATGCGCGGGGTGCCGCGCGAACGCCGCGCGATCTCGCCGGCGCCTTCGGCGCTGCAATCGATGCCGAGGATCGCCGCCGAGCGACGCACGATGCGGGTCAGTTCCTCGGCCGAGTAGAACTCCAGCCGCTGCACGATGCCGAAACGGTCGCGTAACGGCGCGGTCAGCAGCCCGGCGCGGGTGGTGGCGCCGATCAGGGTGAACGGCGGCAGGTCGAGCTTGATCGAGCGCGCGGCCGGGCCCTCGCCGATCATGATGTCGATCTGGAAGTCCTCCATCGCCGGGTACAGCACTTCCTCGACTACCGGCGACAGGCGATGGATTTCATCGACGAACAGCACGTCGTGCGGTTGCAGGTTGGTCAGCAGCGCGGCCAGGTCGCCGGCCTTCTCGATCACTGGCCCGGAGGTGACCCGCAGCGCCACGCCCAGTTCGTTGGCGATGACGTGGCTCAAGGTGGTCTTGCCCAGCCCCGGCGGGCCGAAGATCAGCACGTGGTCCAGCGCCTCGCCGCGCGATTTGGCGGCCTGGATGTAGATGTCCATCTGCTCGCGCACCGGCTGCTGGCCGAGGTAGTCGGCAAGCCGCTTGGGACGGATGCTGGCGTCGGCGGCGGCGTCTTCGCGGGTGGCGTCGGCGCCGATGATGCGGGGTTCGGTCATGCGCACATTATTGCCGAATCAAGCACGGCGCGCCCTTCATTGCGACGGTTTCGTCGTGCTCCGGCCCTTCAACTCCTGCGCCAGCTTGCGCTGTTCGACGGCAGGCAATTTCGAGACGGCGAGGATGATCTCGGCCAGCGCTTCGTCATCGGCCAGCAGGTAGGCCAACGGCACGCCCAGTTCGCGCGCCAGCTTGCCGGCCGTCTCGAAGTCCGGCTCGGAGGTGCCCAACTCGTAACGGGTGACACGACTGGACACCACTTCCTCCAGCAAGCCGATGCGCCGGCCCAGTTCCCGCTGCGACAAGCCGGCCTCCATGCGCATCTGGCGGAGGCGCTGGGTGAACAGGTCGCGCAATTTGAGCTTGGGAGAGGCCATCCGCTGCGGGTTGATGGAACCCGCATAGCCTGACCGCGCCCACTTGATGAAATGCTACATTATTTGTAGCTTTGCGAATCCAGACACTTCCGCGCTTGCAAAGCGCGGCCAGCGGAAGGAACGCAACCCGCAATCACCAATGGAGCAGAAATGAGCACACTTGTCGCAGCCGAACTATGCCGAACCGCCGAGGTTCAATTCGGGCAGAAAACTTTCACAGCGGAACTTCGGCGCTGGAAGCCCGAGGGTTCATATGAGTTGTATCTGAGCAACGCCCACGGCGGCGAGGCATGGGGTGTGAGCTACTCGCGCGAAGCGGGAGATGCGTTGGCCGCTCTTGCTGATGACGACTTTCAGAAAGTCGTCCACGACGTCCTCACGAGCAAGGCCCCATGAGGAAAATTCCGAATCGCCTCATCTGTGCTTCCTGGATGCGGAAAGCGGCAACCTTTGCGGCCTGCCTTGCACTTCTTCCACTCTCCGCACACGGGACAACGCCTGCCACGGGCACATCCTCAGGCCGAATGCTGCTCGACTGCCAAATGACGAAGCAACCCCCATTTTGGAGCATTGCCCAAGGCGCCGGAAAGACGACCGAATTCATCGGTGCAGCATTTGAATCAGGGTATATGGGATTGATATATCCGCCTGACAAGACATGGAGCATCGACTTCGGCAAGCACGAAATCATGGCCGGTGACGGGAGTGGCATTCCATACAAAATAGCCACGCTGACGGAAACCAACATCAGGGCATTCAACAAGTATCAAGGGGAATTCACCTTGAACCGTCTGTCTGGCGAGCTACAGATCTATCGGCAAGCGGGCAGCAACATCACCATCATGGGCCTGACTATCCCCTCATCCTTCTCGTGGACTTTCCGTTGCTCCAGAAGCACGTCTCCGCTCATCTGAGCGGGCTGATTACCTTCGTGAGATGAAGTGTTGCCGGCCAACGGCCGGCACTACCTCAAATTTCCACCTGCGCGCCCAGCTCCACCAACCGGTTTCCGGGGATACGGAAGAAGCCGGTGGCCGAAGCGGCGTTGCGGTGCATGACCGCGAACAGCTTGTCGCGCCAGATCGGCATGCCGCGGTTGGCGCTGGCGACGATGGTTTCGCGGCTGGCGAAGAAGGTGGTGTCCATCGGGTCGAAATAGATGCCGCCGCGGTCGCAGGAGCGCATCAGCGCCAGCGGCACGTCCGGGGTTTCCATGAAGCCGAAGCGGACGTGGATGCGGTAGAACTCGTCGCCCACCGGCTCGATCTTCAGCCGCTGCCCCGCCGCCGCATAGGGCACCGGCAAGGTTTCCACGTGCAGGAACACGTTGCGCTCGTGCAGCACCTTGTTGTGCTTGAGGTTGTGCATCAGCGCGTGCGGCACCACCGTGGGGTCGGCGGTCAGGAACACCGCCGTGCCCGGCACCCGCACCGGCGGGGCCAGCATCAGCCCCGGCAGGAAGCTGTCGATGCGGATGCCGTCCTTGCGGATCTCGTCGCGCAGCAGCTCGCGGCCGCGGCGCCAGGTGCGCATCATCGTGAACAGCACGATGCCCAGCACCACCGGGAACCACGCGCCCTGCAGCAGCTTGGCGCCGTTGGCGACGACGAAGGCCAGGTCGATGAAGAAGAACGGCACGCACAGGGCGAGGATCCAGCGCCGCGCGCGCGGCCACAGCACGCGTGCCACCAGCGCCAGCAGCAGGGTGTCGATCAGCATCGTCGCCGATACCGAGATGCCGTAGGCCACGGCCAGGTTGGACGAGCTGCGGAACGCCAGCACCAGCCCGAACACCATTACCGCCAGCCCCCAGTTGATGCCGGGGATGTAGATCTGGCCGATGGTGTCGTGCGAGGTGTGCTTGATGCGCATGCGCGGGATGTAGCCCAGCTGCATGGCCTGCCGCGACACCGAGAACGCGCCGGTGATGACCGACTGGCTGGCGATCACCGCCG
>Ga0206118_100848_pt1 | contig 10997 bp, 10 predicted proteins | sample 3A20Ametagenome_FD_177999 | JGI IMG/M metagenome (GOLD analysis project Ga0206118, IMG submission 177999) | Enriched microbial communities from leaf-cutter ant dump, University of Wisconsin, Madison, United States - 3A20A | ecosystem: Environmental > Terrestrial > Nest > Insects nest > Nest dump...
CGACAGCGGCGCCATCGGCCACCACCTGGACCGGCTGTTCCAGCAGACCTTCTCGGTGGCCAAGCGCGCCCGCACCGATACCCGCGTCGGCGCCAACCCGGTATCGGTGGCCTCGACCGCGGTACGGCTGGCGCAGGATTCGTTCGCGCGGCTGGACGATTCCACCGTGCTGCTGGTCGGCGCCGGCGAGACCATCGAGCTGGCCGCCAGGCACCTGGGCGAAGCGCGGGTGAAGCGGCTGCTGATCGCCAACCGCACCCTCGCCCACGCGCAGGACCTGGCCAGCCGCCACGGCGGCGTGGCGCTGCCGCTGACCGAACTGGAACGCCACCTGGCCGAGGCCGACGTGGTGTTCTCGGCCACCGCCGCGCGCGAGCCGGTGATCCTGCAGCGCCAGGTCGCCGCCGCGCTGCGCGCGCGCCGGCACAAGCCGATGCTGCTGTTCGACCTGGCGGTGCCGCGCGACATCGAGGCCGGCGTGGGCGAGCTGGCCGACGCCTATCTCTACACGGTCGACGACATGGAACGCGCCGTGGAGGAAAACCGCCGCAGCCGCCGCGAGGCCGCCGCCGAGGCCGAGGCCATCATCGACCTGCAGGTCTCGCGCTACATGGAGAACCTGCGCTCCACCCACCTGCAGGCGCCGATCAAGCAGCTGCGCGCGTTCGGCGTGGCCACCCGCGTCGAGCTGCTGGAGAAGGCGCGGCAGCAGCTGGCCAACGGCAGGTCCGCCGACGAGGTGCTGGAACAGCTTGCCCACGGCCTGACCAACCGCCTGCTGCACCCCCCTACCGCCGCGCTGCGGCAGGCCGCGCTGGAAGGCGACGCCGACCTGGCCCGCGCCGCCGAGCGCCTGTTCCCGGCCACGCCGGGATACCGCCACCCCGTTGCGAGGACCGATGACGCCGACCCTGCGCCGTAAGCTGCTGGCCCTGGCCGAGCGCCGCGAAGAACTGGAACGCCTGCTTGCCGACCCGGACGTGGTCGCCGACAACGCGCGTTTCCGCGACCATTCGCGCGAATTCGCCCAGCTCGAGCCGGTGGCCAGCGCGCTGGCCGCCGAGGCCCGCGCCCGCGAAGACCTGGCCTCGGCCGAGGCGATGCGCGCCGACCCCGAGCTGCGCGAGCTGGCCGAGGAGGAAATCGCCGCGGCGCAGGCGCGCCTGCAGGCGCTGGACGAGGAACTGGCCCTGCTGCTGGTGCCGAAGGACCCGCGCGACGAAGGCAACCTGTTCCTGGAAGTGCGCGCCGGCACCGGCGGCGACGAGGCGGCGATCTTCGCCGGCGACCTGTTCCGCATGTATGCCCGCTATGCCGAGCGCCAGGGCTGGAAGGTCGAGGTCGAATCGGACAACCCGGGCGAGCACGGCGGCTACAAGGAGGTCGTGGCGCGCGTGGTCGGCCGCGGCGCGTACTCGAAGCTGAAGTTCGAGTCCGGCACCCACCGCGTGCAGCGCGTGCCGGCCACCGAATCGCAGGGCCGCATCCACACCTCGGCCGCCACCGTGGCGATCATCCCCGAGGCCGACGACGTGGAAGACATCGTCATCAACCCGGCCGACCTGAAGGTGGACACCTTCCGGTCCTCCGGCGCCGGCGGCCAGCACGTCAACAAGACCGAATCGGCCATCCGCATCACCCACGTGCCGACCGGCGTGGTGGTCGAATGCCAGACCGAGCGCAGCCAGCACGCCAACCGCGACAAGGCGATGAAGCGGCTGAAGGCGCAGCTGCTCGATGCCGAGCGCAGCAGGCAGGCCGCGGCGCAGGCCGAATCACGGCGCCTGCAGGTCGGCAGCGGCGACCGCAGCCAGCGCATCCGCACCTACAACTTCCCGCAGGGCCGCATCACCGACCACCGCGTCGAGGGCCTGACCCTGTACGACCTGCCCAACATCATCGAAGGCGACCTGGACGCCCTGGTCGGCCGCCTGCAGCACGAGCACCAGGTGGACGAACTGGCGCGGCTGTCCGAAGGCAGCTGAGGCCGCCGCCTCCAGCACGCCGTGGCTCAGGCCGCGCCGCGCGCCGGATTTTCCGCCTGGGTACGCGACAGCGCACTGCCGAGCTTGGCCCACTCGCGCGGGTCCAGGTGCGGGCGCACCATGTCGAGCACACTGATCGTCACCGGCGCCGGCGCCGTGGCCTGCAGGGCGGCCAGCAGCCCGGCGCGCTCCACCGGCGTCATCGCCGGGATCATCCAGCGCATCAGCTTCATGTTCTCGGCCGGCGGGATGGAGCCGACGATGCGCCCTTCCAGCGCACGCAGTTCGTCGTCGCTGTAACAGGACCACAGCACCTGGTTGTGCTCGGTTTCCTCGACATGCATGTGCAGAAAGTTCTCGGCCACGAACAGCGCCAGCTGACGATACAGCGCCAGCGCGGCCGCGCCCTGCGCCGGCCCGCGGCTGGCCGCGCGCAGCGCCGCCACCGACGTGCGCAGGCGTTCGATGGCCTCGATGTGCTCGACGTGCTCGGAAGCGATGCCAGCGCTTGAACCCGGGCGGCGCGCCTCCATCGCCGGATGCACGAAATCGTTCTCATGCTTCAGGTGGCTGGCGCAGATATCGGCCAGTTCCAGCACGCGCCCGCAGGCGATGTGCAGTTCGGGCGCGTCGTTCACGTCGACGCGGCCAACCGCCTGCAGCGTGTCCATCATCAGCGCGCGCAACGCCTTGTGGATGCCGGCGTAGATGTCCATGCGCTGCATGGCGGTGAAAGGCAGTGTTTCGGTAGAGGAATGCATGGTGACCTTGTACGGAGAGGTAAATGACGGCCCCTGGAACGGGCGTCGTCGCCTGTCCTTCGGAAACGGTCAGCCGGCCGGAGTGGCCGGTCGAGGAAAGTCTAGGAACGCCATCGCAGGCGTCTTGCTAAAAGTTGCTTAAGCCACGACTAAAAGCCTGCTAACCGGCATCCGCGGGCGCGCCATGCGGCATGCGCGTGGATAAGGTGGCGCCTCCTTCATCCATGGAGAATCACCATGCCCCGCCTGCACCTCCGGATACTCGCGCTGGGCACCGCCTGCGCCCTTGCCCTCACCGCCCATGCCGCGGGCCAGGAAAGATTCCGGCTGACGCCGGCCCTGCTGGAGCGGCTGCAGGCCCTGCAGGCCGACGCCGACGCGCTGACCAACGGCCAGGCCGCGGATGAAGTCGACGCGCAGTCCGCGGACGAACTGGCGCGCGAACTGGACGCCGACCCGCGCATCCGCGCCCTGCTGGCCAGGCACCGGATCGGCAGCGCCGACTATGCCGCAGCGGTGTTCGCGACCCTGCATGCCGGCACCTACCTGGCGATGGAACAGACCATGGACAGACAGGAGCGGAATGCGGCGCTCGCGTCCTTCACCCCCGAGCAGCGCGCCAACATCGAACTGCTGCGCACGCGCCACCCCTGAGCGGCGGCTTCGGCGGCACCTGCATCCCGGCCGCCGCACGGCGCCGCAGGTAGGGCTACTATCCGGGCCATGTCGAGCCTTGCCCGTCATGGGCTCTCCCGCATGCCCACCCTGCCCACCGAATGGCGCCTGTGCCTGCCCCTGCTGCCGTCGCTGCGGCTGGGCAGCTGCGACCGCGACGGCACCCCGCGCGTATGCCGGGCGCTGGCGGCCGACGTGCTGCCCGATGGCCGCCTCCTGGTGCTGCTGGCCGAACGGGCCGCGCCGCAGGTGGTGGCCGCGCTGCGCGAGACCGCGCAGGTCGCCCTGCTGGCCACCTCGCCGCGCAGCAACCGCACCCTGCACATCAAGGGCCACGACGCCCGCGTGGACGCCGCCCAGCCAGGCCATGCCGACCTGCTGGCGCGGCGGCGCGCCACCCTGGCGCAGGAGATCGCCGAGGTCGACGGCTTCGCCGATGCGCCGTTCATCGAGCACTGGTATGGGGTCGCGGCGCACGAGCTGGTCGCCGTCCGCTTCAGCATCGACGGTGCCTGGAACCAGACGCCGGGCCCGGATGCCGGCCAGCCCGTGGAGCTGGAGCCCGGCCCATGAGTGCGCTGGACCTGCATGCCATCCGCCGCGTCCTCGACGGCGGCATCCCGCCGACGCTGTGCAGCGTGTCGGACGCGGGCGTACCGCACGTCAACCTGCTGTCGCACGTGGAGTACGTGGACGCCCGGCATGTCGCCCTCACCTTCCAGTTCTTCAACCGCAGCCGCCAGAACATCCTCGCCACCGGCCGTGCCAGCCTGATGGTCGAGGACCCGCGCAGCGGCACCAGCCTGGTCCTGCAGCTGCGCTACGTGCGCACCGAGACCGGCGGCCCGGTGTTCGAGCGGCTGCGCGCGAAGCTGGCGGGCATTGCCGCGCATACCGGCATGGAGCACGTGTTCCGCCTGCGCGGTGCCGACATCTATGAAGTCATGGACATCGCCGCCGCACAGGACGGCGCGGCGCTGGCCACCCTGCAACCGCGCTGCGACCTGGCCGCCGGCGCGCGCGCGGTGTCGGCGCGGCTGGCCGAATGCGGGGAGCTGGCGCTGCTGCCGCAGGTCGCCATGGACGGCCTGCGCGACGACCTGGCCGTACACCACGCCATCCTGTGGCTGCTGGACGAACACCGCCAGAGCCTGTGTGCGCTGGCCAGCCTGGGTTATCCGCAGCAGGGCATCGGCGCCGAACTGGCCGTGGCCGAGGCCGGCCTGGTCGGGGTGGCGGTGCGCGAGGGTGTGACGCTGCGCATCGGCCACATGGCGCGGATGTACCGCTATGGCCGCACGCTGCACCAGATCGCCTGCGACCAGGGACTGGCGGAGGGACAGCCCATCGCGCTGCCCGGCCTCGCCACGCCGTGCAGCCAGGTCGCCGTGCCGTTGCGCGCGCGTGGCCGCACCGTGGGTGCGCTGCTGGTGGAAAGCGAAAGCGACCAGTTCTTCGGCTACGACGACGAGGACGCGCTGGCCGTTCTGTGCGCGCAGCTCGCGCAGGCACTGGTCGCGCTGCAGGGCGCGGAGCTGGAATCCGTCGCGCCGCCGTTGGAAGCCGCGCGCGTGGCGCCGCGGCGGGGGCCGCCGCTGCACCTGCGCCACTTTCCCCGCGACGGCACGGTGTTCATCGACGGCCAGTACCTGATCAAGGGCGTGGCCGGCGCCATCCTGTGGAAGATCGCCAGCGACGCGCATCGCCACGGGCGCATGGGTTTCACCACGCGGGAACTGCGCCTGGCCGGCAGCGTGCTGGGCCTGCCCGACATACAGGACAACCTGAGCGTGCGCCTGCTGCTGTTGCAGCGCCGGTTGGCCGACTGGGGCGGGCCGCTGCAGATCCGGCGACTGCGGCGCGGCTGCTACGAACTGGTGGCGGAACGCGAACTGGAGCTGGAATGCATGGACAGGGGCGGCTGACCAGCGCGCCGGCATCGCCGAAGCGCTGCCGCAACTGCGGCACAATCACGGACCTTGCCGCTCCACCCGCTCGACATGACCCACCCATACGACGAACGCCAGCAGCTGCGCATCGCAGTGCAGCGCCAGCCCGCCGACTTCATCGCCTGGGTGATGCTGGCCGACGCCGAGCTGGGCGCCGGCGACCTAGCCGCCGGCGAACGGGCCGCGCAGCGCGCACTGCAGCTGCGCCACGACCATCCCGAAGCGCTGGCGCGGCTGGGCCGCGCGCGCTGGATGCAGGGCCGCCACGAGGAGGCGGCCAACCTGCTGCGCCACGCCTCGCGGCAGGTGCCGCAGCATCCGGGCATCGCGCTGTGGCTGGGACACGCGCTGGAAGACGCGGGCCAGCCGGAAGCGGCGGCCGATGCCTACCGGCGCGCGCATGCGCTGATGCCGGAAGAGGCCTACATGGCCGCGCAGCGCCTGAACTGGCAGCGGCGGCTGTGCGACTGGCATGGACTGGAGGCGTTGTCGCGGCAGGTGCGCGACGCGGTGGCGCAGGGCAATCCGGCGGTGGAGCCGTTCGCCTTCCTCAGCGAGGATGCCAGCGCCGCCGAACAACTGGCCTGCGCCCGCCAGCGCGCGCAGGTGATCGCCGCATCGACGACGCCGCTGCCGCCGGCGCCGCCACGCGCGGATGGTCCACTGCGCGTGGGTTTCCTTTCCAACGGTTTCGGCGCGCACCCCACCGGGCTGCTGACGGTGGCGCTGTTCGAGCAGCTGCGCGCCCATGACGGACTGCAGGTGCACCTGTTCGCGCTCAACCGCGACGACGGCAGCCGCATCCGCCAGCGCCTGCACGCCGCGGCGCACGCGCTGCACGAGGTCGCCGGCGTGCCGCACGCGGCCATCGCGCGGCGCATCCGCGAAGCAGGCATCGACGTGCTGTTCGACCTGCGCGGCTGGGGCGGCGGCGGCACGCCGGAAGTGCTGGCGATGCGGCCGGCGCCGCTGCAGATCAACTGGCTGGCCTACCCCGGCACCTCCGGCGCGCCATGGATCGACCATGTGCTGGCCGATGGCTTCGTGCTGCCGCCGGCGCTGGAACCGGCGTTCAGCGAGCAGGTGCTGCGCCTGCCGCGCGCGTTCCAGCCCTCGGACAACACCCGCGTGGTCGAGGAGCCGCCGCCGCGCCGCGAGTGCGGCCTGCCCGAACGGGGCGATGACGGCAGCGGCGTGGTGTTCTGCTGTTTCAACAACAGCTACAAGCTCAACCCGCGCAGCGTCGCGCGCCTGCTGGAAGTGCTGCGCGGCGTGCCCGGCAGCGTGCTGTGGCTGCTGTCCGGGCCGGGCCTGGCCGACGACCGGCTGCGCGAGGTGGCGCGTGCGCAGGACCTCGATCCGGCGCGGCTGGTATTCATGCCCAGGCTGCCGCACCCGCAGTACCTGGCGCGCTACCGCCACGCCGACCTGTTCCTGGACACCCATCCCTACAACGCCCACACCACCGCCTCGGACGCGCTGTGGGCCGGCTGCCCGGTGCTGACCACGCCCGGCCAGACCTTCGCCGCGCGCGTGGCCGGCAGCCTCAACCATCACCTAGGGCTGGACGAGATGAACGTGGCCGACGACGCGGCCTTCATCGCCACCGCGGTCCGGCTGGGCAACGACCCGGCGGCGCTGGCCAGGCTGCGCCAGCGCCTGGCCGACGCCCGCCGCGATGCCGGCCTGTTCGACATGGCCGGCTTCGCCCGCGACTTCGCCGCCCTGTTGCAGGACCTGCAGCGCCCGTAGGCGCGGGGGCTTACCGCAGCCGTTTCACCCGCTGCCGGTAGTCGCCCACGTTGTCGCCGTCGATGCGGCGCTGCTGCGTGCCCCTGACCTCGCCGACCTTCCGGTCCGAGCCGGCCACCGGCTTGGCCACGATGTCGGTCTCGTGCTCGAAGGCATGCGATTTGTCGGTGTTGCGGTAGTACCGGTACAGGGCCCAGTACAGCGCGGTCGCGCCGGCCGGGCCTGCGGCCAGCAACCAGAGTCCACTGTCGTCGCTCATGAGGCAGCCACCAGGAATGCGATTGCGAGGGCTTCGATGATCGTGCCGGCGGTGAGCGCGGCCAGCAGCAGCTTCCATTGCTGCACCGGCACGCTGCCCATGGTCTCGCCGGTGCGGCCGTTGACCGCGATGTAGTGCAGCATGCCGCCGTTGCGGCCGGGCTGGTGGTAGGAATACAGCCACACCGGCAGGTACATCGACACCCAGCGGGTGCCGTGCACTTCCAGCTGCTCCTGCTCCCAGCGCACGCCGCGGTCGTAGCGGCGCACCGAGGGCGCCACCTGCGCGCGCGCGATCGACAGCAGCTGGTCCTCCAGGCGCGGGCGCAGCTTCTCGACGTCGAGGTCGCGCTTCTCCGAGGTGAAGCCGGCCAGGTAGGAGGCGTTCCACTTCAGCGCGTTCTTGGTGTCGAACGGCAGGATGGTGTTGATGATGTTGTTGGTGTTGGCGCGCGTGTCCAGGTTGCCGCGCCCGGCGGACGATTCCAGCGGCAGGTCGTCGACGGTGAAATCCACCTGCCGCTCCACCTGGTAGACGTCGGCGTCGTAGTAGGTCTGCCTGTTCTTCTCGGTGCCGCGGGTGTATTCGCGCGTCTTGATTTCGCCCTTGCCGGCCACCGCCGCGCTGACGTTGCCGTCGACGATCATGTACGGCAGGTAGACGCCCACCACGTTCTCGGGCGTGAACTGTTCCTTGAACGCCTTGAGCGCGAACAGGCGGCGCTTGTCCACGAACTGGCGGATGCGCGCCACCGCATCGTCCTTCCTGATGTGGAACGGCAGCACCGCGTCGGGCACCGCGCCGTTGGCGATCTGCTCGTTGACGCCGAACACGTGACGGCACCAGTGGCAGCGCGCGGTCATGGTGCTTTCGGTATTGACCGTGACCTCGGCGCCGCAGCCGCCGCATTTGAAGCTCATCAGGCTGGAGGTATCGGCGTCGATGTCGCGCGCGCCGGAGGCGATGACCGTGCCGCGCAGCTGGTCGATGGCCTCGCCCAGCCCGAACTCCTCCTCCACGCGCGCGCCGTGCCACTCGTGCCGGCAGTACAGGCAGACCAGCACGTCGGTGCCAACGCGGGGGCGGATGTCAGTGGCGCCGCACTTGGGGCAGCGGTTGAGGCCGTCCTTCAATTCGGTGGCCGACGTATCGATGGCGACCGGGTCGGGCGCCTCTACCTCGTCGCGGATGGCCTGCGGCAGGCGGGCGGTATCCACCGGAAAACTGCCGGGCGGCGGCGGGACATCGCGCGGCGAACCCGGCCCGTCCAGCGCCGCCGCCGGCAGCGGCGGCGGGGGGACGGAGCCGGGCAGCGGCGGCGGGCCGTTTCTGGGTTCGGACATGGGCGTCGTGCGTCCCGCCGGTTACAGGCCCAGCGCCTTGGCTTTCAGCGCGTCGTAGTCGCCCTGGGTGATCAGCCCCAGGTCCAGCATTTCCTTGGCCTTCTTGAGCCTGGCCACCGGGTCGTCGGCGGCCGGCGCCACCGGCTGCTGCATGCCGCCGACGCCGAGCATGCCCGAGGCCATGCCGACGCCGACCAGCCCCGCCGCGCCGCCGTTCTCGCCGGCCGACTGGATGCCCTGGGCGACGCTGGCCTGCAGGTTGGAATTGCCGCGCGCGCCGGACAACGCATCGGCGCGCTGCACGGTCTTGAGCAGCTCACGGGTGTTGGCGTCGTATTCGATGGAGACGATGGCGGTCTTGACGATGGCCAGGCCGCGGCCGGACTGCCACTGGTAGGCCTGCTCCACGGCCGCCGACAGGCTCTGCGCGAAGCCGATCGAATCCTGCTGCAGTCTGGTGATACGGTTGCCCTTGCCCGGATCGTTGGTATACAGGCTGAAGGCCGGGGCCAGCGAACCCACCACTTCGTTGAACAGCTGGCTGGCGGCGGCGTTGTCCAGGTCGGTGAAATCGAACACCTGGCCCGGGCGCAGGTAGCTGGCCGGCACGAAGTTCTTCACGAACAGGATCGGGTCGACGATCTTCAGCGTGTACGAGCCGCGCGTGACCGCGCCGACCTGGGTGTTGAGGAAGCCGTCGTCCCAGTAGATCTCGGACTGGGTGCCGAAGCGGTTGTCCGGCAGCTCCTTCAGCGAGACGAAGAACGCCGCCTGCTGCGCGCCCGGCTGGCCGCCGAACTTGAAGCGCTCCCAGCTCTGCCTGATGAAGGTGCTGACCAGGCCGTCGCCGGCGAAGATCGACTGCGAGTTCGGGTCGTCCGAACGCCACTCGTAGCCGCCCGGCTCGGCGACGAAGCCGGTGATGGCACCGTCCTGGAACAGCAGCAGGCCGTAGCCTTCCGGCACCACGATCTTCGAGCCGTTGGTGATGATGTTGGACGAGCCACCGGTATTGGAACCACGCCCGGCATTGGTGCCGCGCGGCACCGCGGCGAACAGCGCCGCCGTCGCCGGCAGGCCGTCCGGCACCGTGAAGAAGTCCTTCCACTGGTCGGCCAGCACGCCGCCGATCGCACCCTTTGCTGCCTGGACAAGCCCCATCGCACTGCTCCTGATCCATTGCCGGGCACCACGCCCGGCGCATGCGCAAAACTACATGAAAACCGATGGACGGGACCATCACCCCCGCGTGCCGGCCGGCGTGCGGCGACAGCATCCGCACGGCGACTGCGCTAGGCTCGCCCTTCCAGACAGGGAGCCGCCATGGGCAAGCTCAAGCGCAAGCAGTACGAACGGCTGCTGGAACCGATGCAGCTGGAACTGGCGGCGATGGCGCGCTGGGTCCAGCATTCGGGCCAGCGCCTGCTGGTGCTGTTCGAGGGCCGTGACACCGCCGGCAAGGGCGGCGCGATCCAGGACGTCGCCCGCCACCTGAACCCCCGCCAGTGCCGCGTCGTCGCCCTGCCCCGGCCGACCGACCGCGAGAGCACGCAGTGGTACTTCCAGCGCCACGTCGCCCACCTGCCCGCCGCCGGCGAGATCGTGCTGATGGACCGCAGCTGGTACAACCGCGCCGGCGTGGAAAAGGTCATGGGCTACTGCACCGATGCCCAGTACCAGGCCTTCCTCAAGCAGGCGCCGGTCTTCGAACGGCTGCTGGTGGACGACGGCATCCTGCTGTTCAAGTACTGGCTGTGCGTGGACCAGGAGCAGCAGGAAAAGCGCTTCGCCGAGCGCCGCGAGGACCCGCTCAAGGGCTGGAAGCTGTCGCCGGTGGACCTCAGGTCACGCCTGGAATACGGCGCCTACACCCAGGCGCGCGAAGCCATGCTGGAGGCCACCCATACCCGCCACGCGCCGTGGACGCTGGTGGATTTTAACGACCAGAAACGCGGCCGCCTCACCCTGATCCGCGACCTGCTCGACCGCCTGCCGGAAACGCGCCTGGACGAAGCGCCGATCGAGCTGCCGCCGCTGTCGGGCAGGCCGAAGAAGGAGAAGTACGGCGTGGTGAAGCCGCTGCCACCCTACCCGGTGGAGTGAACCGCCGTCGGTGCGGGGCTTGCCCCGCATGGGGTTTTGCAGGCGTGCGCCGCCCCGCGCGGGCACGACGGCGGGGCTTCAGACCGCCTTGCCGCCCGCCTCGGCGATGGCCTGCTCGATCTTCCGTGCGTCCACCGGGCCGAGGAACTGTTTGGCGACCTTGCCGTCGG
>Ga0206118_100849_pt1 | contig 10995 bp, 5 predicted proteins | sample 3A20Ametagenome_FD_177999 | JGI IMG/M metagenome (GOLD analysis project Ga0206118, IMG submission 177999) | Enriched microbial communities from leaf-cutter ant dump, University of Wisconsin, Madison, United States - 3A20A | ecosystem: Environmental > Terrestrial > Nest > Insects nest > Nest dump...
CCGGCAGCGGCGTGGTGTTGGAGAATTCCAGGGTCACGTGGCCTTCCCACTCCGGCTCCAGCGGCGTCACGTTGACGATGATGCCGCAGCGCGCGTAGGTGCTCTTGCCCAGGCACACCACCAGCGTGTCGCGCGGGATGCGGAAATACTCCACCGTGCGCGCCAGCGCGAACGAGTTCGGCGGGATGATGCACTCGTCGGCCTCGATGTCGACGAAGCTCTTCGGGTCGAAGTGCTTGGGGTCGACGATGGTCGAGTTGATGTTGGTGAACACCTTGAACTCGCGCGAACAACGCACGTCGTAGCCGTAGCTGGAAGTGCCGTAGCTGACGATCCGCTGGCCGTCGACCCCGCCGTTGTCGGCGAAGCGGACCTGCCCGGCCTCGTACGGCTCGATCATGCCGTGCTGCTCGGACATGCGGCGGATCCAGCGGTCGCTCTTGATGCTCATTCGAAGTTCCTGGTGGCGATGGAACCCGGCCCGCGGGCCGGAGGGAACGCGATTCTAGCCCAAGCCCGGCGCCGGGCAGCGGCGCGCGCCCGGGCCGGCGGCAGGCTCAGACCAGCGAGGAAACGATGGGGATGCCCGCGCGCGGGCGCTTGCCCAGCTCCTCGACCATGCGCTGCGCCGCGGCCACGTAGGCCCGGGCGGCCGCCGACTCCGGCGCCGCCGCCACGATCGGCGTGCCGGCATCGCCCTGCTCGCGGATGCCGATCTCCAGCGGCAGCGAGCCCAGCAGCGGCACGCCGTACTGCGCGGCCATGCGCTGGCCGCCGCCCTCGCCGAACAGGTGCTCGACGTGGCCACAGCTGGAACAGGTATGCACCGCCATGTTCTCCACGATGCCCAGCACCGGCACCTCGACCTTCTCGAACATCTTCAGCGCCTTGCGCGCGTCCAGCGTGGCGATGTCCTGCGGCGTGGTCACGATCACCGCCCCGGCCACCGGGATCTTCTGCGCCAGGGTCAGCTGGATGTCGCCGGTACCCGGCGGCAGGTCGATCAGCAGGTAGTCCAGGTCGTCCCAGCGGGTGTCGTTGAACAGCTGGGTCAGCGCCGAGGTCGCCATCGGCCCGCGCCAGATCATCGGCGAGTCCTGCTCGACCAGGAACCCGATCGACATGGTCTCCACCCCGAACGCCCGCATCGGCTCGATCGACTTGTTGTCCGGGCTCTCCGGCCGCCCGCTCAGCCCCAGCATCGCCGGCACGCTCGGCCCGTAGATATCCGCGTCCAGCACCCCCACCCGCGCGCCCAGCCGCTGCAGCGCCACGGCCAGGTTCACCGCCGTCGTGGACTTGCCCACCCCGCCCTTGCCGGACCCCACGGCGATGACGTTGCGGATGCGGGGATGGGGGGAAAGGCCCTTCTGGACGCGGTGGGCGGGTGCTGGCGAAACAGGGGGCGGGCTGCTCATATCACAAAATTTCCTATGAAACTTTTCCAAGGCGGGGTGTTTTCTGATCAAAAGTTGGTTAAAGTCACGTTACGTTCACGTGATATTTCATGTCCATTCAGAGACATAAGCGTCGTGAGCACACCCATTCTAGCTACTAAGGGGATACATCCAGTGCAGACCCGTAATCGCACCATGGCCAAGCGCAGCGTTCTGAGCAGCGCGCTGTTCGCGGCCCTCGTGATGCCCGGCATGGCCTTGGCGCAGGACGCCGACAAGTCCAGCAGCGCGCAAGGAAGCCAGGCTGACAACTCCACCACCAATCTGGATCGTGTCTCGGTCGTCGGGTCGCGCATCAAGCGCGTCGACGTCGAAGGCCCGGCCCCGGTCACCGTGATCACCCGCGCGGACATCGACCGCGAAGGTTTCCAGACCGTCGGCGACATGCTGCAGACGCTCTCCCAGAACACCAGTGCGTCGTTCACCGGCGACCTGGCGGTCAGCGGCTTCACCCCCAACGCGCAGGTCGTCAACCTGCGCAACCTCGGCCCGGGTTACACCCTGACGCTGATCAATGGCCGCCGCCCGGCCCAGTATCCGCAGCCCTATAACCGGGACAACAACGTCGTCAACGTGAAGGCGATCCCGATGTCCATCGTCGAGCGCGTCGAAGTGCTGACCGGTGGCGCCTCGGCCATCTACGGTTCCGACGCCGTCGCCGGCGTGGTGAACCTGGTCCTGCGCGAGAACTATGACGGCAACCAGCTGCGCGGCACGGTGGGCACCACGCAGGAAGGCGGCGGTGACAGCGTCAACCTGGAGTACACCGGGGGTCGCACCGGCGACCGCTGGAGCACGACGTTCGCGCTGCAGTATGCCGAGAACGAACCGGTATTCGGCACCCAGCGCGATTTCATGGCCGACACCCGCAACAACCCGTGGGGCCTGAAGCTGCAGCCGTCGCTGTCGCTGGTCGCCATCAGCGCCGCGGGCCTGGCGGGCCCGGCCGGTCACAACATCCTGGAGTTGACGCCCGAGCAGTGCGCGGCGTTCGGATACGAACCCGGCCAGTCCGCCACCCGCGGCAACTGGTGCGGTTCGTACACCCAGGATGGCTCGCGCAGCATCTGGAACAAGAACCGCAGCTATTCCGGCTACATCAACGGCAAGTACAACTTCAACGACAACATCGAAGGCTTCTCCAGCCTGACCTACTACAAGGCGGACTCCAAGGCCAGCGCGGGCACCGAGTTCTGGGGCACCTCCGGCAGCCCGTTCACGCCGTCCGGCGTGTTCTACGATCCCAACTTCGGCGACCTGCTGCAGCTGCAGCGTGTGTTCAATCCGTTCGAACTGGGAGGCAATGAAGCCGCATCCACCCTGTACGACGAGAAGACGTGGGACATCACTGCCGGCGTCCGCGGCACCTTCGCCGATCGTTTCGACTGGGAAGTCTTCGCCAGCCATTCCGAGTACAGCTACACGGCCGACCGTCCGCGCCTGCTGGCCAAGGCCGTGCATGACTATTTCCTTGGTGAACGGCTGGGGACCATCTCGGGCTATCCGATCTATGAATTGAACATGGATCGCTATACCAGCCCGATCACGCCCGAAATCTACCGTTCCTTCTCCACCCGCGTGATCAACGAGGGCAAGACCTCGTCGTCCACGTTGAACTTCAACTTCTCCGGTGATCTCTTCGAACTGCCGGCCGGCCCCGTCGGCTTCGCAGGCGTGGTTGAAGGCGTGCGCCAGGCAACGAAGCTCGAAAGCGATCCCCGCACCAACCCGCTGCGCCCGGTTGACGACCAGACGGTCTACAACCTGGTCAGCTCGGGCCGCACGGACGGCGAACGCGACCGCTATGCAGTCGGCGCCGAATTCCGCGTGCCGATCCTGAACAGCCTCAGCGCGAACCTGGCCGCCCGTTGGGACAAGTACGACGACATCACCGCGGTCGATGACGCCGTCACCTACAACTTTGGCCTGGAATGGCGTCCGTTCAGCAACCTGCTCGTCCGCGGCACCTACGCCACCAGCTTCAAGGCGCCGGACATGCAGCTGGTGTACGCGGAAGGCGCAGCTTCCTACTCGACCATCCTGGATGAGTATGCCTGCCGCTCCGGTATCGGCCTGGGTCAGGACGTCGATGGGAACGGCAACCCGATCCCGCGTCGTACTGCCGACTGCAATGTCAGTGGCGACCGCACCATTTACCAGACGCAGAGCACCATCGCCGGCAATCCGGGGCTGAAGGAAGAGGAGGGCAAGTCCTTCAGCGCCGGCTTCGTGTGGGACATCGTCGACGGCATGTCGCTGTCGGTGGACTACTGGCGCATCAAGCTGGAGGATGCGGCGGCACAGCTGGATACGTCCTACCTGCTGGAAACCGAAGCAGCCTGCCGGCTTGGCTCCTATGAGGATCCCAACAAGCCGGCACCGAGCGCGAGCATCTGCAACAACGTGCTGTCGTTGATCACCCGCACCAGTGCGCCCGGCACCACGCTGGACGGTCGCATCGAGCGCATCAACCAGGCCTACGTCAATACCGCCCTGCGCGACATGAGCGGCATCGACAGCACCTTCCGTTACCGCAAGGTCACCGACCGCTGGGGCACCTTCCGCTTCGAAGGCAGCCATTCGCTGAGCCTGACCAACAAGTACAAGGAGCTCGAGGAAGATCCGCTGGTCGACTACCGCGACCTGCGCCCGATCATCTTCTACCCGGAGCGCAGCCGCCTGCGTGCCTCCGGCAGCTGGGAGTACAACGACTGGACCACCACGCTGTACGCCACCCGCATGGGCTCGGCCTGGACGGCCCGCGCCACCACGCCGAACCAGTGCTACACCGGCGTGAACAGCGGTATCTGCTGGGGGCGTCGCCTGGCTCCGTTCTTCCTCTGGAATGCGTCGGTGGCCAAGAACTTCGGCCCCAACGTGACCGCCCAGTTCACCGTGGTCAATGCGTTCAACAAGCAGTACCGCAACGACCCGGGCAACAGCACGTATCCGTACTTCAACTCGTATATCGGCGCAGACCCGCTGGGACGGCGCTTCTACATGAGTGTCTCGTACAGGTTCTGATCACCAACCCGAGAGCCCGGCTACCTGCCGGGCTCTCTTCATCAGGGCCATACACCCGCAATCGTGCTCCAGGAGCAAGGACTCACCCCATGGAATACCTGAAATCAGCGGTGTTCGCTGCGGCCATGCTGGCGGCGAACTCCGCGATGGCTGCACCGCAGCCGTCGGTCAAGGACTTTGTCGGCCACCCGGCCTACGGGACCGCCCGCATATCGCCGAACGGCGACTATCTCGCCGTCACCGTGGATCACGGCGAACAGGACATACTCACGATCCTGCGCACTTCGGATCTGAAACCGCTCAAGGTCGTCCAGCTGCCGGACCAGAAGAGCGTCGGGCAGTTCGTCTGGATTTCCCCCGAACGCATCATGTTCAACTCCGTCAAGAAGCTGGGCGGCTATGCGCAGCCGTTCGCGCTCGGCGAATGGTACGCGGTCAATGCGGACGGTTCGCAGTCGGTGCCCGTGATCTTCCGCGGTACGCGTGATGCCACCCAGCGCGGCAAGACGGTCGGTTCGGAGTCGTATTCGCTGCTGGACACGCTCAAGGGCGATGACCGCAACGTCATCATGCAGGCGCGCTACCCCCGTTCGAGCGAAGGCGCCGGCACCGAGGTCGTGCGCGTCGATACGATCAGCGGCAGGCGCACTTCGCTGGGGCGCGCGCCGAAGTCCAACTGCTCCATCGCGCTGGATGCAGAGAAAGCCCCGCGTTTCGCGGTGTGTTCGTCCACCCGCGACGAATCGGGCGAGTACGACGAACGCACCGAGCTCTATCGCCGCGATGGCCAGAACTGGACGCTGGTCAATGCATCGAAGACCGACGGCAAGCACCTGTCCGTGGAACGCACTACGGACAACGGCACCGTTTTCGCCTGGCAGGACGACGGCAAGGCCCCGGCGGCGCTCGGCACGCTTGATACGACGACCGGCGAATTCAAGCAGCTTTTCGCCGATCCCGTGGCCGAAGTGTCGCAGCTGATCTGGTCCACCGACCGGAACAGCCTGATCGGCGCCGTCACCGAAGCGGGCGCCCCGAAAGTCACCCTGATCGATGAGACCAGCCCGGATGCCGAGCTCTATGCATCGCTGGCGGCCGCGTTCGAGGGCCAGAAGGTCGATTTCTCCAGTTACACCGAAGACGGCAGCCGCATCCTGGTTTCCGTGTACAGCGACAGCAACCCGGGGGAGCTCTACCTGTTCGACCGCGCCAGCGGCAAGGCCCGTTTCCTGATGTCGCGCATGGCGCATCTGGACAAGGACAAGCTGGCCACGACCAGGCCGTTCTCCTTCACTTCCCGCGATGGCCGCCTGGTCCATGCGTTCCTGACCCTGCCGCGCGGCTCGGATGGCAAGAACCTGCCGCTCATCGTCAATCCGCATGGCGGTCCCATCGGCCCCCGCGACAACTGGGGATTCAATCCCGAGGCGCAGCTGTTCGCCAGCCGCGGCTACGCCACCCTGCAGGTCAACTACCGCGGCTCGGGCGGCTACGGCAAGGCGTTCCAGGACGCGGGCCACCAGCAATGGGGCCAGGGCATCCAGAACGACATCCTGGACGCGACGCACTGGGTCATCGACAACGGCTATGCGGACCGGGACAGGATCTGCATCTACGGCGGCAGCTTCGGCGGCTACTCTTCGCTGATGGCCCCCATCCGCGAACCCGGGCTGTTCAAATGCACCTTCGGCTACGTGGGTGTCTATGACGTCGACATGATGTTCAAGAAGGGGGACATTCCGCAGAGCGAGTTTGGCCAGCGCTATCTGCGCCGGACCCATGGAACCGACCAGGCGTCATGGGCGCAGAACTCGCCGGCACGCCGTGCCGCCGAAGTGAAGATTCCGGTTTACCTCGCTGCCGGCGCGCGCGACGTGCGCACGCCGCCGGAGCAGACCGAGCTGATGAACAAGGCGCTTATCGAAGCGGGCAACAAGCCGGAGGGACTGATCATCCAGCCAGGCGAAATGCACGGCTTCTATGGCGAGGAAGCGCGCGTCAACCTTTATACCGAGATGCTCGACTTCTTCCGCCGCCATATCGGAGATGGCTCGGTGACCGTAGGCCAGGCGTCTTCGGTTCCGAACGCGAAATGACGTGACGGGTCACTTTTTCGGCTTCGCCGCGTCTTGTGGTGAAGCTCTCGGACGGGGGGCGTTGCCCCCCGTTTTTTTTTGCAGGGTGACTTTCAGCCGTTGACCGGAACAGCCAGCAACGGACAATCCAGATGCGACAGGGAATGCCCAAGGAACCACAGGAATGAACAGCAGACACACACCACTTGCAGCCCTTCTTCTCTCTCTGGCCCTGGCCTCATCGCCCGCCCGAGCCGCGGAAAAGCCGCCTGCCGATCCGACCTCGGATCCGGTGATGGTTACCTCCGGTTTTCTGAGCGGACATCCGGACCTGCGTTTCCGGCTGCTTGCGCTGCAGAAACGGAGCGAAGGAAAAATGGAGGCGGCGTTCGGCTTCTTCCAACGCGCTGCCTACTATGGCGACAAGCCCTCCGCCGGCATGGTCGCGGAAATGTTGTGGGATGGCACGGGCACCTCGAAAGACCGGGCTTCGGCATATGCGTGGATGGACCTGGCCGCCGAACGCGGCTATGAAGGGTTCCTCGATCTCCGCGAGCGGTACTGGGCCATGCTCGATGAGGCGGAACGCAAACAGGCCATCATCGCCGGACAGGACATCTACGCGCGTTACGGCGATGCGGTCGCTCTGCCCCGTATTGCCACGGCGCTGCGCTTCGAGCGCCGCCGGATGACAGGCAGCCGCACCGGGTTCAGCGCGAACCTGCGCATCATTGTTCCCACGCCGGGCGGCGGCACGGAGTTGATCGAAGGCGCGAAGTTCTATGACGAGCGCTACTGGGACCCGGTCCAGTACCAGCAATGGCATGATTCGATCTGGCGCAAGCCGCGGGTTGCAAGAGTCGATATCGGCGAAGTATCCCAACTGCCGCAGGCAGATCTCGATACGCGTATTCCCAAGGTCGAACCGGCTCCCGAAATGATGGAGCCCGAGCCCACGGACGAGATGCCGATACTGGACAACGGGCAGACCCGCCCCTGAGGGGGATTCCGCGCCCGGTCCGCCGCTGGAAAGCGGACCGGCGCTCCTCATGGCCTGCTCTTCCTCGACAACGCAGCCAGCTACGGAACGTTCATCCCGGCATCGGGTGTGGCGAGGCCCCAGGAGATGCCATCCGGCGATTTCGCCGCACCCGTTCAGCCTCCCAGGATGACGTGCGCGGCATTATGCCCCGGCGCCCCCGTCACGCCTCCGCCCGGATGCGTGCCCGAGCCGCACAGGTACAGGCCGGGAATCGCGCCGCGGTAGTCGGCCTGGCCCAGCATCGGGCGGGCGCTGAACAGCTGGTTGAGGCTGAGCGCGCCGTGGAAGATGTCGCCGCCGACCAGGCCGAAGGTGCGTTCGAGGTCCAGCGGGCTGAGGATCTGCCGGCCCAGTACCGAGGCGGCGAAGCCGGGAGCGTGGCGTTCGACGGTGGCGATCATCAGGTCGGCCACTTCCTCGCGGTGGTCGTCCCAGCTGCGGCCTTCCGGCAGCTGCGGGGCGACGTGCTGGCAGAACAGGCTGGCCACGTGCTGGCCCGGCGGCGCCAGCGAATCGTCCAGGGTGCTGGGAATCAGCATCTCCACCACCGGTTCGCGCGACCAGCCATGGCGGCGCGCGTCCTGCCAGGCGCGGTCCATGTAGTCCAGGCTGGGGGCGATGATGATGCCGGCGGTGAGGTGGTCGCCCTGCCCCGGCAGCACGCTGAAATCCGGCAGGCGCGACAGTGCCACGTTCATGCGGAAGGTACCCGAGCCGCAGCGCCAGTTCGCCATCCGCTCGCCGATGGCGGCGGGTACGTCGGCGGGATCGAGCAGCCGCTCGTACAGCAGTTTCGGGTTCACGTTCGCGACCACCGCCCTGGCGCGGATGATCTCGCCGCTGCCGGTCACCACGCCCACCGCGCGCCCGCCTTCCACCAGCACCCGCTCCACGCCGGCGCCGGTGCGGATCACCGCGCCAGACCCGATCGCCGAACGCGCCATCGCCTGGGTGATCGCGCCCATGCCGCCGATGGCGTGCCCCCATGCGCCCTTGACGCCGTTGCTCTGCCCGAACACGTGGTGCAGCAGCACATAGGCGGTGCCCGGCGCATACGGGCTGGCGTAGTTGCCGACGATGCCGTCGAAGCCGAACAGGGCCTTGATGGGTTCGCTCTCGAACCAGCGGTCCAGGTACTCGGCGGCGGAGATGGTGAACAGGTCCAGCAGCTCCTGCTTCAGGCCGGCGTCCAGCCCCTGCAGGCGCCGCCCCAGCTGGCCGGCCTTCCACAGTTCGGGCAGCGCGCGCAGCCAGCCGCCTTCGGTCACGTTCGGCGGCGGCTGCAGCGCCACCGCGCGCAGCACGTCGGCGAACACCTCCAGGCGCTGCTCGTAGGCCGGCAGGCGTTCGGCATCGCGGGCGGAGAACTTCGCCACTTCCGCGCGGGTGCACCCGCCGCCGGCCAGCAGGTAGCGGCCATCGGGCAGCGGCAGGAAGTTGTTGATCCGTCGCGGCACCACCCGCAGGCCGTGGCGTTCGAGCTGCAGGTCCTCGATCACCCGGGGCTGCAGCAGGGACACCGTATAGGAGGCCACCGAGTTGCGGAAACCGGGGTGGAATTCCTCGGTGACCGCGGCGCCGCCGACCACGTCGCGCCGCTCCAGCACCAGTACACGCTTGCCCGCCCTGGCCAGGTAGGCCGCGCAGACCAGGCCGTTGTGGCCGCCGCCGACCAGGACCGCATCCCACTGCCGTGAAGAACTGTCTGTCATGGGCCCTGTATATCACTGCGCACGCCCCGCCGGCCCCGCCCCACCGGCATGACCTTCGACACCCTTTCGGCGACGGTTACAGGCGTATCTTCTGCGCACGCCCCTGTGATCGGGGTCTCACCCCATGCACCGAATCCGGCCTGGAGGCCTCCTGTGATCGTTCGCAAACCCCAGATTCTCCTGCTGACCCTGGCCGTCTCGGCCGCGCTGGTCGGCTGCAAGAAAGAAGAAACCCCGGCGGCCGCCGCCGCGCCGGCGCCCGAAGCCGCCGCCGAACTGAAGCTGGACGAGTCCAAGCTGCCGGCCTACAACGCCTTCACCGCGGCCGACCTGGACCCGAGCAAGGACGCCTGCACCGACTTCGGCGGCTACGTCAACGACAAGTGGCTGAGCGCCAACGAGATCCCGGCCGACCGTACCAGCTGGGGCGCCTTCACCATCCTCGACGAGCGCTCGGTCGCCGTGCAGCACCAGCTGGCCGAGCAGGCCGCGGCCATGAAGAACGCCACCGGCGTTGAAAAGATCGTCGGCGACTTCTGGGCCTCGGGCATGGATGAGGCCAGGATCAACGCGCTGGGCATCACCCCGCTGAAGGCCGACCTGGAGGCCATCGACGCGCTGGCCGACAAGGACGCCATCGCCAACTTCCTGCGCACCAGCGCGGCCAAGGGCGAGAACGTGCTGTTCGGCTTCGGTCCGGAAGCGGACTTCAAGAATTCGTCGATGAACATGGCCTACGCCAGCCAGGGTGGCCTGGGCCTGCCGGACACCACCTATTACACCGACGCCAGCAAGGCCGACAAGCTCAACGCCTACAAGGCGCACGTGGCCAAGGTGCTGGAGCTCAGTGGCGTTGCCGCGGCCGACGCCGCCAAGCAGGCCGAGGACGTGGTCAAGTTCGAAACCCGCCTGGCCAGGGCCTCCAAGTCCAGCGTCGAGCTGTCGCGCGACGTGTCGCTGTACTACAACCCGGTCACCGTCGCCGACGCCGACAAGCTGACCCCGAACTTCAGCTGGAGCCAGTTCTTCCAGGCCCAGGGCATCGCCACGCCCGAGAAGTTCTCGCTGGCCATCCCGGGTTTCCACCAGGAAGTGAGCAAGATGCTGGGCGACACCGACCCGGCCGTGTGGCGCGCCTACCTGCGCTTCCACACCGTCGACGGCGCCTCGCCGTACCTGAGCGATGCCTTCGTGCAGGAGAACTACGCGTTCTACGGCAGGGAGCTCAACGGCCAGAAGGAAATCAAGCCGCGCTGGAAGCGCGTGCTGGGCACCATCGAGAACGACGCCGGCGAAGCCTTCGGCCAGATGTACGTCAAGGTCGCCTTCTCCCCGGAAGCCAAGGCCAAGATGGAAGAGCTGGTCAAGAACCTGGCCGCCGCGCTGAAGGACCGCATCCAGAACCTGCCGTGGATGAGCGCCGAGACCAAGGCCAAGGCCATCGCCAAGTGGGAGACCTTCACCCCGAAGATCGGCTACCCGGACAAGTGGCGCGACTGGAGCGGCCTGCAGACCTCGCATGACGACTACCTGGGCAACATCCGCGCCGCCACCGCGTTCAACTACAAGTTCGCGCTGTCCAAGATCGGCCAGCCGGTGGACAAGACCGAGTGGGGCATGACCCCGCAGACGGTCAACGCCTACTACAACCCGCTGCAGAACGAGATCGTGTTCCCGGCCGCCAT
>Ga0206118_100852_pt1 | contig 10945 bp, 8 predicted proteins | sample 3A20Ametagenome_FD_177999 | JGI IMG/M metagenome (GOLD analysis project Ga0206118, IMG submission 177999) | Enriched microbial communities from leaf-cutter ant dump, University of Wisconsin, Madison, United States - 3A20A | ecosystem: Environmental > Terrestrial > Nest > Insects nest > Nest dump...
GCTTGCGTCAGCACGTCATTGGTGGGCAGCGTGTCGGGCCACACCTGTGCGAACAACTCGTCGCGCGTAACCACCTGCCCCGCATGCTGCGCCAGCACCAGTAGCACGTTGATCGCCTTCGGCGTCAGCCGTACCGGACGGCGCGCACCCGGCGCATGCACCTCGCGCGAGGACAGCACCACCAGGCACTCACCGATGTGCAGCCTATCCGCGGCCGGCGTGTCGTTGTCGATTTCTGAAGCCATAACGATCAGGAGGTGAAGCGCCGGAGGACACTGTCCCTGTGCCCGACTCCTGGAAGCACCGCCACCAGTGAATCGCCAGAATCCGCAAAAGGCGTCAACGGAAAAAGCAAAAGTTTCGAAGCGCGCGGATATTAGCCTATGGCAGTTGCCCATGTACCCGCGTTGGCGACATCAGGCTCTCTCCCGCCGACGAACTCACATAATCCAGCTTCAAGATTCGCGCCTTTGGGCGCGATTTTTTTATGCAGTGTTCAGCTTCCCATGCATCGGCATGCACGGACATGCGCCCATCGCATCCTGACTCATTGCGATGAAAGCCTGATACATCAAGCCTGTTCGTCATTTGTGCCGACGTCCTGCATGGCAGAGGCTCTTAGCCATCATGTTCCATGTGCTTTCGCAGTCATCAAGCTGAAGAAAAGATAAAGCGTCACCTCAGGCACGACGTGTTCCCGCCTAGTCCTGTGATGCACCTTCCACTTTTCCGCAGCATCAGGAACTGCATGTCGATGGACGAGAGGTACCGGCCACCGGCCGGTACCCTCACGCCATCCCGATGCCACACGCATCGCCGACCGACACCAGCCCGCACGATCCTGCAGTCGGCGGATACCCCCATCACTCCACCCGATAGACCTGCGCGCCCTGCTCACGGAACTCCTTCGCCTTCCCGGCCATGCCGACCTGCAGCGCGGCGGCTTCATCGACGCCCTGCTCGGCGGCGTAGTCGCGTACGTCCTGGGTGATCTTCATCGAGCAGAAGTGCGGGCCGCACATCGAGCAGAAGTGCGCCAATTTGTGCGCTTCCTTCGGCATCGTCTCGTCGTGCATCGACTGCGCCTTCTCCGGGTCCAGGCCGAGGTGGAACTGGTCCTGCCAGCGGAACTCGAAGCGCGCCTTGCTCAGGGCGTTGTCGCGTACCTGCGCGCCGGGATGGCCCTTGGCCAGGTCGGCAGCGTGCGCGGCGATCCTGTAGGCCATGATGCCGTCGCGCACGTCTTCGCGGTTGGGCAGGCCCAGATGCTCCTTCGGCGTCACGTAGCAGAGCATCGCGGTGCCGTACCAGCCGATCATCGCAGCACCAATCGCGCTGGTGATGTGGTCGTAGCCAGGCGCGATGTCGGTGGTCAGCGGCCCGAGCGTGTAGAACGGCGCTTCGCCGCACTCGCGCAACTGCTTGTCCATGTTCTCCTTGATCAGTTGCATCGGCACGTGGCCCGGGCCTTCGATCATGGTCTGCACGTCGTGCTTCCACGCGATCTTCGTCAGTTCGCCCAGTGCTTCGAGTTCGCCGAACTGCGCCGCGTCGTTGGCATCGGCGATGCAGCCCGGGCGCAGGCCGTCGCCCAGCGAGAAGGCCACGTCGTAGGCCTTCATGATGTCGCAGATGTCCTCGAAATGCGTATAGAGGAAATTTTCCTTGTGGTGCGCAAGGCACCACTTCGCCATGATGCTGCCGCCGCGCGAGACGATGCCGGTCACGCGCCTGGCCGTCAGCGGCACGTGGCGCAGCAGCACCCCGGCGTGGATGGTGAAGTAGTCCACGCCCTGCTCGGCCTGTTCGATCAAGGTGTCGCGGAAGATTTCCCAGTTCAGCTCCTCGGCGCGGCCATCCACCTTTTCCAGCGCCTGGTAGATCGGCACGGTGCCGATCGGCACCGGCGAGTTGCGGATGATCCACTCGCGCGTCTCATGGATGTGCTTGCCGGTGGACAGGTCCATCACCGTGTCGCCGCCCCAGCGGATCGCCCACACCAGTTTTTCCACTTCCTCGGCAATGCCCGAGGACACCGCGCTGTTGCCGATGTTGGCGTTGATCTTGGTCAGGAAGTTGCGGCCGATGATCATCGGCTCGCTTTCCGGGTGGTTGATGTTGTTGGGCAGGATGGCGCGGCCACGGGCAATCTCCTCACGCACGAACTCGGGGGTGATGACCTGCTGGATGTTCGCGCCGAACGACTGGCCAGGATGCTGCGCAAGCAGATGCGCCTCGCGCACTGCCTCCAGCCGCTGGTTCTCGCGGATGGCGACGTATTCCATCTCCGGGGTGACGATGCCGCGCCGCGCGTAATGCATCTGGGTGACGTTGGCGCCGGCCCGCGCGCGGCGCGGCAGCGTGCGGTTGGGGAAGCGCACCGCGTCGAGCCTGGCATTGCCCTCGCGCGAACGGCCGAACGCCGAGCTGAGCGCGGAAAGCAGCTCGGTGTCGCCGCGCTCTTCGATCCAGCGCGCGCGCAATGCCGGCAAACCAGTGGACAGGTCGATGCACGCGCCCGGGTCGGTATAGGGGCCGGAGGTGTCATAGACGGTGACCGGCGGATTTTCCTCGCCGCCGAACAGCGTCGGCGTGCGGGTCAGCGCGATCTCGCGCATCGGCACCTGCAGGTCCGGGCGCGAACCGGGCACGAAGATCTTGCGCGAGCCGGGAATCGGCCGGGTCACGGATTCGGAAAGTTGCTGTGCCTGCTGCTGCAGGGCGGAGAGCTGTGCGTTCATCGGCATCGTCCTGTTGGGATCCCGCACGGAGGTACGGGTTGAACGAAGCGAAGGCGCACTGCCGCAGGCGCATGGACGCACCTCGGGCGGTGTCCACGCGCGATCGAACATTGCAAAGCTTCCCTACGCCGGTATCAGCCGGATCAGGTTCCAAGGGACTGTCTCAACCGTGGCCTTGCGGCCGCGGTACCCCCGCTTCGGCCGGCATTAGACCACAAAGGCAGAGGTGCGTCTTTCGGCCCTTGCGGCCGTTGTTTGCGTCATTGCGGCCGATCTTCAGCCACGGCCGTGCGGGATGCATTAACGAAACCATGACGTTTTGTTCATTAGGCTGTGGCGTGGTTGTTCATCTTCGCCGCCCCTGCGCCGCTTCGACGGCCTTCCCCACCGTGCCCATGTGGCCGGTTCCGCTGCAAGCCCCGGCTCGCTCCCCTCATGCTCTGATCGGAGAAGCTCCTTCATGGTGTTTCGTGTTTCCATCGCGCTGGTCGCCGCCCTGGTGCTGCTGGCCGGCATCGCCCCCGGCCCGTTCAACGACGTGGTGCAGGGCCTGCTTGTCGAAGTCGTGCGCAACGCCGGCTGGCTGTACCTGCTGATCGTGTTCCTCACCCTGGCCTTCCTGCTGTACCTGGCGTTCGGCCGCTTCGGCAACCTGCGCATCGGCGGCGAGGATGCGGAACCGGATTTCTCCCGCGCCAGCTGGCTGTCGATGCTGTTCGCCGCCGGCATGGGCATCGGCCTGGTGTTCTGGGGCGCGGCCGAGCCGATCTCGCACTTCGCCAAGCCGCCGGAGGGGCTGCCGCCACAGAGCGCGGACGCGGCGCGCGCGGCGATGCGCTACGCGTTCTTCCACTGGGGCCTGCACCCGTGGGCGATCTATGCGCTGATCGGGCTGGCGATGGCGTGGTTCCAGTACAACCGCAACGGCCGTGGCCTTATCAGCGACATGCTGCAGCCGGTGATCGGGCGCCACCATCGCGGCGCGTTCGGGCAGGTGGTGAACATCGCCGCGGTGGTGGCCACTGCGATCGGCGTGGCCACCACGCTGGGCTTCGGCACCATCCAGATCGCCGCCGGCCTGCAGCGCGTGTTCGGCATCACCGCCACGGTGCCGGTGCAATTGACCATCATCGCCATCGCCTTCGTGCTGTACATGGCCTCCACCACCAGCGGCGTGGATCGCGGCATCAAGTGGCTGTCCAACTTCAACCTGGCGCTGGCCGGGTTGCTGCTGGCGGCGGTGCTGATGCTGGGGCCGACCGGCTTCATCTTCGACACCTTCACCACCACGCTCGGTTCCTACCTCAACCAGCTGCTGACGATGAGCCTGCGCATGTCGCCGTTTTCCAGCAGCACCTGGGTGGCGGACTGGACGATCTTCTACTGGGCGTGGTGGATCGCGTGGGCACCGTTCGTCGGCGCCTTCATCGCCCGCGTGTCGCGCGGCCGCAGCGTGCGTGAGTTCGTGATCGGCGTGGTGCTGGCACCGACCCTGCTCGGCTTCCTGTGGTTCTCGGTATTCGGCGGCAGCGCGCTGTGGGCGCAGCTGACCGGCCATGCCGACCTGTTGCAGGCATTGGCCGGCGGCTACGAGACGGTGCTGTTCGCACTGTTCGACAGCCTGCCCGGCTCGCTGCTGTTGTCGGTGGTCGCGCTGATGCTGCTGGTGATCTTCTTCGTCACCTCGGCCGATTCGGCGGTGCTGGTGCTGGCCAGCATGTCCACCGACGAGGCTGGCGACCCGCCGCTGTCGCGCAAGCTGGTGTGGGGCGTGGCGGTGGCGCTGATCGCCGCGGTGCTGTTGCTGGCCGGCGGGCTGGAAGCGTTGCAGGGCATGATCACCATCGCCGCGTTGCCGTTCGCGCTGCTGATGGTGCTGGTGATGGTCAGCCTGTACCGCGTGCTGGACCTGGAGTACCTGCTGGAACGACGGCAGGCGCAGCGTGCGCGGCACGCGGTGCAGGCATGGATCGAGCGCGAGATGGCGGCGCAGGCCGACGCCGCGCAGGCAAGGGACGATGGCTGAAGTCGGGACGGCCGGTCAGTAACCGGCCGCCTGCCCTTGCGGCTTTCCGAAGCGCCGTAGTACACGCCGGTTTCGGGGTCGCGCATGATCGCCTGATAGCCACCATACGGGCCGTCGGCGAACACCACCCCATACGGGACCGCACCTGCTCTCCACGTCTCCGGCGTGGCACATGGCATGCCGGGCATGGCTCTTGCTCCCCCGCGCCCCAACCGAAACCCGGCCCGGCCATCCTCTTACGTTTCTCTTACGACGGCCGTCTATCTAGTTGCTCCGAAACAGAACACGCCCGGTGGACAGCCATGTCCGCCGGGCCGCGCAGGTTTCCATCAAAGGGGCAATCCAATGCAAATGCTTTCCAAGCGCCGCCAGGGCGGCTTCACCCTTGTCGAAATGGCCGTGGTGCTGGTCATCATCGGCGTCATCATCGGTGCGGTGATGATCGGCCGCGACGTGCAGCGCAACGCCGAATACACCCGTATCAAGCAGAAGTTCGTCGACCAGTGGGTGGTCACCTATAACAGCTACCACCAGCGCTACGGCGCGCCGATCGGCGACAACCAAGCCGCGCCGCAGTTGATGGTCAATGGTGCGCATTTCTCCGGCGGTTTCTCCGGCGGCGACATGAGCAATGCGTCAGTGGCCCCTATCTGCTCCGGCACCGATGGCCTTCACAAGGATGTGGGCGGCACCCCGGAAAGCGACACCGGCTTCGACTTGCGTGACTTGGTGCGCAAGGCCGGCATCACCTTGCCGCCGGGCCGTGGCGAGGGCAAAGAAGACCGTTACGCCTACCTGGACACCAACGGCAACCCGCAGGAAATCCGCATCTGCTTCGGCTGGAACAAGCCTGGCACTGCGTATGGTTCGGGCAACTCGATGATCATCACCGGCCTGACCCCGGATCTGGCCCGCTCGCTGGACCAGATGATCGATGGAAAAGCCGACGCCGGCAATGGCGCGTTCCGCCAGTACATCACTGGCCTGACCCGCCAACCCACGGGCGCTGGCGGTGCCCAGGCCGCAGCCGACATCGGCACCGAGTGGGGCGGCAATAACACCGGTTCGAGGGATGCCGGCGTCACCGATGGCACCACCTTCGGCACCGCCACCGACGATGACCAGGTCATGACGCTGGTCGCCAACTACAAGATGAACCAGTAAGCCGCCATGAACCTGCCTCCCGTGTTCTCCCGCCTGCGCCAGTCCCGGCGGACATCGCTGACGGTATTCGGCATCACCCTGGCCGCATTGGTGATCGCCGCGGTGTGGTTCCTCAGCGCACGTTCCGCGCTGGCCGAGGCCTATGCCCGCCTGGGCGAGCGCAACCAGGCCCTGGCCGAGGCGCAGGTGCGGGAGCAGGAGGCGCAGCTGCGCGTGGATTACGCCGGCTCCTCGCGCGAGCTGCTCGGCATGGTCCAGGCCAACGGCCTGCAGCCGGAGGCCTGGGGCGAGCGCCTGATCAACCTGCGCCAGAGCCAGATGGGCCGCGAGGACGTCGCCGCGGTACTCGGCGCGGTCACCCGCAGCGGCGACCGCATGTTCGGCGCGGAGGCGTTCGAACTGTCGGTGACCCATCCGGACGAGGGCCTGTTCGACGCTCCCGTCGTCAGCGACCGCGCCCCGGCGCCGCTGCAACTGACGCTGCGCGGCGCGATCCTCTTCCGCACCGGCGCGACCGATGCGGCCCCCCTGCCCGCCGGAGTCGCCCCATGAGCCTGCTTTTCACCGTCCAGCAGCAACACGCCTGGCTGGTCTTCGACGGCGCCCACGTCACCCGCAGCGACACCCGCCCGCGCCTGCCGCGCGCGGCGATTGCGATAGCCGACTTCGAAGGTGCGGTCAGCAGCGTGCTCGCCCTGGAAGGCAGCCCGGCGCATGCGGTGGCCCTGATCGAACGGCGCCTGCGCTCGGACGGCATGGTCGACGGCGAAGCCAAGGTGCTGATCCACAAGACCCGCACCGTCGGCGCCGGCTACCAGACCCTGTTCACCGCGGTACCGCTGGACACCTGGCAGCAGACCTTCGCCTGGGCCGAGGCACAGCCGGACCACTGCCTGCTGATACCGGCCACCTCGCTGCTGTTCAGCGCGCTCAAGCCGGGGCAGGCGGTAGTCCTGCAATCCGGGCGCCAGATCAGCGTGCTGGCCCTGCTCAAGCACGGCATGCTCCACCGCAGCTCGCTGGCCTACAGCGACGACCCGGACGACCTGGCGATGACCGCCGGCGCGCTGGGCGAACAGATCGCCGACGACCTGGCCCGCAGCGAGGACAACCTCGAACCGCTGGAGGTGAAGTGGTGCCCGTTGCTGGTGCCCAACCCCGGCGCAGGCCAGCCCTGGCTGGACGACAGCCTGCGCGAGGTCTTCTCCGCACGCAGTGGCCTGGCCGTTTCCACCGTGCCGGTACGGCGGGTGCTGGACAACGCCGGCAACGAATACCGCAGCGGCGCGGCATGGATGGAACGCATCGCCGGCACCGCGATCGCGGTCAACCCAAGCGGCAGCCGCGCCGCCTACCTGGCCGAATGGGCATTGCCCTGGGCCAGCGCCGCATCGCTGGTGTTCGCGCTGGTGTTGGGCGCGCTGGGCGCACGCTGGACGCTGAGCGCGCACGAGGCCAATACCCGCTCGGAAGCCATCAGCGCGCAGCTCGGGGAGCTCGAAACCCGGATCCAGTCGCTGGCGGGCAAGGCCGCCATGCCCGATCACTTCAATGACGTGCTGCAGTTCATCGAGCGCGCACGGACATTGCAGCAGGGCATCGACCCGGTCGCCGGCATGGGGCTGGTGCGCGAAGCGGCAGCCGGCCAGGTGCGGATCCTGCGCGTACGCGTGGAGGAGCCGTCGCCAGCCGGCGCACCGGCACGCGCGCCCGGCGCGCCGGTGGTGGCCGAGCCCACCCTGCGCGTGGACGCGGTGGTCGACGCCGCCCACGGCGACGCCGGCATGCAGATCCCGACCTTCGTCGAACGCCTGCGCCGCGCCGGGTTCGAGCCTGTCGCGCTCGACCCGCAGGCCAGCGCCACCGCCTCGCGCTCGGCCGGCGGCTTCTTCTCCTACCTCCTCAAGCGTCCTTCCGCCATCGCCCCCGTGCCGGCAGCGGCCACCGGAGCCACGCCATGAAGATGAAATACACCGCCGCCTTCGCCCTGGTGGCCTGGCTGCTGGTCGCCGGCTGGCTGGCGAGCATGGTGATCGCCAAGCCCGCGGTGCTGCGCATGGGCAACCAGGCGGAAGAAACCGCGGCGATGGCCGAGCTGCGCAACGCCATCAACCGCAACCGCCAGGCCGTGGCCGCCCTCGCCACGCTGCGCGACAGCCAGTTCCCCGTCGTCGATACCGGCAACGTGGTCGCGCTGCCGGTGGCATCGGCTCCCACCACGGCCGCTGGTGGACGTGGCACAACCGCCGGTTACGGCAATGGCGGTGCCGAAGCCGGCGCGGACGTGGCGCATGCCATCTCGCTGGTGCTGGTCAGCAATGGCCGCCGCGTCGCCGTCATCGATGGCCAGTACGTGCAGATCGGTTCGCGTCTGGCCGACGGCACCCGCGTGCGCGCCATCGGCCAGGACTGGGTACGCCTTGCCGATCCGGCCGGCAACTTGCAGACCTACCGTGTAGTGAATCCGTTACAGCCCGCATCACAGGCCGGAGGTCGGCCGTGAAGCCCTTGGCAAAGCCCCTGTTGTGGCTGGGCGGCGCCATGGTAATCGGCGCTGCGCTAGTCATGTTGCTCCCTCATGGGACCGAACCGCCGCAAGCCACTCTGCAGGAAACCGCAGCGGACGGAGAACCAATATCGGCCGGGAACCCGACTCCCGCAATGGTTTCATCCATGACAGGTTCGGACCTGCCATGGATGAATCCCGATGCCGCCACTTCACAGGCGACGGCAGCCACCCGTGTGGCTTCAACGGCAAAGCAGGAAGCGCAGCCGACCCCCGGCGAAATCGCAAGCAAAATCTCCCAGATCCGTCGGCAATCAGATCACAACAAGCGCGAAGCCGGCGAGCTGTTGCGCCAAATCGATGCGATGAAGGCCAGTGGGCAGGCTCCCCGCGACGTCAACCTTGACGCATTGCGGGACAACCTGCTGATAGCCATGCGTGCGCAGGCACTTGCACGTGAAATCGCTGAACTGACCCAACAGGCCGACACCCCTGCCCGTCGGAGGAGGACCGAGGAGATCACCCATGAGTTACAGCAACTGCAGTCGCAGTTGCGCTACGACGTCGGCGGTACCGCAGCCGCACCGACTACTCCGGCCGTGCTTGGCAGGAAGCAATGAAATGCAGAATCCGTCGCGCCACCATGCCGGTTTCACCTTGGTCGAAGTGGCCGTGGTCGCCGGCATCCTCGGCCTGTTGGCGCTGACCATGACCTCTGCGTTCGAAGGCATGGAGCAGGCACGCGTGCAGAACCGGGCGCAGGCCGATGCGGAAGCCGCACGCCAGGCGCTGCGTCACTTCCTGCTGCGCAACAAGCGCCTGCCCTGCCCCGACAACAGTAGCTATGGCGACCGCGGCCGCGAAGCCGGTGGCAGCGGCAGTTGCCCGGGTGGGCTGAGCGTGGGCTGGCTTCCCTACGAGAGCCTCGGCCTGCAACTGCCCGTGCGTTCGCAGCGCCTGCGCTACGGCGTGCGCCGCGGCAGCGACGCCGACCTGGTGGCGCCGACGCCTGGCGCCATCGACGGCCCCGACCTGGAAGGTTCGGCCGGTCTGGCCAGCGCACTGTCGAAGGCGGCCACCGCAGCAGCTTCGTCCAGCTTCCCGTACTACGCCGCCGCCACGGCCACTGCCACCGGCACCACCTGTGGCGGTGGCGACCTGATCAACCCCGCCTTCGTGTTGGTCGCCCCGGCGACGGACCGTGACGGCAGCGGCGGCACCCATGCCGGTTTCGATGCGCCCAACCTCGGCTTCGCCGATGGCAGCGACACCTGCACGGCCGCGCCGTCGCGCCCGGCCTCCATCGCCTACGACGACGTGGTAGTCGCCGAAAGCAGCACCGCCCTGCTCGGCTGGCTCCTCGCCTCCACCCGTTGACCCGCCATGCCCTTCCGCATTCTTCCAAGGCCCACCGACATGATCCTTCGCCCCACCGCCCCGCATTCCCGCCATCCCGCGCTCCGGTTGCTTGCCGGCACCGTCGGTGGCCTGCTGCTGGCCTCGTGCGCCAACATGCCTCCCCGCAGCGTGAAGGACCTGCCGCCCACCGAATACAAGGCGTTGGAGCGCACCGGCACCGCCATCACCGAGGAATCGGCCAAGCTGAAGGCGCAGCAGGACAACCTGTTCCAGCAGATCGAACAGACCACCGCCGCGGCAGCCGCCGTCGCGCCGGTGGCCCCGGCCTACGACCCGCTGGAAAACAGCGTGGTCAGCATCAGCATGTACGACGCCGACGTCGGCCAGCTGCTGTGGGCGCTGGCCGACGAACTGAAGATGAACCTGATCGTCGATCCGCAGGTGCTGGAACAACGCCAGCGCTCCAGCCTGCACCTGCGCAACGTCAGCGCGCGCGAGGTCTACAACCACATCCTGGGAGGCTTCGACCTGCACGGCGAGGTGCGCGGCGGCACGCTGGTGGTCTCGCAGATGAGCGAGCGCATCTTCAACGTCGACATGCTCGACTCCAACACCTCGCTGGACCTGTCCACCGGCGGCGACGTGTTCGGCGCCGGCATGCAGAGCGCCGGCGGCGGCGGCCAGCAGCTGCGCGGCACGCTGACCATGACCGGCAGCGTCGGCAAGGACAACGACCCCTACAAGCAGCTCGGCACCGCGCTGGAAACCATTCTCGGCACCGACAAGGCCGCCGCTCCCGCGGCGCAGGTGCCGGGCGCGCCACCGCCGCCGGAAGCGGCGCGCTTCAACCTCGACGCCGGCAGCGGCACCCTGTACGTGCGCGCCCGCCCCTCGCAGATGCGCGCGGTCGAGGAACTGATCGACCACAGCAAGAAGAAGCTGCGCCGGCAGGTGCTGGTCGAGGCGCAGATCCTCGACGTCTCGCTCAACGACAGCTCCAACTACGGCGTGGACTGGAACCTGCTGCGCAACCGCGTGGCCGGCATCTATGGCGACAGCCCGGCCACCATCGCGCCCATCGCCGGCACCGACACCGCGCCCAACCTGCTCGACTACAGCGGCAACGGCGCCAACTTCAGCGGCAACCGC
>Ga0206118_100854_pt1 | contig 10938 bp, 16 predicted proteins | sample 3A20Ametagenome_FD_177999 | JGI IMG/M metagenome (GOLD analysis project Ga0206118, IMG submission 177999) | Enriched microbial communities from leaf-cutter ant dump, University of Wisconsin, Madison, United States - 3A20A | ecosystem: Environmental > Terrestrial > Nest > Insects nest > Nest dump...
GCGACCTACGAGCTGACCGAAGACGAAGAGGGTAAGGTCATCACCGTTGTCGTGACGGCGACCAGCGATGCCGGCGTTGTCACCAAGACGTCGAATGCGACTGCGGCCGTGGCGGGGGCTTAATGTGGGTCCGGTTCGTTGAGGACTTCAACTGGCGCCAGCCAGGGTTCACCGTCGCCTACAAGGCCGGGATGGTCCTCAACGTAACCCGCGCCTGTGCCGCTGCGGCTGGTGACAAGGCAGTGGCGGTCAGCAAGGAGGAGCGTGATGGTGAAGCGTAGTGGGTCGGGGTCTCTATCCGAGCGCATCGCCTTCCTCCAGCAAGTTGAGGGCGACGACGGGTATGGTGGCGTGGTGGTAGGATGGCAGTCGAGGTTTACCGAGCCAGCCCGCCTCATGCCGCTGCGCGGCGGAGAAACCGTCATGGCGGGCCGCCTGCAGGGCACACAGCCGTTTGTGTGCACGGTGCGCAGCTCGACGCGAACGCGCGCCATAACGCCCGCATGGCGGGCCGTGAACGCCAGAACGGGCGCTGCCTACAATATCAAGGCTGTCACGAACCCGGATGAGCGGAATGCGTATCTGGATGTGCTGATGGTTGCGGGGGATGCGGGGTGACAAAAATCCTCGGCCTCGCTCGCCTCAATAAGAAGCTGCAAAAACTGCCCGCCGCTGCCGAGGCGGCCATCAAAGCCGCGATGGAGCAGGGCGCAAACGAAATCGTAGCGCTCATGAAGTCGTTGGTTGCCGTTGACAGTGGCGATCTTCGTGACAGCATTGGCTGGACGTGGGGCGAGCGCCCGAAATACAGTCAGGCGATTGCCACCGTGAAATCCTCGGACGGGAAACTGGCGCTGACGATCTTCGCCGGCAACAGCAAGGTGCGATACGCCCATTTGGTCGAGTTCGCCACCGCCGCGCATGAGAACGGCGGTCTTTATGCTGGAACCATGCACCCTGGCACGAAGGCACAGCCTTTCTTCTTCGTGAGCTACAGGGCGCTGAGGCGGCGCACCAAATCCCGCATTACCAGAGCAATCACCAAGTCGGCCAAGGCTGTAGCTGCCGGCCGTTAGGAGCGACCATGGCCGATCCGGTCCTTGAGCTTCAGGACGCGATTATCACGCGCCTGAAAGCCGATGCTGGCGTTGCGGCGCTGGTTTCCAGCCGTGTCGCTGACATACCGAAAGGGACGTGGGCAAGGCCCTACATCGCTATCGGGCCATCCAATTTTATTACGGATGACTATGACTGCGTCGATGGCGGCGAGGCGATGATCCAGGTAGATTGCTGGTCTGATGCAACTGTTCTGTCGCAGGTTCGGCAGATGGCCGATGCCGTCCGCGTGGCCCTGAGAAACTGGACGCCGACCTTGGCGACCAACCGTGTCGTTTCGTTCGATCACCTGCGCACCGACTACATCCAAAACGGCGCGATAAAGCAGGCTGCGGTTCGCTTCACGGTGATCGTGGACGCGCAATAGCGCCACACCCGCAAATTCCCACCCATCTGGCCGCCATGAGCGGCCTTTTTCATATCAGGAGGCCAGATTGGCTCAGGCGACGACCATCAAGGGCGGAAAAATCCGCGTCATGCTTTCCAACGGCGCATCCCCCGCCGTCTATGCCGCACCGTGCGGCCTTACGCAGCGAAGCGTGACGCTCAGCAAGAACCTCAACGAAGTTACTATCCCGGACTGCACGGACCCCGATAAGGTCGACTGGATCGGTCGCGATGCCGCATCGCTCTCCATGTCGATCAGCGGCGAGGGCGTTCTTGCGTCGGAGTCGATCGTGTCGTGGCTCGCCGCCGCCGAAAGCATCGACTCTGTCAATGTGAAGGTGGAGATTGAGTTCCCGGTCACGACCTACATCTACACCGGCAAGATGCAGGTGGAATCGCTCGAAATCGGCGCCAACAACGGCGAGCGTGCGACGATCTCCATCAGCATGCAGTCTGACGGCGAGATGGTGCGGACTAGCGAGGCCACCTAATGGCTCGTGATGCGCGGATTGAGCTTGACTGGGCGGATGGCACATATGCCTTCCGCCTGGCGTGGGGCCAACTGGCCGAACTGCAGGAGCAGTGCGACGCCGGGCCGTATGTGGTTCTGAACCGCCTTTACTCCGGGCAATGGCGCGTGGAGGACATCAGCAATGTTGTCCGGCTCGGCTTGATCGGCGGCGGCATGACGCCGGCTGACGCGCTGAAGAAGGTGCGCGCCTATGTAGAGGCCCGCCCGCCCCTCGAGAACGTGCTGGTTGCGCAAGCAATCCTTGCCGCAGGCTTGCAGGGGGCGCCGGAGGAAAAGCTGGGGGAAGCAGAAGGGGAGGCGGAGAACGCATCGACGACCTCCCCAACGGAAAAATCAGAATAGCCTCAATCTACGGTACTGGCGCAGCCATTGGCTTCACACCGCAGGAGGTCAACGACATGACCATGTGGCAGTTCATGGCTGCGGTTGATGGGTACATCAAGGCAAACAGCACAGACGAGCCTGGCAAGCTGGATGGTGGTGAGGTTGACGAGATTTGGGAGTGGCTGCAGGGGAAGGGTTAGCGGCGTGGTGGGGTGCACGGTAACCGACAGGTTGCCGCGCGGTTGACAACGTATGCTGTTTGGCATATATAGACCATCGAGACGGAGGCGCTGGGGCCCAATAAGTTACCCAGGGCCGTCTCGACTGGGCCGCCGCAAGGCGGCCTTTGTCATTTAGGCGGCTTGTTATGGTCGCCCTTAGGCATGACCGAATAGAGTTCGGCCTTCGGTTTCTTCTTCGTCATCTCAAAAACGGCCCGGTCGTTCACCATGTTGCCGTACCCGTCGCTCCGCAGGTTTGGATTTTGTGTGAACGTAACAATCTCCGACGTGAATGATACAGAAGTCGGCGATATGGCGCTCACGATTTGAGCAATCATATCTTCTCGGGTATACCCGTCGCGTGACCGGCTCTCGTATAGGTGTCGGCCAATAAATAGTATTTCGTTGTCTTCGAGCAAGTGCAGCCCAACAGAACGCCGTTGAACGTTAAGTTCTGCAAACTGCACCCCTGTGAAGTGGCCAATAGCAATCATGGGGGCGCGCTCCCCCAGTGATAGGCGGAGCAGATTCTCTGCTATTGCCTTTTCAGCACCTTTATATAGCGGCAACTTAATTCCTCAATTCCCCGAGCGCAATCTAGGGGTGAGGGTGGATCACGCGCAAGCTATTTCCTTTCAGCAGGCGTCAATCGCCTCTTGCCGCGTCGGTGTGCCACCATCGGCGCGGCGTCACACAAAAATCGCGCATGAGTTGGCGATTTCGTCATCTTCTCTACTATATAAGAGTCTGCCGAGTAACCGCTCGGCAGCTTTCACCGTAGAGGAGACAAGATGACCATCCAGATCGTGAATTCGTATACGCACATTCCGGAACTTGCAACCACCGGGTTTGAGTTTGAAAAAACGCCTCGTGGTGGAGTTGTTTATATTATCGAGGGGCCGGCCGGACGAGTAAAGGTCGGCAGGTCGTCACAGCCCAGACATCGTGTAACCACAGTTTGCCGAAGCTCAGGCGTGAATCCTGGGCGTATCGCGTTCACGGGCGCAATTTTGAATTCAAGCGAGATAGAGGCGGAGTTCAAAAGACACTATCAACCTCGGCGCGTTAACGGCGAGTGGTTCGATATTGTTTTCGATGAGGCCGTTGGGTTCATTCGCGGATGCGGCGGGATTTTGGATGACGCCGAGACGGCAAGGGAAGCTGAGAAAGAGTCCAAGCGATGCGAGAACGGAAGAATGGCTATGCTTGCCGAATTCTACCCAATAGGCCAACGGCGTGAGGCGATGAATCCGCTGCTCCGCAATAGGCAGGATGCGCAACAGTATGTTGACCTGGCGGCTTCAATTTTTGGGCTCCAAGCTGCGCATCAGTTGTGGGGGAAGCTCGGAAAAATCTGCATCGAGCCAACTGAAGACAATTACGCCGCGTCTGTTGCGAGAGTGATGTCGGATGACGCCGATCCTTGGCTAGACGCCGCATAGTCGAACAAAGCTTCAAGCCCCATGGGTTTATTGAAGAGCCTGCGAGGAGTGATGACCTCGCAGGCTCTTCTTGTTGACAACGTTCACGGTTTGTTCTATGACTAATTCATAGTGATTTTCGCATCCGTGTCGGTTTGGCGACTAGGTTGCGGTCCTGCCCGACGAGCCCTCGCAAATGGCCAAGGGCTTTGGGCGTCTGCCGTCCGTCCAAACTTTATAGGGCGGCAGACGTACGCGATACCACAGAATTGATCGTTCTGTGGCGGGCAGGAAGCGTAACGGACTGGGCCCTCGTGGTGCAAATTCAGCCGCCAAGTTTCCTGCCCATTTTATATGCGGGAAACAAACGTTCGTGCCATTGTTCCCTCGGTATCGTTGGCCATGTTTTTATGGATTTTCCATAATCCATGCCGTCTCTGTGGAAGCATCCGTACATGTCCGCAATGTATCTCGGCTCAACCGTGCCGTACTTTGAAGTTTCCAGAGCCTTATACAAAGAACTTGCTACACAGTCCGCCGCTTGTAGCCCTGAAAGCCTCGCGGTGGGGCTTAGATCGATGTTTTGGATGTCTACGTAATCCCACTTCATTCGATCGGAACGAGTGAACTGATTTCTATGCAGGATATGCAAATATCTGCTTAGGCTTTCCGTGCTGAGGCCCCGCCTTGTCGAGAGGTGTATTTTCACCACCTCGTCGTTTTCACCGCAATGTCGCGTTACACGCTCCAGCATGAACCGGAGGGCATAAAAGTACATTTTGTACTTTTGTGAAAAAACGTCTCTCTTGATCAAAGATGGCTTGTGAAACGCCACCGCATGACATCGGATTTCTGCGCGAGATAGCATTGAAATGAAGCCGAGGCGAGTGTCGTGCGAAGCCTTCTGGAAGTGGAAGCTCCACCCCTTCTGGCTGTGAAATGATTCTCTGAAATCTTTGTAGTGAGTTTCGAGATTGTCAGCGATATAATCTGGGACCAAGGCGCCGCCAATCACAAACCATTCCGAACTCGATGGTGACAGCCCTTCCTCTCCGCTCTCATCAATGTAAAGTACGGCCATTCCACCCCCAGAAAACCCTGTCGCAACTCTACGAACGGTTGTTCGCGGGATAAAGTGAACGCAAAGGGAACGGTCAGGATTTTTTCTGGTTTTGCACGCCCAAGGCAATAAGCCTGCGGATCGCCTCAGACCTATTAGGTAGATCTGATTGCTTCCGACGCCACTCATCGAGAACGGCTAGTTCCGATGGCGACATTAATATCGTGACGCGCGTGTCTTTGATTTCATCGTTCATGACGCCTTTGTAGCGCAAGGCCATGCGTCAAGCAACATTTGACAAACATTATAATGTCTATCATGATTGGTGTCGTTAGCGACCCTCACCTGCGGTGCAACGAAGGCGAGGGTCTGACTCCAACCACGGATGGACCCCATGACCAGAGCTATCGAAGACCATACCAGAAGACCGACACCCGCAACACTCTTGCAGGCGTTCACGACGAAAAGAGAAATCGGCGACGCTGTAGAGTTGTTGCTCGCCCGCCTCGACGCCATGGACGGAGACTGCGATCTTGAAGAGGACGAGATCGAGGATGACGCCGCCGAATCCGGCATTGCAGATTGGGACGGACTGGACGAGCAGTTCGGGAGGGCAGTGGTATGAACGCCGCCTTCACGATTGCTGATCTGAATACCGAAATTGATGCCGAACCGCGTATCCTGGATGTGCTGCTTGGCGAGCGCCTCGGCTTTGCTCGACCGCGTGCCATCAGGCAGATAATCGAGCGCAATGCCGCAGAACTCAGTGGGTACGGCGTTAGCGCCACACGGCGTGGCGCTTATCGCGGCAAGGAATTCACCGAGTATTTCCTCAACGAACCGCAGGCCCTGCTGATCTGCATGTGGTCGAACACGGCACAGGCCGCAGCGGTTCGCAAGATGCTGATCGACGTCTTCATGGAATACCGCCGCGGCAAGATGGAGAAGCCGATTTCTGTTCAGCGTCACGACCGCCGCACCAGCACCAAGGTAGACGACGCCCTCCGCCTCAAGAAGAACATCGACCGCCTCGAATCGGTCGTTTCGTCCATCACGCCGGCACAACCGAATTTCTGCGCGATGGTCGTGGACGGCGAGCCGGTCTTTGTTGACGTGAACAAGTATGACGGCGCTGGGAGGGCGGTCGTCATCGGACACGACGGCAGGCTGCGCATCGAATATGTCGAGCCCGACACGATTGGCGTTCGTCCGTTCGGCGTCAGAACGGCACTCGGAGAAAGGCGCCCTGGCCCGCATGGTGGTGCGGTGCGCAATTCGCTTGTGGTCGTCGGCATGGTGATGGATCCATATGCCAACCGCCAACGCGTCGTTGATGATGTGACGGAACGATTGCGCATCCAGATCACGACGCTACTGGACGCCGGGCCGTACAACGACGATCAGATTGCGCGTCAACTGTGCTGCAATCCGAAACTGGTCCGGGAGGTACGGCGCGTTCAAAGTCGGAAGCCGACAGACCAGCGGCCGCGCGTGATCGAGCATCAGCCAGCCGCGCCGTACAAGGATCGAGCGATTGCGTTGATCCGGCAGGGCTACGGCAACGCCGCGATTGCGCGAATGCTCGGATGCGCCGAGGAGACTGTCAGGCGGCATCGGGTTCGTCTTGTGGATGCTTTGGTGTGACCATGGCTCCATAGGGTGGGATGGCGGGCGGGTAGGGGTGTGAGCCCTACCTAAAAGTCAAAGGACAACTGCCGAGGCCACGACCGCACATGCGCACAGACGTTTTCCCAGCGTCCAAGCCGCATCCGGACGTATGCCCGAACAGCGACTAGCCTGGGTTTCAACATGGTTGAGACTCCCTGCACCTGACGGATGGAAGTCCGCCGCTCAAGTCTTGCGGATGCAAGACCTTCGCGCACATGAGCGACGACCGAAGTCACAGATGCAGTTTATTGCCCGCCATCCCGAACCAACTCAACCACGCCGTGTTTTCGCCGTCAAGGCGGCATCGGGTGAGGTTGGTTAGTTAGCGCCGCCCTATCTGTTTGATATTTCCGGTGGGTGCATGCCGCGATCATCGACGACGCACCTGGCTTGCTGAGGAAGGTTCATTCCGAAGCCGTTCTTCGCCGTAAAGTCGAACGTGACAACAACGTTCCCTTGTGGCGCTCGATAAACGTTTGTCGAGAACCACGACTTGTCGAACGAAGACGGAAATTTCAAGCTGGAAAGAATTGATTTCTCACAGGCGGAAATCAAATCGGAATCATTCAATGAAGCCGTCTTCTCCTGATTGGATGAGGCGGCTTCATTGGAGTCCAACTCTGCACTGGTTAGATAGAATCGTTGTCCATTAGTGCAATCAACGAAGACAACGATGTTGTCTGGCGGCGAGCTCCTGTTGTCCGAAAGGTCAGCATATTCGACGTTGTCGCACGAAGGAATCTCTGCGACCTTTAATGCAGCTGCTTTTCGATACGAATTTATCTTGGCAACCCCTTTGCTGCCCCACTTCTTGAAGGTCTTCGCATAGCCCTTCTTTGTGTACGGCGAGTAGGTGTCGGGGGATGGGTCGCGGGCCAGCACGTGGCTGGCTAGGCTTGCCGCTATTACCCCTACGATGAGCGCGCGTTTCTGCATAGGCCCTCCCTGCTCGCATCACGGAAACTATCCTGCAAGGTTAAACCATAAATGGCAACCGACGTCGAAAGACTTGTCGTCCAGCTTTCGGCTGACGTCAAGCAGTACCAGAATGCTTTGAATAAGGCCATGGGCGTAACTAACCAGCGCACAAGGGCTATCGAGCGTCGATTTCAGTCGATGAACGGCAATATCGGGGCGGGCTTTACGGCTCTTGGGCGCAACATTGCCGGCGCGTTCGCGGTTGCGGCTTCGGCCGGTGCGGCAGTGAAGCTCATCGACTCCGCCAGGCAGATCGAGAATGCACTCAAGGTCACCGGCCTTCAGGGCGAAGCACTGACCGACGTTTACGATCAGCTTTTCGCTGCGGCACAAAAGAACGCCGCGCCGGTAGAGAGTCTGACTACACTCTATTCGAAGCTGGCCCTGACGCAAAAGGAGTTGGGCGTTTCACAGCAAGAGCTAATCGGCTTCACCGACAAGGTAGCACTGGCGCTGCGTGTCGGCGGCACTGATGCAGTTGCGGCTTCTGGCGCGCTCCTGCAGCTCAGCCAGGCGCTAGGCGGAGGCACGGTTCGCGCCGAGGAGTTCAATTCGGTCCTTGAGGGCGCACCTACCATCATGCAGGCCGCTGCGGCTGGCCTCAAGGAAGCGGGCGGCTCGGTGGCGCAGCTGCGTAAGCTCGTCGTGGACGGCAAGGTCTCTAGTCAGGCATTCTTCCGGGCGTTCGAAGCAGGTTCCGTTGTCCTAGAGCAGAAGGTCGCCGGGGCTGAGCTAACCGTCTCTCAGCAGATGGTGCGACTTCAGAATATTCTCGTCGACACCGCCGGGAAGATCGACAAGGCAACGGACGCCAGCGGCCGCCTTGGTAAAGGGATCGAAAGCCTTGCTGATGTTGTGCGCGGGTTTGGTCAGATCATTGCCGAAACTGCGGACAGCGACCTTGGGAAGCTGCTCGGCTGGTTTGACAACGCCATCGACAAGGCAGACCAATTTAGGAAGGTGATGGGCGGGATTCCGGGCATCGTTTCCAAGCTGTCGTCGATCAACCAAGACCTCTTGAACGGGCGCGAGGTCGGCACCGGCCTGAGCGAAAAGAACATCCAGAATCGAATTGAGGCCGCGTTCGAGGGCACTGGCGCCGCGTCGAAAACAGGCCGTCTGCCTGCCAATCCGGACATCAAAGCTGTGTCCATCGACGACTACAAAGTGACCGGCACTGGAAAGGGCGGCAAGGGCGCGAAGGAACGTTCAGACGAGTATCAGCGCGAGATCGCCCAGATTCGCGAGCGCACGGCATCCCTGACCACAGCCTATGCCGCGCAAGCCGCGATGAATCCGCTGGTGAACGACTACGGCTTTGCTGTCGAGAAGGCGCGCGCCAAGCAGGAACTGCTGACCGCTGCGCAGAAGGCCGGGAAGCAGATCACGCCGGAGTTGTCCGCCGAGATCGATGCGGCAGCCGAGGCCTACGCTCGGGCGGGTGTGGAAGCTGAAAAGCTGGCCGAGAAGCAGGATCTAATTCGCCAGTCTGCCGAGGACGTCATGGCCACCGCCAAGGACGTGACGCGCGGCATGATCGACGGCTTCATCGAAGGCGAGAAGGCGGCCGATATCTTCGCCAACAGCCTGAAGAAAATCGGCAATGCGCTCATCGACGACGTGCTGAACAGCATCTTTCAGGTGCAGAATGCATCCAGCGGCGGCGGCCTCTTCGGCAGTATTTTCGGAAGCCTCTTTGGTGGCGGCAGCTTTAACCCCATCGGCAAGGTCGGCCTATTCGCCTCCGGCGGCTACACCGGCCCAGGCGGCAAGAACCAGCCGGCCGGCATCGTGCACAAGGGTGAAGTCGTCTTCTCACAGGCCGACGTTGCCCGGATGGGCGGTGTGGCTGCCGTGGAGGCGCTGAGGCGAGGATACGCGGACGGAGGCCCGGTTGGCGTGCGCGCGCCTGTTATGCCGAAGCTGGCGTCTCAGGGGGGTGGTGGTGGCGGTGTGACAGTGCCCATCAACGTCAACATCGACGCCACAGGGGCCGACGCGGCCGGCCTGGCTCGCGTGCAGCAGCAGCTTGCGCAGATGCAGCACGAACTGCCGGCGCGTGCCGTGCAGGCTATCCAGAACGCAAAGAAACGGAATGTACAGGGGCTATGAGAATGGATGACGAAGCAGCGAAGGGTAGCGACCGGCAGTCTGGAGCGATAACCCGCCTAGTCGCGCGCTCTACAGATGGCGCGGAGATGTCCATCTATCGCGGACGTATCGTGCTAGTCGCGCCATGTTATCCGGTTAAAAACCGAATCGACCGCGTCTAACGCAGCCTTGATGAAATCCGCTTCCTTGTCCGGGTGGATTCCCTCGGGCAGCGCATTCTTCATCGAAAGCCTGATTTCTTCCCGAATCGCTTCAACCCACGGCCCGTTTCCTCGCTCCATTGCCAAATCCCGCAGGATCATCGTCGCCGACTGGTAGTACGCCATAGCAATCGCCGGCAGATGTTCCACGTCTGCCTCGAAGTGAACTTTCCCTCCCATCTTCCCCTCCCGTGTTTGCTCAACCTTATGGCGAGCACGGGAGGGGAGTCAATTCGGCTCGGAAACCCCTCAGCGCGCGTTCGCGCGGCGGATGGATATAATTCATGGCAATCACCTTTCCTTTCGACCTCCTGGCCGACTGGCCGGGCTGGTCGACCGACTATGACCTGCTGCGTCGCGAGGAACAGTCGCGCACGGCGGCCGGCGTGACCTACGTCAAGGACTTCGGCGAGCCGTTGTGGAGGGCGAGCTATATCACCCGTTCGCTCAAGCCGAACGAGCTCGATTACTGGCGCGCGCGCGTCGAAGCTCTCGACGGCGGCCAGCAGCTCTTTCTTGCCTACCCATTGTCGCGATGCGCGCCGATCCGCTACCCGAACAATTCCTGGCCGACCACGAACGGTTTCAATGGCGGCAATGGGACGGTCGGGTCGATCCAGAGCAACCGCAAGGAACTGTCGATCACGGGTCTTGGCGGCGGCTTCGTCGTCTCGGTCGGCGATATGATGCGGATCGGCACTCGCAACCTGCACCGTGTCATGGCAGGTGGCACGGCCAATAGCGGCGGGACGGTGAGCGGCATCGAGGTTCGCCCCCACCTGTGGCCCGAGACGGAGGGGGGCGACAACGTGTCGTTTCGCAAACCCTATTGCCGGATGACGATCGTCCCCGGCTCGGTCCAGTCGTCTGCGGATCTGGCGACCGGCCGCGGACCCCTTCGTTTCGATGCAGTGGAGAG
>Ga0206118_100857_pt1 | contig 10920 bp, 9 predicted proteins | sample 3A20Ametagenome_FD_177999 | JGI IMG/M metagenome (GOLD analysis project Ga0206118, IMG submission 177999) | Enriched microbial communities from leaf-cutter ant dump, University of Wisconsin, Madison, United States - 3A20A | ecosystem: Environmental > Terrestrial > Nest > Insects nest > Nest dump...
CACCTGCAGGCCGGCGACAGCGCGCACCTGGACAACACCCTGGTGCACGTCCATCTGGCCCAGGACGCGCGGCTCTCACATGCCCGCGTGCAGGCCGATGGCGCGCGCGCCACCTCGCTGCTGCGCACCGACGCGGTGCTGGCGCGCGATGCGCAGTACCGCCGCATCGATCTGGAGCTGGGTGCGGCGCTGAGCCGCCACGAGCTCAACGTGCGCCTGGAAGGCGACAACGCCCGGCTGGTCGCCAACGGCGTGCTGCTGGGCACCGGCCGCCGCCACATCGACACCCGCCTGGGCATCGAGCACATCGCCCGCGACACCAGCGCCGAGCTGCTGTGGCGCGGCGTGGCCGCCAACCGCAGCCGCGTGGTGTTCCATGGCGGCATCCACATCCGCGAAGGCGCCGACGGCACCGACGCCAACCTGTCCAACAAGAACCTGCTGCTGTCCACCGATGCCGAGATCGACACCCAGCCGACACTGGTGATCGATGCCGACGAGGTCAAGGCCGCGCACGGCGCCACCGTCGGCCAGCTCGACGCCAATGCGCTGTTCTACCTGCGTTCGCGCGGCGTGCCGGCCGAGCAGGCGCGCGCCATGCTCAGCGCCGCGTTCTGCCACGAACCGCTGGCGGCGGTGGACGGCATCCTCACCGAAAAACTGGTCCGCCACCTGGACCAGGCGCTGCAACAGGCGGGCATGGCATGAACCTTTCCTCACCGCGGCCAATCCCCGCCGCCGGCAGCGCCCCCGACTGGGAGCGCGTGCGCGCCGATTTCCCGCTGTTGATGCGCGAGGTCAACGGCAAGCCGCTGGTGTATTTCGACAACGCCAACACCGCGCAGAAGCCGCTGCCGGTGATCGGCGCGGTGGACGAGTTCTATCGCCGCTACAACGCCAACGTCAGCCGCGCGGTGCATGCGCTGGGCACCGAGGCGACCGACGCCTACGAAGGCGCGCGCACCAAGCTGGCGCGTTTCCTCAACGTGCGCGCCAACGAACTGGTGCTGTGCAGCGGCACCACCTTCGCCATCAACCTGGTGGCCTACTCGTGGGCGCTGCCGCGTTTGAAGGCCGGCGACGTGATCCTGGTCTCGCGCATGGAGCACCACGCCAACATCGTGCCGTGGCAGCTGGTGGCCCAGCGCACCGGCGCGACCATCCGCGTGGCCGAGATCGCGCCCGACGGCAGCCTGGACCTGGACGCGCTGCACGCGGCGATGACGCCGGAGGTGAAACTGCTGGCGCTGGCGCATGTCTCCAACGTGCTGGGCACGGTCAATCCGGTGCGCGATATCTGCCGCGAAGCGCGCAGGCGCGGCATCGTCACCGTCATCGACGGCTCGCAGGCCGCCCCGCACCTGGAGCTGGACGTGGCCGCCATCGGCTGCGATTTCTATGCGGTCACCGGCCACAAGATGTGCGGCCCCACCGGCACCGGCGCGCTGTGGGCGCGCCGCGAACTGCTGCAGGACATGCCGCCCTTCCTTGGCGGCGGCGAGATGATCAAGGAAGTCAGCTTCGAAGGCACCGTGTTCAACGACGCCCCGCACAGGTTCGAGGCCGGCACCCCCAACATCGCCGGCTTCGTCGGCCTGGGCGTGGCGGTGGACTACCTGGACGGCCTCGGCCGCAACCACGTCGCCGCCCGCGAGCAGGAACTGCTGGCGCACTTCACCGAGGAACTGCAGCGCGTCGACGGCGTGCGCATCTTCGGTACCGCCCCGCACAAGGCCGCGGTGGTGTCCTTCCTGGTCGAGGGCGCGCACGCGCACGACCTGGCCACCCTGCTCGACCTGCAGGGCGTTGCGGTACGTTCCGGCCAGCACTGCGCGCACCCGCTGCTGCAGTACTACGGCGTGGCCGCGACCTGCCGCGCCTCGCTGGCGTTCTACAATACGCACGCGGAAATCGAAGCGTTCATGGCCGCGCTGAAGAAGGTGCGTACCTTGTTGGGCTGAAACTACGCCAGGCCCGCGGCCGCGCGGATCCGGCCGCATCGGGAATACAGGGGGAGTGGATATGAAGCACGGACGCGACTGGCGGACGTCCACCGTACATTTATGGCTGCTGCTGGCCGTCCTTTGCCTGCCTGCGGCGGCGTGGGCGGGCATGGAACCGGTCAAGCCGGGCGAGATCCCCGTGTTGAAACCGGGCGAGGGTCTGGTACTCGCTGCAGTGGACACCAGCATCGGGCTTGACGCGGTACGCCTGAACCGCGATGGCAAGTCCTGGGGGAACGGAGTGATGTCGCGGCTACGGGCCGGCCAGAACTACCGGCTCTATGTCGCCGCGGCCGGGCGCTACCAGTGGCGCGAACTGCAGCCGTTCAACGGTTTCCGCTATCTGCTGAAGGACGACAAGGAGCTTGATTTCCAGGTCGACGCCGGCAGCATTACCTATCCGGGAGACCTGCTGTTCCGCCCGGTTTCGCTGTGGCGTGCAGATATCCGCCGATCGAATCGCAGCCTGGCTGCCATCGACTGGCTGCAGCGCAACCATCCGGCGCTGTACTCGAGGTTCGACTTCCGCTACTCCGGCCACTATGCCGATCCCTTCCCGGCGTTCTACCGGCAGATGGCGGGAACGGCTACTGCCTTTCCCGGACACAGCGCAGATGCCGGCAAGGCGGATCCTGCGGCGGACGGCAAGGCCAGAAGCGAAGCCGATCCCTATTGGCAACCGCCGCAGATCATCGGGATCAGTCTCAACCCCGCCGGCACCTTGCTGGCACTGCAGATCCGCCAGGACCCAGGGCACTGGAACCTGGAACTGATCGACCTGCAGTCCAGCATCCAGACCAGGATCGGGACCAGCGACCTGCCGCTGGATTCTTTCCGCTGGGCGGATGACCGGACGTTGATGAGTTCGGTGCGCCTGTCCAGCGGCGCGAACCGCGTCTCGGTGGTGCATATCGATACTCACGCCGATGGCAGCAAGCGCTATGCCAGCTATCTGATTCCCGGCGAAGGCAGGGTCCTGGATCTGCTGCCCGGCCGCGGCGGCCACATCCTGTATGCAAGTACCTCGCGTGATGGACAGCTCATGGTGCACCCGTTGAACGTGGCGGACAAAGCCACCGTCGAACGCTTCCGCCCGACCATGCGGACCCGGCTGAATACCGGCCTGCGCGACGACACGTGGTGGTTCGTCGATGGCGCAGGCGAGCTTCGCCTGGGTGTCGTCCGCCGCGGCGAGGACTACGTACTGGTACGGGGCCAACCATCCGGCTTCGAGGATGTAATGGTCCTTTCCGACGAATTGGGCTTCGAGCCCATCGCGATCTCCGCCGATGCGTCCACGATCTATGCCCTGACTGACAAGGACCGCAGCCAACGTGATCTCGTGGAGTACGACATCGCCACGCGCTCCATCTCGCGCACCTTGTATTCACAGCAGGGCACGGACGTGCATTCCGTGCTGTTCGGCGAAGATCGCAAGCCGATGGGAGTCGAGTTCTACCGTGGCGGACAATTGCTCGCCGACTACTTCCAGGAAGGTGACGCACGTGTGGCCAGATCGCTGGCCGAAGCGTTCGCCGGGCGCGCAGTGGAACTGCTGGGACGCAGCCATGATGGCAACAGTCTCATTGTGCAGGTTGACGGGGCCGACGCTCCTCCCCGACTTTTCCACCTGGACGTCCCGGGGAAAGTCGTTGCCCAGATCGCCGAGTCCTACCCCTGGCTCGCGGATCGGCCTTTCGCCCCCACCCATGTGCTGAAGGTCCGGGCCAGCGACGGCCTGGATGTCGAGGCATTCCTCACATTGCCGGCAGGGCAAAAGCCCCGTCCTTTGGTTGTGCTCCCCCACGGCGGCCCGATCGGCGTGGCCGACAGTCTCCACTTCGATCCGGAAGTGCAGTTCCTCGCCTCGCATGGTTATGCGGTGCTGCGGGTAAATTTCCGCGGCTCTGAAGGCTATGGGCGCGCTTTCCGGGAAGCCGGACACCGCAGCTACGGTACCCGCATCGAAGACGACATCGACGGAGCGATCAACCTAGCACTCTCGCAATACCCACTCGATCCTTCGCGCATGTGCGTAATGGGTAGCAGCTACGGCGGCTATTCGGCGCTGGTATCGGCCATCCGCTGGCCGGAGCGGTTCCGTTGCGCGATCTCGATCGCCGGTGTCAGTGACCGGCTGCTGTTCTTCACCGCCAGCGACACGGCCCGCAGCGAGAAAGGAAGGCAGCTGGCCGAGAAGATGATGGGCGATCCGGACAAGGACGCCGCGGCGATGCGCGATGCGTCCCCACTCTACCGCTATGCGGAACTGACCACGCCGGTGATGCTTGTTCACGGACGCCTGGACGAACGCGTGGACTTCGAGCACAGCAGACGCCTTTCGCGCATGCTGCACCTGGCTGGGCGCCGGCCCGTCGAGCTGTACTTTGACGAAGAACGCCATGGCGTGGAAGACCCTTCCAACCGCACCCTGCTGTGGAAACGGGCGCTGGATTTCCTTGGCCAGTCGACCCGCTGACCAGCGCCTCCAGCTACCGGGACTGGCTAGAATGCAGGCATGGATGCCCTCACCTTCCGCACCGCCACCCCGGACGACGTTCCGGCCCTGATCGAACTGGTCACCTCCGCCTACCGGGGCGACGCCTCGCGCGTGGGCTGGACCACCGAGGCCGACATTCTCGACGGCCAGCGGGTGGATGCCGAAGGCATCCTCGCCGACATCAACCGCCCGCGCAGCGTGATCCTGCTGGCCGAGCAGGGCGGCCGGCTGCTGGCCTGCTGCCACATCGCCGACGAGGACGGGCACGGCTACTTCGGCATGTTCGCGGTCAGCCCCGCGGCGCAGGGCGGCGGCGTCGGCAAGCAGGTCATGCAGCAGGCCGAGCGCCATGTGGCCGTGCAGTGGGGGCTGCCGGCCATGCAGATGACGGTGATCGACTGCCGCGACGAACTGATCGCCTTCTACGAGCGCCGCGGTTACGCCCGTACCGGGATCAAGAAGCCCTTCCCCTACGGCGACGAACGCTTCGGCATCCCCAAGCGCGACGACCTGCGCTTCGAGGTCCTGGAAAAGCGCCTGGAGCCGGCCGCATGAGCGCGACCTGGACCTACGTCTGCGCCAGCGACGAACTGCTGCCGGGGGAAATGAGGACCGCCTTCGACGACGTCACCGGCGCGCCCATCGTCGTGTTCAACCTGGACGGCGAGCTGTACGCCCTGGAAGACCAGTGCACGCATGAGGAGTTCGAGCTGTCCTCGGGCAACCTCGATCCGGCCGAGGGCAGCATTGAATGCATCCTGCACGGCGCCCGCTTCGACGTCCGCGATGGTCGTGCCCTGTGCGCGCCGGCCTATACCCCGGTGCCGAAGTTCCCGGTCAAGCGCGAGGACGGCGGGGTCTGGGCGCGCGACGACCGCGACTGAGCTGACCCAAGACACATCGGCATGCCCCAAGCGGCGGTGGACATGCGAATCATTATCGTTTAATTTACCGTTATGTATCCCGCCCGCCCGCGCCTGCGGGGCTCCCTCCACGGGGCTCCCCTCCGCCTGCCGACCACACCGGTCCAGCAGCGCTGGCGCCTGTGGCTGCTTGCGGGCTTCATCCTCGCCACCTGCCTGGCAGCGGTACTTGCTTCGGCCACGCCTGCCCATGCCGGCGCGCGGCCGCCCGGCGACCTGCCCCTGATCGCCGAATCCGGCCACCCGATGGCGCCGGGCGAGCCGTGCATGCACCGGATGGCGGCGGCCGAATCCGACGCAAAACCCGCCCGCGCCCCGCGCCATGCGTCCGCCTCGCAGGCGGACTGGCCCGAGCGGCATGCCGTCCGCCTGGCCGCGCCGCGCCCGCCGGCCCCCGCTCCTGCCATGACTGCCGCGTGGGTATACCGGTCGCCGCCGGCCCATGCGCCGCCGGCCACCCGCCAAGGCTGAGCCCGCGCGGACTCCCGGGCGGTGACGCCCGGCAGCATCGCCTCCCCCAAACCCTCTGCTGGGCGTCCGGCCTGCCGGCGCCTTCCAGTAGCGCTTTCGTCCCCACTTCTCCCGGACATCCTCCCCATGAAGCACATCAAGACCCGCAAGCACGCGCCGCGCGCCACCGTGCTGGCCACGGCCACCCTCGCCGCCGGTTTCTCCCCCCTGGCGGCACAGGCCGCGGATGCGGATGCCGGCGGCGCGCAGGCCACCGACCTGGACAAGGTGCAGGTCCGCGGCAGCTGGTTCGCGCCGTCCTCGCCCAAGTTCACCGCCGAACTGCTGGACACCCCCAAATCGGTGGCCGTGGTCACCGAGAAGACCATCCAGGAAATCGGCGCCACCAATCTGGTGGACGCGCTGCGCATGGTGCCGGGCATCACCTTCGGTGCCGGCGAGGGCGGCAATTCCACCGGCGACCGTCCGTTCCTGCGCGGCTTCGACGGCCAGAGCAACATGTTCGTCGACGGCCTGCGCGACGTCGGCACGCAGACCCGGGAAGTGTTCAACCTGGAGCAGCTGGAAGTGGTCAAGGGCCCGAGCTCGGCCTACGGCGGCCGCGATTCCGGCGGCGGCAGCATCAACCTGGTCAGCAAGACCCCGAAGCTGAAGAACGAGACCAATGCCAGCATGGGCGTGGGCACGGACAGCTACGCGCGCGGAACCGTGGACGCCAATTACGTGCTGGGCGACGGCATCGCCGCGCGCCTGAACCTGCTCAAGCACGAGTCGGACATTCCCGGCCGCGATGCCGCCAACGTCAGCCGCTGGGGCATCGCGCCGTCGATCGCGTTCGGCCTGAACGGCCCGCTGCAGCTGATCGCCAGCCATTACCACCTGGAAACCGATGATCTACCCGACGCCGGCGGTTTCCCGTACGCCGACCCGGCCGCCGGCACCACCGTCGGCAGGCCGCTGGTGCCCGACCGCAACAACTACTACGGGCTGAAGGACCGCGACTTCCAGCGCACCCGCGCCGACATCAGCACCATCGACGCCAGCTACGACCTGGGCGGCCACAAGCTGCGCAACATCGCGCGTCTGGGCAACACCAGCAACGACTACCTGTGGACCCAGCCGGACGACAGCAAGAACAATCCGAACAAGTACGGCACCCTGTGGCGCCGCACCAATGATCGCGCCATCGATACCAGGACCTTCGCCGACCAGCTGAGCCTGACCGGCGCCTTCCAGACCGGCGGCCTGAAGCACAGCTACAGCGCCGGCGTGGAATACAGCGAGGAAAAGAGCAGCAAGGGCCGTTACGTCATCGGCGGCGCGGGTACCAACAACGCCATCGACGGCACCCAGGCCTGCGCGACCACCGGCGCCGCGACCGGCTGGAACTGCACCGATTTCTACAACCCGGACCCGAACGACCCGTGGGCGGCCACCCACCCGGTCACCCGCAGCGACAAGGCGCTGGACATCCGGCATACCACCCGGACCAGGTCGGTGTATGCGTTCGACACCATCGAACTGAGCCCGCGCTGGCTGGTCAACCTCGGCCTGCGCTGGGACGACTACGACACCGAGCAGGTCACGCCGGTCGCGGGCAAGGCGCCGACCGTGCTGGGCAACAGCGAGGACTTCCTCAACTACCAGGCCGGCGTGGTGTTCAAGCCGACGGCGAACGGCAGCATCTATCTGTCCTACGGCACCTCGTCCACGCCGCCGGGCATGGACAGCGGCGAAGGCAACGATGCGATCAGCGCCGCCATCCAGAACCTGAAGCCGCAGGAGACGAAGAACTACGAGCTCGGCACCAAGTGGGACCTGTTCGGCAACCGCCTGAACCTGACGGCGGCCATCTTCCATACCGAGATGAACAACGCCCGCGTGGTGATCGACAACGGCAGCACCCAGAACGCCGGCAGGAAGGCGATCAACGGCGTTGAGATCGGCCTCAACGGTCAGATCACCGACCGCTGGAACGTCGCCGGCGGCTACACCTGGATGGATTCGGAGTTGAAGGACAATGGCTACGTCTGTTCGGTCCCCAGCCGCACGGGCTGCCCGGCGCCCGGCGTGTGGATCGTCTCGCCGAACAACGGCAATGCCTTCCCGAACACGCCCAGGCACGCCGCCACGCTGTGGACCACCTACGCCTTCCCGTTCGGCCTGACCCTCGGCGGCGGCGCCAGCTACGTCGACAAGCAGTACGGCGACGCGGCCAACACCAAGTGGATCCCCAGCTATACGCGCTGGGACGCGATGGCCAGCTACGCGATCCAGGACAACATCAGCCTGCAGCTCAACCTGCAGAACCTGACCGACAGGATCTACTTCACCAAGGCCTATGCCTCGCACTACGCGAGCATCGCGCCGGGGCGCTCGGCGACGCTGGCGCTCAACGTCAGGTTCTGATCCAGGCGACATGGACGGCGGCAGGTCTCCTGCCGCCGTTTTCGTGTTTCCGGCAGGGCCGCCTTCCCTTCAACGCCAAGGTCGATCGAAACGACCCATGTCCGAGTCATCCCGCCCCGTCCTCGATGCCGATGCGCTGGCCGCGCGGCTGCGCGCAGACCCGCATGCGGCCTTCGCCGATGTCCGCGCCGCGGCCCAGGGCGGCCAGGTCGCCGCGCAGCTGCTGCTGGCGCAGATGTACATGGAAGGCAAGGGCGTCGCGCGTGACGCCGAAGCGGCACTGCTGTGGTACGCCACCGCGGCCAACAACGGCGATGCGATGGCGATGAACATGCTGGGCCGCTGCCACGAACTGGGCATGGGCACCGCCGTCGACTTCGCGCTGGCCGCGGTCTGGTACCGCCGCGCGGCGGACGCCGGCCTGGACTGGGGCATGTACAACCACGCCAACCTGCTCGCCACCGGCCGCGGCGTGGCGCAGGATCGCCGCCAGGCGCTGGCGCTCTATGCCCGCGCCGCCCACCTGGGCCACGCCAAGTCGATGAACCTGCTGGCGCGCCACCTGGAAGACGGCCTGGAAACCACCCGCGATCCGCAGGCCGCGCTGGACTGGTACCGGCGCTCGGCCGAAGCCGGCGACTTCCGCGGCCAGGCCAATTACGCTTCCATCCTGCTGCAGGAAGGCCGGCTCGACGAAGCGCTGCAGTGGCTGCGGCTCGCGCTCGCGCACGGCAGCCCCGCGTTCATGGCCCATATCGTCCCGGAGCTGGCCGCATCACCGCATCCGCAGGTGCGGGAACTGGTCGCCCATCTCGCAGGCTGAGGAATCCACATGCTGCTGCATATCCCCAACGTACTGACACCCGGACAGGTCGCCGGATTCCGCGCCAGGCTGGACGCCGCGCAGTGGACCGACGGCCGCGAGACGGTCGGCCACCTTGGCGCGCAGGCCAAGCGCAACGAACAGTTGCCGGAGGACGCGCCGCTGCGGCGCGAGCTGGGCGAAGCCATTCTCGTCGCGCTGGCGAAGAATCCGCTGTTCTTCAGCGCCGCGCTGCCGCTGAAATACCTGCCGCCGCGCTTCAACCGCTACACCGGCGGCGGTACCTACGGCTTCCATGTCGATGGCGCGGTGATGAACCTGTCACAGGGCGAGCAGCTGCGCTCGGACGTGTCGTGCACGCTGTTCCTCAACGACCCCGGCGAGTACGACGGCGGCGAGCTGGTCATCAGCGATACCTACGGCGAGCACGAAGTGAAGCTGCCGGCCGGCGACCTGATCCTGTACCCGTCCAGCAGCCTGCACCAGGTCACGCCGGTGACCCGCGGCGCGCGGCTGGCCTCGTTCTTCTGGGTGCAGAGCATGATCCGCGACGACGCGCGGCGGCGGATGCTGTTCGAGATGGACACGTCCATCGAAACCCTGCGCCGCAACGACGCCGATGCCGGCGCGGTGCTGCAGCTGACCGGCGTGTACCACAACCTGCTGCGGCAATGGGCCGAGGTCTGAGCGTCCCACGGCCGGGTCGGTCCGCACCAGTCCAAATGAAACAAATTCTTATTTGCATCAGATAACGAATCCCAACTACAATTGAGCGATGACACTGGCCGGTCCGGCCGATGTCCGCCAACGGGGATTCGCGTGCACCACCTGCTCCAGCCATCTCGCCTGTCAGCCTTCGCGCACCTGCGCGCAGGCCTGCGTGCGCAGGTGCTGGTATTGCTGGCGGTGTTTTCGCTGCTGGTCCCCGGCTGGCCGGGCGGCGCCCTGCAGACGGCGACGGCCGGAGCGGCCACCCATGCGCCCGCCAGTGGCGAGGAAAGCCCGGCGGGCGAATCCGTCGAACGGGAAAATCCGGCCAAACTCCGCCGTGCGGCCACAGTGCAGGCGCCGCGTGCGGCCTGGAGCCGTCCGGTCCCGCCACGCCCGGCGGCGGTCGATCAGGCATTCGTCGCCCGCTCCACCGTTCCGGTTGGTACACCGACGCTGCCGGGCGCCATGCCGGCGGGCTGGCGGCTGCAACGCAGCCAGGCGCCTCCGGCGGCCTGACCCTCCGCCGCGACACCGCGGCGCGCCTTCCTCTTCACGCTCTTGCCGTGGCGTCCGCATGCGCCACCGGCTTGGTGCGCCCTTCCCTTTCGTTTCCGAGGTCATCCCATGGCTCTGCGCCATCGCTTCCGCGCGCCCGCTGCGCGCGCTTCCCTCACCCTCGCGCTGTTGTCGGCGATGTCGATACAGGCCCACGCATCCGGCGCACCGTCCGGCCAACCGGCGACGCTGGACGCCGTGGTGGTCACCGCGTCCGGCTTCGAGCAGAAGGTCACCGACGCGCCGGCCAGCATCTCCGTCATCACCCGCGAGGAACTGGCCAAGCGCCCCTACATGACCCTGCTGGACGCGGTCCGCGACCTGGAAGGCGTGGACGTGGGCGAAACCCGCGACAAGACCGGCCAGGGCAGCATTTCCATGCGCGGCATGGGCTCGGACTACACCCTGATCCTGGTCAACGGCCGACGCCAGAACAACCACGGCGACATCTACCCGAACAACTTCGGCGGCAACCAGTTCAACCACATCCCGCCGCTGGACGCGATCGAGCGCATCGAGGTGATC
>Ga0206118_100859_pt1 | contig 10896 bp, 8 predicted proteins | sample 3A20Ametagenome_FD_177999 | JGI IMG/M metagenome (GOLD analysis project Ga0206118, IMG submission 177999) | Enriched microbial communities from leaf-cutter ant dump, University of Wisconsin, Madison, United States - 3A20A | ecosystem: Environmental > Terrestrial > Nest > Insects nest > Nest dump...
TCCGCCGAGAGGAAGGCGGCCTTCACCCGGTCGGGGATCGCCTGGATCGGCAGGTAGAGGCGGCGCTCGCGGGCATATTCGGCCATCAGCGCGCCGTTGCCGGCATGCATGCGCGTCGTCACGGGCGGCGCGTAATTGCTCAGCACCTCGTAGTCGGGAAGATCCTTCGCGACATTTCCGAGATAGAGCGCCACCGCGGCGGCGACGACGAGGAAGAAGACCGCGCCGATCCCGAAGAAATATCCAATCAGTCTGACCATGAGCCGATTACCGATGCCTTTATTGTATGACTTCCATGCTTCCCCCGGCATCGCCGGCGGGCGCGAACGGGCCCCGCCCCGTCGCGGCAGACTCGGGCTGCCGTTCTTCCCACCCGTCTAGCGACCGGAATGTGAGGAAAATAGGGCTTACAGCATGCGCCCGCCCATGGCCACCGCACAATGCCAACCGCTGTCACTTTTCCGGCACAGAGGGTAAATGTCAGCCGCCGCCCGCGACGACGGCGGTGCGGTAGCGCTCCACGGCCTTCGCCACCAGGCCGGCCACCTTCCTGCGCCAGGCCGGGTCCGTCAGCAGCTGCTCGTCGTCCTTGTTCGACATGAAGCCGAGCTCCAGCAGGATAGAGGGCACGTCCGGCGCCGTCAGCACGCGGAAGCCGGCGTGGCGGTGCGGATTGTTGATCAGCGCGACCTCGCCCTCGAAGGTCGAGACCACGGTGCCGGCGAGGCTGATCGAGAAGGCCTGCGTCTCGCGGCGCGTGAGGTCGATGAGGATGTCGGCGACCTCCGCCGGCTCGCTTTCCAGCGCCATGCCGGCGAGCTGGTCGGAGAGGTTCTCCCGCTCGGCGAGATTGGCCGCCAGGCTGTCGGAGGCCTTGTCGGAGATGGTGTAAACGGTCGCGCCGCGGATGTCCTTCTGGCGCAGCGTGTCGGCATGGATGGAGATCAGCAGGTTGGCGCCGCCGCCGCGGGCGAGCTGCACGCGCTGCGACAGCGAGAGGAACTCGTCCTTGTCGCGGGTGAGGAAGGCGCGCGTGCCGGAAAGCGCGTTCAGCGCCTCGGCGAGTTCGCGGGCGAAGGCGAGCGTCACGTGCTTCTCCTCCGTCTTGGTGACACCGCCGCGCGCGCCGTCGTCGATGCCGCCGTGGCCGGCGTCGACCGCCACCACGAAGGGCCCATCCGTCGTCCCCGCGCCCGGCAGCAGGAAGGGCGCGCGCTCCTCGGCGGCCGTGGCGGCCGCATCCTTCCAGCTCTGCTTCTCCATCAGTCCCTGGAAGACCTGTTCGGCGACGATCGCCGCGTCGACGACGAGCCGCCAGGTCGAGGCCCCCTGCTCCTCCTGCACCTCGGCGAGAACGACGCCGACCGGGCGCGCCGCCGTCAGCACGATGCGCGAGCGGCCCGCCGCCATCGTGCCGTAGCGGATGTCGGTAAAGATGCCGCGCGCGGAAAGCTCCTCGGGCTTCACCCCGAAGCCGGTCTCCGGCAGGTCGATGACGATGCGGTAGGGATTGGCGACGTAGTGGATCTCGAAGTCCGGCTTGCGATCGAAATCGAGGACGAGGCGGGTGCGGGCATCGTCGCCGGCGATGCGGGCGGAGAAGACGAGGAGCGGCTGGACGTCCGCGGCCGCGACCGGGCCGACGGCGGCAAGCAGCGCCAGGAGGCCGGCGGCAAGGAGACGGACGGCATCGGTCAATCTCGGCATCGAAGGCCCGTTCAAACGCGTGGAGACCGCGCGACGCGGTGCTGATCAAGGCCCATGGATGCCCCCATATGGTTAAGCGAAGGTTGCCGGCGCACGGCCCGGCGGCCGCCTGCGCACGGATCATGCCAATTCCATCAATATTATGACGCTTTTGGCTTTTCCCTTGCCATTGTGGCATATAGGCCATAAAAGCAAGGTCAGGGAGAAAGATTAGACGGGATAGATCGTTCGATCGGGCAGCCACCCCATGACGGGACCCAAACCTCGTCGGGACTTGGCGCCAAACCGGACCCTCATCCGCCGTCGCACCGCTTTTTCCCGGCCGATTGAATCGCGTAATCCGGCGGTGGCCGGACTTTGTTCAGGTGGTCTTCCACCATTCGCCCCATGGGGCAAACTCATCGGACCGATCAGGTCTTTGGCATTGGCATTCTCGTTCGGACGTTGATGTTGTCGCAGCGGATTTTACCAGAGGGTAACGGGCACCGGGATCGCATCCCGGTCCTTGTCCGGCCGCTGCCTGCCCAACCGAACCGGACGGGATCTTACATATCCGGCGCAACCCCCTCCTCTTTCGGCACGTCCCCCTCAAGGGACCGTTCGCCAGACGGAGCGGCCTTGCGTCGAGGAGCACAATCTAAATGGCAGAGAAAATGCTTATCGATGCGTCTCACGCCGAGGAGACGCGGGTTGTCGTCGTACGCGGGAACCGCATAGAAGAATTCGACTTCGAATCCCAATACAAGAAGCAGATCCGCGGCAACATCTACCTCGCCAAGGTCACGCGCGTCGAACCGTCGCTGCAGGCGGCCTTCGTCGATTACGGCGGCAACCGCCACGGCTTCCTGGCCTTCGCCGAAATCCATCCCGACTACTACCAGATCCCGCTCGCCGACCGGCAGGCGCTCCTGAAGGCGGAAGCCGAGGAGCATCGCCGCGACGACGACATCGAGCCCGTCGAGACCGGAACCGATCTCTCCGACGACGGCGAGACGCCCGCGGAAGCGGTGACGGCCGCCGTCGAGGAGACGCCGGCCGAGGCGGCACCCGAGGCCGAGGTCGCGGAAGCCGCCGCCGATCTCGCCGCGGAAGCGCCGGCCGAGAAGCCGAAGAAGCCGCGCCGCACCCGCAAGGCGAAGGCCAAGGCCGAGGACGCGCCGGAGGCCGAGGAGGCCGCCGCTGCTGCCGAAGGCGGCGAGGACGAGACGCCCGGCGGCGCGATGGCGATGGCCGTCGACACCGACGAGGTCTCGGAGCCCGCCGAGCGCAAGCGCGGCCGCCGCCGTCGCGACGACGACGATGACGATGACCACGGCGAGGAGAAGGAAGTCATCGAATCGGTCGGCGCCGAGGACGCGATGGAAGAGGTTCCGGACCGCGTCATCCGCAAGCCGCGCAAGCAGTACCGCATCCAGGAAGTGATCAAGCGCCGGCAGATCCTGCTCGTGCAGGTCGCCAAGGAAGAGCGCGGCAACAAGGGCGCGGCGCTGACCACCTACCTCTCGCTCGCCGGCCGCTACTCGGTGCTGATGCCGAACACGGCGCGCGGCGGCGGCATCTCCCGCAAGATCACCAACCTTCAGGACCGCAAGCGGCTGAAGGAGATTGCCCGCGGCCTCGACGTGCCGCAGGGCATGGGCGTGATCCTCCGCACCGCCGGCGCCAACCGCACCAAGGTCGAGGTCAAGCGCGACTTCGAATACCTGATGCGGCTTTGGGAGAACGTCCGCACGCTGACGCTATCGTCCACCGCGCCCTGCCTCGTCTACGAGGAAGGCTCGCTGATCAAGCGCTCGATCCGCGACCTCTACAACAAGGACATCGGCGAGATCGTCGTTGCCGGCGAGGAAGGCTACAAGGAGGCGAAAGCCTTCATGAAGATGCTGATGCCGAGCCACGCGAAGGTCGTGCAGCCCTATCGCGACGTGCATCCGATCTTCTCGCGCTCGGGCATCGAGGCGCAGCTCGACCGCATGCTGCAGCCGCAGGTGACGCTGAAGTCCGGCGGCTACATCATCATCAACCAGACCGAGGCGCTCGTCTCGATCGACGTCAACTCCGGCCGCTCGACGCGCGAGCACTCCATCGAGGAAACCGCGCTGCAGACGAACCTGGAGGCGGCCGAGGAAGTGGCGCGCCAGCTGCGCCTGCGCGACCTCGCCGGCCTCGTCGTCATCGACTTCATCGACATGGAGGAGAAGCGCAACAACCGGGCCGTCGAGAAGCGTCTCAAGGACCATCTCAAGAACGACCGCGCCCGCATCCAGGTCGGCCGCATCTCGCATTTCGGCCTGCTCGAAATGTCGCGCCAGCGCATCCGCGCCTCGGTGCTCGAATCGACCATGCAGACCTGCCCGCATTGCAACGGCACGGGCCACATCCGCTCGCAGTCGTCCGTTGCGCTGCACGTGCTGCGCGGCGTCGAGGAATATCTCCTCAAGAACACGACGCACGACATCACCGTGCGCACGACGCCGGACATCGCGCTCTACCTGCTCAACCACAAGCGCGGCACGATCACTGACTACGAGGCCCGCTTCGGCGTGCGCATCATCATCGAGGCCGATGCGCATGTCGGCGCGCAGCATTTCGCGATCGACCGCGGCGAGGCGGTGGAGAACCCGGTCAAGATCGAGCAGATCCTGACGTTCGAGCCCGAGCCGGAGGACGACGACGTCGTCATCGAGGAGGAGATCGACGAGGACGAGGGCGAAGCCCGTCCGGCGGCGGCCGCCGCCGCATCGCAGGCGAACGGCACCTCCGACGAGAACGGCCGCAAGCGCAAGCGCCGCCGCCGCCGTCGCGGCCGCCGCGAGAACGGCGAAGGCACCGACACCGCCTCCTTCGGCGGTGAGCTGCCGGGTGACGAGGAAACGCTGGAGGAAGACGAGGGCAACGGCGAGGACGAGGCGGAAACGCCGGCATCCGCCGGCGATCCGGACGAGCCGCGCCGCAAGCGCCGCCGGCGCGGCAAGCGCGGCGGTCGCCGCAACCGCGCCGACGACGAGGCGCTGGACGCCGCCGGCGAGGATGGCGCTGCCGATGACGACGCCGAGGGCGACGAAGAGGACGAAGCCGTCGCCGTGACGGAAGAGGCCGAGGTGGCGGCGGAAGCACCGGTCGAGGCCGAAGCGGAAGCAGAGGAAAAGCCCGCCAAGCCGAAGCGCGCCCGCCGCAGCCGCAAGGCCGCCGCCGAGGAGGCCGTCGCCGAGGCGGTTCCGACCGACGAGATCGCGCGCGCCGAGATCGAGGCAGCACCCGTCGCGGAAGAGACCGAGACCCCGGCCGAGCCCGCCGTCGAGACGGCATCCGCCGATCTCGACGAGCCGGAGAAGCCCGCCCGCGGCAACCGCGACCTGTCGCGCATCGCCTCCGAGCCGGTGGTGAAATCCTCCACCGCCAAGGAAGGCGAGCCGGACAACGAGCCGGAAAAGCCGAAGCGCGGCGGCTGGTGGCAGCGCCGCGGCTTCTTCTGAGCCGCAGGACATTGCGAATAAGGAAAGGCCCGGAACGATCCGGGCCTTTTTGTTTGCCTGCGAACCTCACTCCACCCTCTTCGTCATCCTCGGGCTTGCCCCGAGGATCCACGCGGCAGGCGCAGCATGGATGGTCGGGTCAGGCCCGACCATGACGAAGGAGAGGCTTGACGGACCTCGTCAGCGGCTTCTGGTTGGACTTGAGCCCTTCACCCCAGCCAATCCCCGATCCGCTCCACCGCCGTCACCATCTCCTCATAGGAGCCAGCATAGGAGAAGCGCATGGTGTGGCGGCCGTCGACGGGGTCGAAATCGAGGCCGGGGGTGGCGGCGACGTCGATCTCGGCGAGCATGCGCCGGGCGAAATCCATGCTGTCATTGGTGAAGCGGGAGACGTCGACATAGGCGTAGAAGGCACCGTCCATCGGCGAAGCGATGGTGAAGCCGAGCGCCGGCAGGCGTGCGGACAGGAGGTCTCGGTTGCGGCGGTAGGCGTCGCGGTGGACGTCGAGCTCCTCCGTCGCAGCAAGCGCCGCCTCGGCGGCGATCTGCGACAGTTCCGGCGCGGAGATGTAGAGGCTCTGGGCGATGCGCTCGACCGGGCGCACCAGCATCTCGGGCAGCACCATCCAGCCGACGCGCCAGCCGGTCATGCAATGGTATTTCGAGAAGGAGTTGATGACGACGGCGTCCTCGCCGAATTCCAGCGCCGTCGCCTCCTCGCCGACGAAGGCGAGGCCGTGATAGATCTCGTCGGAGAGGAAGGCGACGCCGTTGTCGCGGCACCAGGCGGAAAGGGCTGCGAGGTTTTCCCGGCCCGTCACGGTGCCGGTCGGGTTGGCGGGGCTGGCGAGCAGCACGCCGTCGATGCGGCCGTGCGCGGCGGCCGCCGCTTCGAGGGCGGCCGGCGTCAGCGTGAAGCCGTTGTCGCGGTTCACCTCGATCTCCACGGTTTCGATGCCGAGGGCCGCGAGGATGTTGCGGTAGGCCGGATAGCCGGGTCGGGCGATCGCCACCCGGTCGCCGGCGTCGAACAGCGCAAGGAAGGCGAGGTTGAAGCCGGCAGACGAACCGGTCGTCACCGCGATGCGGGACGGATCGATGAAGACGCCGTGCCGGGCACGGTAGAATTCGGCGATCGCCCGGCGAAGCGACGGCAGGCCGAGCGCGTCCGTATAGCCGATGCGGCCCGCCTCCAGGGCCGTGCGCGCGGCGTCGAGCGCCGCCTGCGGCGCGGCATGCACCGGCTGGCCGACCGCCATCGAGATCACCGGCCGGCCGGCGGCGCGCCGCTTCGTCGCCTCCGCCAGCACGTCCATGGCGTGGAAGGGCTCGACGGCGCCGCGTCGGGAAAGTTTCATGGGCGTCTCTCCGATTGCAAGGCCCGCCTCATAGCCGCAACCCGTCCCCGTTCACAATCCCGAGAGGGCCGAAAATCCGCCGCTTTTGCTCTGTCCTTTGGGGGGACGCGACCCTAAGCTCGTCCTTGACGCCGGGTGCAAGACATGACAATCGGGCGGAGCAAGAGCACATGAGGGAACGGACACGGACATGACATTCAGGACATCGCTGGCGGCTTGCGCAGCACTCGGCATCGCACTTGCAGCCCCCCTTCCCGCGCTCGCCTTCGACGATGCCCAGAAGAAGGAATTCGGCGACTTCATCCGCGAATACCTTCTCGAAAATCCGGAGATCCTCATCGACATGCAGGACGCGCTGCAGCGCAAGCAGCAGCAGGCGCAGCAGGTGAAGGCCGTCCGGGCGATCACCGACAACGAGACGGCGATCTTCTCCTCCGACTACGACATCGCGCTCGGCAACCCGGACGGCGACGTCACCGTGGTCGAGTTCTTCGACTACAATTGCGGCTATTGCCGCCGCGCGCTTTCCGACATGGACGCGATCATCGCGTCCGACAGGAACGTGCGCTTCGTGCTGAAGGAACTGCCGATCCTCGGGCCCGATTCGCTCGCCGCCCACAAGGTGAGCGCGGCCGTGCGCGACCTCGCGCCGGAGAAATACGGCGACTTCCACCGTGCGATGCTCGGCAGCGACAGCCGCGCGACGGAGGAGAGCGCCATCGCGCTCGCCGTCGAGCTCGGCCTGACGGAGGCCGACATCCGCAGGACGATGGCCGAGAAGCCGCACGACGATGCGGTGCGGGAAGCCTATTCGCTCGCCAACGACCTCGGCATCACCGGCACGCCTTCTTACGTGATCGCCCGCGAGACGGTGTTCGGCGCCGTCGGCGCGGACGATCTGGAGGCGAAGATCGCCAACGTGCGCTCCTGCGGCAAGGCGACCTGCTGAGCCGCCATCTTCCTGCCATATCGGCGGTGTTCAGCCTTCGCGGCTTGTGGACAGTGCGCCTTCCGGCCTGCGGCTTGCGCCCGCTTGGGGCTTTCCCTGCGGGAATCGCCGGTCTATAGGTATTGTCCCATCCAGCATGCGGAATCGTAAATGGCATCCACCCTTTTCGTGCTCAACGGCCCCAACCTGAACGCGCTCGGCAAGCGCGAGCCCGGCATTTACGGCGGGCAGACCCTTGCCGATATCGAGGCGCTCTGCCGGGCCGAGGGCGAGAGGCTGGGCTTTGCCGTCGAGTTCCGCCAGTCCAATCACGAAGGCGATCTGGTCGACTGGATCCACGAGGCCGGCGACACCGCCGCCGGCATCGCCATCAACGCCGGCGCCTACACGCACACGTCCGTGGCGCTGCACGACGCCATCCGCGCCATAGGAATCCCCGTCGTGGAGCTGCACCTTTCCAACGTGCATGCCCGCGAGGAATTCCGCCACAGGTCGATGATCGCGCCCGCCGTCAAGGGCGTCATCTGCGGCTTCGGTGCGCACAGCTATATCCTGGCGCTCAACGCGCTTTCATCCATAACGACATAACAACAAGACCCCGAGGCTCACTTCCATGGCTGACAAGAAACAAGGCATCGATCAGGCCCTGATCCGCGATCTCGCCAATATCCTCAACGAGACCGACCTGACCGAGATCGAAGTGGAGCAGGACGACCTGCGCATCCGCGTCTCGCGCGCCGGAACGCCGCAATACGTGCAGGCGCCGATCGCCCCGCCGATGGCCGCCGCCCAGATCGCCGCCGCGCCCGCCGCCGCCTCCCCGGCCGCCGACGCCCGCTCCAACAAGAATGCCGTGACGGCGCCGATGGTCGGCACCGCCTATCTCGCGCCGGCGCCGGGCTCCCGCGCCTTCGTCGAGGTCGGCTCCACCGTCAAGGAAGGCCAGACGATCCTCATCATCGAGGCGATGAAGACGATGAACCAGATCCCGGCGCCGCGCTCCGGCAAGGTCACGGAAATCCTCGTCGAGGACGGCGCGCCCGTCGAATACGGCGAGCCGCTGGTCGTCATCGAATAAGGCCGGCGCGATGATCTCCAAAATCCTCATTGCCAATCGCGGCGAGATCGCGCTCCGGGTCCTTCGGGCCTGCAAGGAGCTGGGCATCGCCACGGTTGCCGTGCATTCGACGGCGGATGCCGACGCCATGCACGTCCGCCTCGCCGACGAGAGCGTGTGCATCGGCCCGCCGCCCTCGCGCGAAAGCTACCTCAACATCCACCAGATCGTCGCGGCCTGCGAGATCACCGGCGCCGACGCCGTGCATCCGGGCTACGGCTTCCTGTCGGAGAACGCCAAGTTCGCGGAAATCCTCGACGCGCACGGCATCACCTTCATCGGCCCGACCGCGGAACATATCCGCATCATGGGCGACAAGATCACCGCCAAGAAGACGGCCGAAGAGCTCGGCATCCCGGTCGTCCCGGGCTCCGACGGCGAGGTGAAGCCGGAGAACGCGCTGGAGGTCGCCCGCAAGATCGGCTTCCCGGTGCTGATCAAGGCGACCGCCGGCGGCGGCGGCCGCGGCATGAAGGTGGCGAAGACCGAGGAGGACCTCGACGAGGCCGTCTCGACCGCCCGTTCCGAGGCGCTCGCCGCCTTCGGCAACGACGCCGTCTACATGGAGAAATATCTCGGCAAGCCGCGCCATATCGAGGTGCAGGTGGTCGGCGACGGCGACGGCAACGCCATCCATCTCGGCGAGCGGGATTGCTCCCTGCAGCGCCGCCACCAGAAGGTCTGGGAGGAGGCGAACTCGCCTGCCCTCAACGTCGAGCAGCGCATGAAGATCGGCAAGATCTGCGCCGACGCGATGAAGACGCTGAAATACCGCGGCGCCGGCACGATCGAGTTCCTCTACGAGAACGGCGAGTTCTATTTCATCGAGATGAACACGCGGCTCCAGGTCGAGCATCCGATCACCGAGGCGATCACCGGCATCGACCTCGTGCACGAGCAGATCCGCGTCGCCTCCGGCGCCGGGCTCTCCGTGCGGCAGGAGGACATCGTCTTCTCCGGCCACGCCATCGAGTGCCGCATCAATGCGGAGGACCCGCGCACCTTCGTGCCCTCCCCGGGCACGATCACCCATTTCCACGCGCCGGGCGGGCTCGGCGTGCGCGTCGATTCGGGCGCCTATCAGGGCTACCGCATCCCGCCCTACTACGACAGCCTGATCGGCAAGCTGATCGTGCACGGGCGCACCCGCGTCGAATGCATGATGCGGCTGCGCCGGGTGCTGGACGAATTCGTCATCGACGGCATCAAGACGACGCTGCCACTGTTCCAGGACCTGATCGGCAACCAGGACATCGCCAACGGCGACTACGACATCCACTGGCTGGAGGACTATCTGGCCAAGTCCGGCGCCTGAGGAGGCGCCGGTCATCATGGCGGGACGGCGCAGCCGGAACACCGAGATCACGCCGGAGCTCCTGCTTCGCGCCTATTCCATCGGTCTCTTCCCGATGGCCGATTCGGCGGACGACCCGGAGCTCTTCTGGGTCGAGCCGGACATGCGCGGCGTGATCCCGCTCGACACCTTCCACGTCTCGCGCAGCCTGGCGAAGACCGTCCGCCGCAAACCTTTCGACATCCGCTATGATACCGCCTTCGATGCGGTGATCGCCGCCTGCGCCGAGCCTATGCCCGGCCGGCCGACGACCTGGATCAACGGAAAAATCCGTGCGCTCTATTCGACGCTCCACCGCATGGGCCACGCCCATTCCGTCGAGGCGTGGGAGGGCGACGAAATGGTCGGCGGGCTCTACGGCGTGTCGCTGGGCGCCGCCTTCTTCGGCGAGAGCATGTTCTCGCGCCGCACCGACGCCTCGAAGATCTGCCTCGTGCATCTGGTGGAGCGGCTGAAAAAAAACGGCTTCCGGCTGCTCGACACCCAGTTCACGACGGAGCACCTGAAGACTTTCGGCGCGATCGACGTGCCGAAGGCGGATTACGAGGACATGCTGGCGCGGGCTGTCGCCTCACCACATCTGCCGTTCTGAGACTGCCGGGATGCGGGCGGGATCCTCGGGTCGAGCCCGAGGATGACGGAAGAAGGAAGGTATGCGGCAGGGAGGCGACGGCTGTCATGCCGTGTCGTTCGACGGGCGGGAAAGCCTCTCCTCCCCTCCGTCATCCTCGGGCTCGCCCCGAGGATCCACGAACGGCCTATCCGTCTTCCGGCGGCGGGACATCCGACTTCGCCTTGCACTCCACGAGCCAGACGTCGTAGACCGGGTGCTCGACGGCGTTGAGGCCGGGGCTGTCGGCGAACATCCAGCCGGTGAAGATGCGGCGGATCTTGCGGTCCAGCGTGATCTCGTCGACCTCGACGAAGGTGGT
>Ga0206118_100860_pt1 | contig 10886 bp, 7 predicted proteins | sample 3A20Ametagenome_FD_177999 | JGI IMG/M metagenome (GOLD analysis project Ga0206118, IMG submission 177999) | Enriched microbial communities from leaf-cutter ant dump, University of Wisconsin, Madison, United States - 3A20A | ecosystem: Environmental > Terrestrial > Nest > Insects nest > Nest dump...
GGACGTGAGTCGAAGGCCAAGAAAGTGCCTCGGCGATGAGGCGGTGGGAGGACGACGTGAGCCGGAGGCCAAGAAAGTGCCTCGACGATGAGGTGGCGGGAGAGGCGACATGAGCCGGAGGCCAAGAAAGTGCCTCGGCGCTGAGGCGGTGGGGCAGGCGACGTGAGTCGAAGGCCAAGAAAGTGCCTCGGCGATGAGGCGGTGGGGCAGGCGACGTGAGCCGGAGGGATGGGGTCGAGGGTCGCACGGCGGAGCGCGCCCGGTCGCTCAACAATCCGCTGTACGCCGTCGAAGGGGCGTCCGCTTTCGCGGGATGTTCGCTGCTTCGCTCCGACGCGCACAACGTGGCGTTCGATGCGATCAAGCGAGCCGAACAAGGCGACGAGTTGGTCGTGAGGCTGCACGAATACGAATATACCGGCGCTCGTGGAACGGTGACGCTGACGGGGGACTGCCCGATCGCCTCCTGGCAGGAGTGCGACCTGATGGAGCGGCCGGTCGGCGACATTCGAGCGAACGGAGAGCCTCTGACGTTCGAACTCGCGCCGTACGAAATCAAGACATTCCTTATTCGCATGAGCTAAGCTCAAGCCACTGCGCAAGGAGCGGCGAAGGTTCCGAACCTGCAAGCCGTCGAGCGTCCGACGGTTGGGCTGGGCTGCTTGTAGACACTGTCCTCCTTTGCTTGAAAGCTCGGCCGAAGAAGCCGACTTTTAAGCGAGGGTGGACTTTTTCTATCCGGCGGTATAGAAGCAAGGTGCGGACCGGAAACAGCGAAAAAGGCCAATCTGCGGGAATTTGTATATTTAAATCGTTATTTACTCATATAGAAAACCCGGTTGACGCTCTCTACAATTGGAATTGCGGGCGTAAGTACCTTGGGAACGGAAGGATGAGCGTGACAATGAAGATGAAGAGTGGAAGGGCGTTCGGGATCGGAGCCTTGGCCCTGTCCGCCCTGTTGCTGTTTGCCTATCTGCAATCGAATCGGAATGCCCCTGCAGTCCAGACGAATCCGCTGCCCCCTCCGACTGCCGCGTCCGAAGAAAAAAAGGAGAGGAAAAACGAGATGAAACGTGAAGTGAACTCTGAAGCTCCCGAGGTTTCCGTCGTTGGCCAAAGCCGCGTTCTTACCGATTCCGAGGTGACATCCTCGTGGGGCGGAATCGATCCGCGATTTTCGTCTGACCATGCCGTCGCCGCCGTGCGCAACGCACTGCCGCAAGAGGTATACGAGCAAGTGTTTCCCTGCCGGATCGGATCGGCGGAATGGCACAGGGTTTCCGCCGATTTGCCCTTTTACCGCATAGATCAAACCGATTACTATTCGTACAACAACTTGTTGGCCGCCGTCGCCGATGTCGCCAAGCTCAAGTACAAGGTTGAATACAGGCAGGGAGACGTCGGGAACAGCCGCGTATTTCGCTTGGACAAAGAAACGAGGACGGAGACGCTCGTCTACCAAGCCGCCGAGTTTGACGTTCCCTCTAACGAGACGGTTCCGATCGTCTCGCAAACGGTCGATTTCGGAACTTTCCTTCAGGAAGGCTCCGAGCTACAGCGCAAGCATGAGCTGGCGGCTTTTCTGGCCAATATCGCGCACGAAACAGGCGAGAATTTGCCGCCGTCCCCGAATGAGCCGAGGAGTGCTTGGGGACTGTTCTGGAATGAGGAAATCTCCTATATCCATACCTCAGGCGTTCATTATGCCGAGCCGCACGACGATTTTCCGCCGGTTGCGGGCAAGTCCTACCACGGGCGGGGACCGATCCAACTGAGCTGGAACGCCAATTACGGTTTGATCAGCGGAATTATATACGGGACCAAGGATAAGCTGCTGGAGAAGCCCGAGCTGATCGTCCAAGACGGCAAGCTGGGCTTCATGACGGCCATTCTGTTCTGGATGACCCCGCAGCCTCCGAAGCCATCCGCTCACGATGTAATGGTGGGCAAATGGACGCCTGCGGAATCGGATATAGCGAAAGGGCTGACGCCGCCGGGCTTCGGGATTACCGTAATGATCATTAACGGCAATCTGGAAGGCAATCTGGACGAAACCGACGGGCGTATCGCCCGTCGCGTCGGATTCTATCGCGGAATTACGACTCAGATGGGAATTTCCATCGAAGGGGAGAAAGTGAACACGCTGGGCATGAGTCCGTTCTAAACCTGCTTCGTATAAGGCTTGGCCGACTCGTTCACGATGTCCTCGCCGACCGGGTACATCGTGAACATCCAGTGGTAGAAGTTGTCCCCGTTCTCCTTCAAATAGGCGAACAATCGCCGGTAGTGGTCTGCAATCGTCTCCTGGAGGGAGGGTTCATCGATCAGATTGCGCATCTCCCAAGGATCGGCTTCCAGATCGTAGAACTCGTTGACGTCGGGCGGATTAACGACGAGCTTGTAGCGCTCGGTGCGAATCATCCGCTGCGGATACGGGAAGTGATGCCCGTGGAACTCGGCGAACATCTCCTCGCGTTCGCGCCAGCCGGGCCCGTCCTTCAACAAGGGCAGCAGACTCTGCCCGTCGTATCGCTCCGGCACCTCTCCTGTCGCTTCATCCACGAACGTAGCCGTCAAGTCGAGCAGGGAGACGAGGCGGCTCTCGCTTTTTCCGCCGCCGGGCGCTCCGGGGTACTTCGCGATCAGAGGGACGCGGTACGTATCCTCGTACATCGCCGGCCCTTTGTCGTACAGCTTGTGATGACCTTCGAAGCTGCCGTGGTCGGTCGTGAACGCGATCATCGTGTCATCGGCCAGCCCCAGCTCCCGCAAGGCCTCCATTACTCTTCCAATCTGCTCATCGATGAGCGTCGTGAAGCCCCAATACATCGCGATCAGCTTTCTGACCTGCCGCTCCGTATACGACGAATAGCACCAGTGCCTGTAATAGTTGTATTGTACTTGAGGCTTGCCCTCGAACGTCTCTCCGAAGCTCGGCGGCAGCTCGACGTCGTCCGGGTCGTACAAGTTCGCATACTCTTCCGGCAGGAAATACGGCATGTGCGGCCCGAAGAAATGCAGCCCCAAGTAGAACGGCTTCCCTTCCTCGCGATACCTTTTCCCATAGCGCTTCAGCTTCCCGATCGCTTCCTCCGCCAGAAAGTAGGAGAACGTCGCTTCGACCGGCTGCTTCAGCAAGCCGCCCATCATATTGCCGGGTTTGCCGTTGTCGAACGTTCCCTGAATGACGTCCTCGACCCGGAAAGGCGGATAGCCGCGCTCTTCCAGGTAACGGACGTAAGCGGGATGATGGACGGTCTCGCCCCATCCGGGATAATGCTCCCCGTCGAACCCGAACTCTGCGGGAGGCCGGTCTTTGCCGACGTGCCATTTGCCGACATGGCCGACCTCGTAGTCCGCTTCACGCAGCTCGCGAGAGAACGGAACGTGCGACGGGTCCATCTCTACCGGATAGCAGACGTTGCGCTCGTAATTGGCGATCAGGCCGTGTTTGCTGGGCTTAAGCCCCGTGACGACGGAGGCGCGCGCCGGAGTGCAGATCGAAGTCGGCGTATAAGCGCGCTCGAACAGAACGCCTTCCGAGGCGAGCCGGTCGATGTTGGGCGTTCGACACACCGAATTGCCGTAGCAGCCGAGCGTGTCCGCGCGTTGTTGGTCCGTGAAGAGGAACAGGATATTTTTGGCCATCGGCCTGCGCACCTACCCTTTGACGGCGCCGGCGGTCAGACCGGACACCATGTATTTCTGGAAAAAGAGGAACAGCAGCGAGATCGGCACGATCGACGTGACGCACACGGTCATGATGCTGGCCCAGTCGTACGACAGCTCCCCGATATAGCGGATGGAGATGCCGGCGTTCAGCGTACGCAGCTCGTCCTTGTTGATCAGCGTGAGCGAGTACAGGAAGTCGTCCCACGACAGAATGAACGAATAGATGCCGATGGAGAAAATGCCCGGCTTGGTCAGCGGCATGACGATCCGGAACAGAATGCCGAAGCGGCTGGCCCCGTCGATCTTAGCCGATTCTTCGAGCGCGACCGGAATGTTGTCGAAGAACACTTTGATCATCCAGATCGAGAACGGCAGGCTGGCCGTCGTCAAGGCGATGACGAGTCCCGTTCTCGTGTTCAGCAGGCCGTAGCCGTTGTAGATCGTATAGAGCGCGATCAGCAGCGACACGACAGGCAGCATCTGGGTCGAGAGAATCGAGAACATCGCCAGTGATTTGAAGCGGAATTCGAAGCGGGAGAAGCCGTAGCCCGCGAACATCGCGGTGATCAGCGTGATGGCCGTCGAGCCGAAGCCGACGAGCAGGCTGTTGCGGTAGTAGGTTATGAATACGTTGTCCGCGAACAGCTTCTTGTAATGCGAGAGCACGGGCTCGGATGGAAACCACTCCGGCGGAATGCGGAACAGCGCCGAATTGTCCTTGAACGAAGTCAGAAGCATCCAATAGAGCGGGAATACGAGAAACAGCAGGAACGCGGCGGCGCCCAAGAGGGGCAGCGCGGCTCCGAATATTCGTCGTTGTCTCAATGCGCCGAGCCTCCTTTGCCTTCCCCGATCGCGAACAGTTTGTTATATCCCCAGGAGAACAGCAGCATGATGACCAGCCACAGCGCGCCGATCGCCGCTCCCTTGCCCAGGTCCAGTTCGATGAAGGCCGTCTTGTAGCTGAAAATGGCGAGCGTCGTCGTCGCGTCGACCGGTCCGCCGCTCGTCATGATCCAGAACAGCGGGAACATCTTGAAGTTCTCGATGCAGGCGATCAGCGTGACGGTCTTGATCGTGTTCTTCAGCATCGGCAGCGTGACGTACAGGAATTGCTGGCGCTTGGACGCGCCGTCGATCGTCGCCGCCTCGTACATGTCTCCGGGGATGCCCTGCATGCCGGCCAGCAGCATCGTCACCATGAACGGAAGCTGCTTCCACAGCGCGGCGACCATGACCGCCCACAGCGCAAGCTGCATGTCGGACAGCCATTGGAGCGGCCGGTCGATCAGATGCAGCGTCTGCAGAATGTAGTTCAGAACGCCGTATTGCGGCTGGAACAGCCACATCCACAGCAGAGCCCCGATGATGGTCGGGACGACCCAAGGAATCAGAATAACGGTCCGGAGCGCTCTCCGGAACGGAATTTTCCCATTCAGAATAAGCGCCAGAGCCATGCCGAGAACGAACTGGATGGCGACGACAGAGAACACATAGCGGAACGTCACTCCGATGGAGTGGACGAAGTCGCCGTCGACGAACAGCTGCTTATAGTTGTCGAACGAATTCCAGACCTGACTCTTCATGCTCAGCAGCGACACTTGGAAAAAGCTCATATAGAGCGACTTGACGATCGGGATGCCGATCGTGGACAGCAGCAGAATAAAGGCGGGACAGATGATGACGGCCAGGAAGATCGCATCCTTGGCCTTCTCGCTCAGGCGGACGCCTCTTCGTTCCAATTGAACGGGTTTATGCACGGAATTCACTTCCTTGTGACGGTTTGATTGCCGGACGCGGGCATGACGAAACAAGCATGGGGCTGCATCGCAAGCGAAGCGGGTCCGCCGAAGGCGGGCTTCGGGTGCTTATCGAGCAGCCCCATACGGGTGCAAGGGAGGGTCCGGTGCAAGCCGGATTACTTCATGATTTGCTTCAGCTTGGCGTCGAGCTCGGCCGCGACCTTCTCCGGGCTTTCGTTGGCGACGGCCACCTTCTGCACCGCCTCGGCGATTTCCAGGTAAGCCTGCTCGAGTCCCGGATTATTGGCCGGAAGCGGCTTGATCTTCGTCATCTGATCGACAAGCGTCTTATCGAAGTCGGTGGAGTTGAACTCCGGCAAAATGCTGATCGACTTGCGCGAGCTCATGACGTCGCTGTTCTGGTGGTACAGCGAGATCATCTCTTCGTCGGTCAGGAACTTGATGAACTCCGCGGCCATCTCCGGATGCTTCGAATCTTTGCTGATGACCAGGCCGTGCGCTTCGCCGATGGAGACGTTGTCGCCCGTCTTGTTGACCGGAATCATCGCCGCGCCCCATTTCTCGTCGAACGCTTCGCCTTGTCCGCTCAGGTTCTGGAACACCTTCCGTCCGTAATAGCCGTCCGAATACATGCCGAGCCGTCCGATGCTGAACAGGTTGCGCAGATCTTTCAGCTTGGCGCCTTGCGGGGACAGGTTGTTTTTCACCAGCGTCTGGTAATACGTCAGCGTCTCGATCACTTCCGGCGTGTTGACGTTGACTTGGCCGTCTTCGCCGAAGAGAGAGCCGTTAAAGCTGTAGATGTTGCGCAGAGCGATCATGCCGTTGATCGGCAGCTTCTCCGTCGCTTCTCCCAGTCCGTAGATCTGCTCGCCGCTGTCCGACTTCAACTTGGAGATCTCCGCCGCGAATTGCAGCATTTCGTCGTACGTCTCCGGAGCGCGGTCGGGCAGTCCCGCCTTCTGGAACAGCTCCTTGTTCCAATAAAGAATGTAAGGGGACGGCGCCCACGGAACGCCCATCAGCTTGCCGTTATAGCTGTAATCTTCCTTATAGCTCGGGAACAGATCGTCGATGAATTCCTTGCCGACCAGATCGTCCAGCGGAACGATGATGTCCGAAGCCGCGTAAGTCGGGAACGTAGCCGTAAAAGTCTGCATGATGTCGGGCGTGTTGCCGGAGGAAGCCATGACGAACGTCTGCTGCTTGATGTCTCCGAACGGAATACCGATGTATTCGATCTTGACGTTCGGGTGAAGCTCGGTGAATTTCTGGGCCATCTGCTCCAGGGCGCCCTTGGTCGCTTCTTCGCTGATGCTCCAGGAAGCGAATTTCAGCGTAATCGGTTCTCCGGCGTCCGGCGCGTTCGATTCGCTCGAAGACGAAGACGCGGCTGGAGACGAAGAGGACGGGGCGGCAGGGGTATTTTCTTTGTCCGAGCTGCACGCCGCGAGCGTTCCGAGCGCCATGACCGCGGCCAGGGCGAGCGTCGTTTTTTTAACCATTTCTGTGTGACCTCCAGTTCGATATCTGAATAGTTGGGCTTGCTGGATTTATCATAGAACGGCCGAGAACCGCGGTAAATCGCGGATTCCTGACGTTCGTCGTCCGAATCGGCACAATCGGCCGTATCGACTTTATGACATCGATGCTCAATTCCTGATATCAGGCCCGGAATGGAGGGGATTGGGAGTACCCATCCCGTGTCGGCTGTGCCATAATCGAAGGTGCGCTTACGGCGCGACGACGAGACTACGAGGAAACGAGGAAGCAAGATGACCGCCAAGCGCTGGATTCCGCGCAAGCCGAACAGACAGTTCGTCCTATACTTTCTTTCCTTTTTTCTGGTGATATTGCTGCCTGTTATTTCACTTAGCCTCTCTTCCTATAAACTGATGTATTCTACCATTCTGGACGAGATTCGCCAAGGCACGTCCAACGCGATGAAGCAGACGGGCCTGTCGGCCGACCGCTTGCTGCTGGATGTGACGACGCTGTCGGTGCAGCTCGGCCTGGACGGCAAAATTTATACGTCCTCAACGAACGTAGACGACGCGTATTTGCTTAACGAGATTCGGGATCGAATCTCCGCGCTTGCCTCAGAGAACGGATACGTGCAGGCGGTGCAAATTTATTTTCGCAAAAACAATCTCATCCTGTCCTCGGACGCTCCGAACCGGCATTACGCAAACCAGGTCAACGACGGCTGGGTTCGCGATTTCTCGGCCAGCGGCAAGGAACAGCTATGGCTTCCGACCCGCTCGTTCGTCGATCAGGACGGCAATACGCAGCGGATTATGACGCTCGTCCGCAAATTCCCGGTCGCATTTCCGAGCAATACCGGATACGTGGCGATTCATATTTTCGAGGACCGGTTTTACGAGCTGCTGAAGATGGCGGGGGCGGATCGCGACAATCGCCTCTATCTGGCCGACCCTTCGGGGGCCGTTCTGTCGGCGTATCCACGGCCTGCCGGGGAGGAAGACGAGGGGATGGCGGAGCGGGCGGCGGCGCTGATCCCGGGAGAGGAGAGAGGGAACCGGGTCGGAAAATTCGGCGGGCAGGAGGCGTTGATCTCCATCGGAGAGCCGCTGCAGAACGGCTGGACGATCGTCTCGGTCGATTCGCTGGACTATCTGGAGGAAAGGCTGGGGTATATCCGCAGAGTTATTATGCTGACGGGGTTCGTGCTCGTGGCGCTCGGATCGGTCATCTCCTTCTTCCTGTCGCGGACGATGTACAATCCGATCAAACGGTTGTTCGAGAAAGCCGAGCGCGTCCAGAAGGAGTTCGCCCTTCCCGCCTCGTCGGACAAGCCGGGGTCTCTCGTCGACGTCTCCGGCATGGTGGATCAGCTCATTCATCGGCACAAGGAGCTGGAAGCGGCTTACGAGATCGGCCATTCGGCGATGGTCGACCGTTTCCTCTATCAATTGTTCTACAATCGTGCGAGCGGGGATTTGGAGCAGCGGGTGGACGACATGAGGCTGCCGATTACGCCGCAGGGCTTCGTCGTCATGATCGTCGAGCTCGACGAGTACGCGGCGCTCAGGGAGCGATACAGCGCGAACGATCTGAACCTGCTTCGCTACGCGACGCACAACATTGTGCAGGAGCTCGTCTCGAGCCGATACGTATGTCTGGGCACGGAGATCGCCGACAATCAGATCGCGGTTCTGGCGAACATTGAGTCGGCCGCCGAATTCGACCGCGTTCGCTTGGCGGAGATGGCGGGGGAGATCATTCAGGCCGTTCGCTCGTATTTGAATTTGTCGGCGACGATCGGGTTCGGGCGGCCCGTCGACGCGCTGGCGGACGCGCACATGTCGTTCCAACAGGCTGCCGACGTCATCCGGAGGAAGCTGCTGACGGACGACCGCAAGGCACTGTTTCACGAAGATGAGGAGCATGCGCAGTCGTTCCAATATTTCTACCCCGTTCAGTTGGAGAAGGCGTTGATGAACAATATTCGCGCCGGCAACGAGCAGCAGACGCGGGCTTGCCTGGAGCAATTGAAGGCGGAGCTTAAGGGCAAGCCGGGCCTGTCCCACGAGATCGTCTACCGGGTCTATCACCGTCTGATCGACGAGGCGATCGATCTGGCCGTCGACGCGGGCCTGCCTTGGGAGAACGTCTTCGGGGAGGGCAACGTCTACCGGGAGCTGGCCAAGCACGAGACGGTCGAGAGCATTCATCTCTGGCTGGAGAAGCTGTTCCTGAACGTCATCGTTCAGCTCAGAAACCATCTTCGCAGTCCTTCGAAGGCAGATGCGGCCGTTGCCTATATCGCGGAGCATTACCGCGAGGATATCTCCGTGGAGCAGATCGCCGACGCCGTGCAGCTTAATCCGGCTTATTTCAGCCGGCTCTTCAAGCAGTCCACGGGCAAGACGGTGCTCGAGCATCTGACGCTCGTCCGCCTTGCCCGCAGCAAGACGCTGCTGCGCGAGACGTCGCTGAACCTGAGCGAGATCGCTCAGCAGATCGGCTATAACAACGCGAACAGCTTTATCCGCTTTTTCCGCAAGTACGAGGGCGTGACGCCGGGCGAATTCCGCAAGCTCCAGGGCTAGGGCTGCGCCGACTCAGGAATGCCACCATTTGCGCAGCTTCTTCCACCAAGGCCGGCCGGGCTGCTCGGGACGACGCGCGTCCGAATCGACGACCGGTCCGAGCGGGCCGCACGACCGGGCGGGTTCGGTGCCTTGCAGGAACACCTCGACCGCGCCTTCTCCCGGACAGGCCGGGGAGGCGAGCAGACCTGTTGTCGGATCAATATAGGCGTGAACGACGCCTTCCGGTACCGGGAAGCCTTTCGGAGCCGAGCCTGCCAGAGCGGCCTCGGTAAACTGGGCGAAGATCGGGGCCGCGCGATGCGCTTCGCCCGACGTAATCGGCCTTCCCCGATCGTATCCCACCCATACGGCGGTCGCCAGCTCCGGCGTATAGCCGACGAACCAGGCGTCTGAATCGGTCGTGCCCGACTTGCCTGCGACGGGTCTGTTCAGCATGTTCGACACCCTCCGGGCGGTGCCGCCTCTCTCGAACACGCTCTTCAGCAGATTCGTCGTCACGTAGGCAAGGGCGGGTTCGACCGCCTGCTCTTGCTGCGGATGGCTCTCGTACAAAATTTTGCCGCGGCGGTCCTGGACGAGCGTAATCGCGACAGGCTCGGCTCTGGCTCCCCCGTTGGCGAGAGCGGAGAAGGCGTAGGCCATCTCGAACGGACTGACGGGGAACGTGCCGAGGGCGAGCGAAGGGACGGCTTTGAGCGGGGCGGTGATGCCCAGCTTGCGCGCCATCGCGATAACGTTCTCCGGACCGGTCTGCATGATCGTATGGACGGCGTAGATGTTGTCGGAGGCCGCGATCGCCTGGCGCAGCCCGATGTCGCCGTGGAAATAACGTCCATTGTAGTTGTTCGGACGATAAATCTGCCGATCGTGATCGAAGTAGAACAGCGTAGGTTCGCTGCGGAATCGCGTCGCCGCCGTAATCGCCCGGCTCTCCAGCGCCGCCGCGTACACGATCGGCTTGAACGAGGAGCCAGGCTGTCTCGTGCTCGCGAACACCCGGTTGTACTGGTTGGCGCGGAAGTTGCGCCCTCCGACCATCGCTTTAATGTAACCGTTGCGGGGATCGACGGCGATCAGCGCCGTCTGCAGCTCCCCGTTGGCCCCCTTCAGTCCCTTCTTGACGGCGGCCTCGGCCATCTGCTGCACGCGCAGATCGAGCGTCGTCCGGATCGTCAGCCCTCCTTCGTTCATCAGCCTCTCATCGATGCCGAGCCGTTCGACGGCCACCTTCTTGATATATTCGGCGAAATAAGGCGCGGCCCGTTCCTCTTCTTCGGGCAGGGCGCGTACGGCGACGTTCTCGCGGGTCGCGCGTTCCGCCTGCAGCTTCGTGATCTGGCTGGTTTCCAGCATCGATTGGAGCACCTTGCGC
>Ga0206118_100868_pt1 | contig 10808 bp, 11 predicted proteins | sample 3A20Ametagenome_FD_177999 | JGI IMG/M metagenome (GOLD analysis project Ga0206118, IMG submission 177999) | Enriched microbial communities from leaf-cutter ant dump, University of Wisconsin, Madison, United States - 3A20A | ecosystem: Environmental > Terrestrial > Nest > Insects nest > Nest dump...
CGCCGCGCACCTGTTCACCGACACGCTGGCGCAGCAGGTGGAGGAAGCGTCGCAGCGGCAGGCGGTGGTGCAGATCCGCGGCGCGCTGGATTCGACCACGCAGCTGCTGACCGGGCTGTTCGACATGTCGCGGCTGGAAGCCGGCGGGCTGGTGCCGCAGCCGCGCGACATGCCGCTGGCCGAGGTGCTCGATCCGCTGGCTTCCGAGTTCCGCGCGCTGGCCGCGGCGCGCGGGTTGGCCTTCCGCTACGTGCCGACCCGCGCCTGGGTGAACAGCGACCCGCAACTGCTGCGGCGCGTGCTGCAGAACTTCCTGGCCAACGCGGTGCGCTACACCACGCACGGCGGCGTGCTGCTGGGCGTGCGCCGCGACGGTGGACGGCTGCGCATCGAGGTGCACGACACCGGGCCGGGCATCGCCCGGGGCGAGCAGCGCCGCATCTTCGAGGAATTCCGGCGCGGCGAGGACAGCGGCGGGCAGGGGCTGGGCCTGGGCCTGGCGATCGCCGACCGCATCGCCGGCCTGCTGGAGGCGCCCTTGCGGCTGCGCAGCGAGCTGGGCCGGGGCACCGTGTTTTCGGTGGCGGCAGGCATGGCGCCGACGCCGCGCGCCAGTGCCACCGCCGTGCCAGCGCAGCACGGAACGGCGCAAGCAGGCGAGCAGATCCGGGTGCTGGTCGTGGACAACGATCCGGCGGCGCTGGCCGGGCTGGCGGCGCTGCTGCGCGGCTGGGGCTATGAGGTGGCCGAGGCCTCGGCCGAAGCCGGCGCGGTGGCGGCGATGCAGGCCGCACCGGCGGCGCTGTGGCTGTTCGACTACAACCTGGACGACGGCGACACCGGCACCGCGCTGCAGGCGCGGCTGGGCGAACGCTTCGGTACGCGGCCCACCCTGATCCTCAGCGCCGACGACAGCCTGGCCACGCGCCGCGAGGTGCTGGAGCAGGGGCTGACCCTGCTGCACAAGCCGGTGCGGCCGCTGGCGCTGAAGTCGATCATGGACCGGCTGCTGGCCGCACGCGCGGTCGCCCAGGCGCCAACGTCGTAGCCGCGTTTCCCGCCTGCGCCGGGCGCCTGCGCTTCTGCTTGCCGCAATACGCCTCGTGCAGCGCCCGCATCACTCCCAGCGCGGGGCTGTCGGCGAGCGCGTAGAAGATGGTCTGCGCCTCGCGCCGGGTGGCGACCAGCCCGGCGTCGCGCATCACCGCCAGGTGCTGGGACAGCGCCGACATCGACAGTCCGGCGCTGGCCTGCAGTTCGCCTACCGAGGCCTCGCCTTCCACCAGTTGGCAGAGCACGCGCAGCCGCGCCGGGTGGGCGATGGCCTTGAGCAGCTGCGCGGCCTGTTCGGCATGGGCCTGCATCTGCGCGATATCCAGGTCGGGCGTGTTCATGCGTGCGTCGAGGTTGGGGCTTGTGGTTCCGGGGGCGAGAGTTTAATTTAGAAAAATCTAAATTACAAAGCGGTGGCGCCCATGCATCCGACTCCACGACCTTCCCCTCTGGTCGAAGCCTTCTTCGACAAGGACACCGGCACCTTCAGCTATGTCGTGTACGACGAACTGGACGGCTCGGCGGCGATCATCGACCCGGTGCTGGACTACGAGCCGGCCGGCGCGCGCATCGGCACCGCCTCGGCCGACGCGCTGCTGGCCTTCGTGCGCGAGCGGGAGCTGAAGGTGGCGTGGATACTGGAAACCCACGCGCATGCCGACCATCTCAGCGCGGCCGGCTACCTGGCCGACATCCTGCATGCGCCGGTGGCGATCGGCCGCGGCATCGTCCAGGTGCAGGAGCGCTTCAAGGCCCTGTTCGGGCTCGGCGAGGACTTCATCGCCGATGGCCGCCAGTTCGACCGCCTGTTCGTCGATGGCGACCGCTTCCACATCGGTACGCTGGAGGCGCGGGTGATCGCCACGCCCGGCCATACCGACGACAGCCTGACCTATGTGATCGGCGATGCGGCCTTCATCGGCGACACCCTGTTCGCCACCGATACCGGCACCGCGCGTGCCGATTTCCCCGGCGGCGACGCGCATCGGTTGTATGCGTCGATCCAGAAGATCCTCGCGCTGCCGGAAGATACGCGCCTGTTCCTGTGCCACGACTATCCCGGCGATCGCCGCGACGCGCTGCCGCAGACCCGCATCGACGAGCAGAAGGCAGGCAACCCGCACCTGGTGGGCATCGACGAGGCGGGCTTCGTGCGGACGCGCCAGCAGCGCGACGCGACCCTGCCGGTGCCGCGGCTGATCCTGCCGGCGCTGCAGGTCAACATCCGCGGCGGGCGCCTGCCGGAACCGGACGCCAACGGCATCCGCTATTTCCGCCTGCCGCTGGACCAGATGGGGGGCACGCGATGAGCGCCTGGCCTGTCGCGCTGGCTGGCGGCGTGCTGATCGGCCTGGCGGCGACCCTGCTGCTGTGGTTGAACGGACGCATCGCCGGCATCAGCGGCATCGTCGGCGGCGTGCTGCTGCCGCAGCGCGGCGAAGTGGCGTGGCGGCTGGCCTTCCTGCTGGGCCTGGTCGTGGCCGGCGCGGCATGGCTGTGGTGGGTGCCGGGCGCGTATGCGCCGCGGCAGGGCTTTCCGCCGGCACTGCTGGTGGCCGCGGGGCTGCTGGTCGGCTTCGGCACGCGCATGGGCAACGGCTGCACCAGCGGCCATGGCGTGTGCGGGCTGGGGCGGTTGTCGCTGCGCTCGCTGGCGGCGGTGCTGGCCTTCATGGCGACCGCGATCGCCACCACTTACCTCGTGAGGCACGTGGCATGAGCGACATCCGGACCGTGCTGGCGGCGTTGCTGGCCGGTGCGCTGTTCGGCCTGGGGCTGGCGGTGTCGGGCATGACCGATCCGCAGCGCATCCTCGGCTTCCTGGACGTGGCCGGCGCGTTCGACCCGACCCTGCTGTTCGTGCTGGGCGGCGCGGTGGGCACCACCATGCTGCTGTTCCGCTTCGTGCTGCGGCGTCCGGCGCCGCTGCTGGCAGAGCGCTTCCGGATCCCGGAGCCGCGTGGCGTCGATGCGCGCCTGCTGGCCGGCGCGGGCGTGTTCGGCGTCGGCTGGGGGCTGGCCGGCTATTGCCCGGGGCCTGCGCTGGTGGGCCTGGGCGTGCTGTCGCCCGAGGCGCTGTGGTTCGTGCCGGCGATGCTGGCGGGCATGGCGCTGCACCGCCTGCTGCGCGGAAGCTGAGCCACGATTCCTACACGACCTGCCTGGCCGGGTCGCTCAGTTCCAGCTCGCGCAGCACCACGCTGGCCTGGGTGCGGTTGCGTACGCCCAGGCGCTCGAAGATCGCCGACAGGTGCGCCTTGACCGTGCGTTCCTGCACGTCCAGACGGTCGGCGATCTGCTTGTTGAGCAGGCCCTCGGCGACCAGCGCCAGCACGCGGAACTGCTGCGGCGACAGGCTGGCCAGGCGCGCGGCCAGTTCGCTGTCGTGGCTGGAGGACTGCGCGCGCGCCACCGCCGCGCGCAGCGAGGCCGGCAGCCATTGTTCGCAGGCCATCACGCTGCGGATCGCTTCGCGCAGTTCGTTCAATCCCGAGCTCTTGGGCAGGTAGCCGGCGGCGCCATGGTCGAGCGCGCGCCGCACCACGCGCGGGTCGTCGTTGGCCGACACCACGATCACCGCCACGCCCGGGTGCTGGGCGCGGATCGCCGCCAGCCCGGCCAGCCCGTGGTTGCCGGGCATGTGCAGGTCGAGCAGGATCAGGTCGGTCTGCGGCGCGGCATCGAGCGCGGCCAGCACGCCTTCCAGCGATTCGGCCTCGCGCACCTGCAGGTCGGCCACCGCCTCGCCCGCGGCCTGGCGCAGCGCGGCGCGGAACAGCGGGTGGTCGTCGGCGATCAGCAGGCTGGGCATGGGCATGTCGGCTGGAACGGAGACCTGCATTGTCGGCGAATGTCCGGCAGGCGCGCACCCCGCGGTGCGCGATGGGCAACCGGGAAGGCCCTTCGCGCCCCAGATGCGCTCCTAGGTGCTCACTGCGCGGTCCAGGCGCCGTCCATCGGCATCGCCGCGCCGGTGAGGTTGTGTGCCTCGCGGCGGCACAGCCACACCACCATCGCGGCGATGTCCTCCGGCAGCGACATGCGCAGGCTGGGCTGCTTTTCCTCCAGCAGGGCGCGCACGCCGTCGTCGCGGCTGCCGCCGTTGCGGTGCGCCTGGATCTGCGGCTCGATCAGCGGCGTTTCCACCCAGCCCGGGCACACGCAGTTGACGGTGACGCCGCCGCTGTCGCGGCTGCCGGCGGCCGCATATTCCAGTGCCGCCACCTTGCTCAGGCCGACGATGCCGAACTTGCTGGCCACGTAGGGCGCCTTGTTCTTCGACGCCACCAGGCCGTGCACCGAGGCGATGTTGACCACCCGGCCGTAGCCGCGCGCGGCCATGCCCGGCAGCGCCTGCTGCATGGTGTGGAAGGCGGCGCTGAGGTTGATGGCGATGATGTCGTCCCACTTCTGGGCGGGTTGTTCGGCCAGCGGCGCGGCATGCTGGATGCCGGCGCAGTTGACCAGCACGTCGAGCGCGCCCCAGTCCTGCACCGCGGCCATCATCGCCTCGATCTCGGCCGGGTTGCGCAGGTCGGCGCCGAAATGGCGCGCCTGCCCGCCGGCCGCGGCGACGCTGGCGAGCGCGGCGTCGATCTGTCCGGCCGTGCCCAGGCCGTTGATCGCCACGCGGGCACCGGCCGCGGCCAGCGCCTGGGCGATGGCCAGTCCAATCCCCGAGGTGCTGCCGGTCACCAGCGCGGTGCGGCCCTGCAGGAAACGGTCCATGGAAACTCCGGAAAACGAGGTGGGGAAGGCTGCAGAACGTAGCAGCCGGAACGTAAGCGCCGCGTGGTACGAAAGTACGATGGGCCGGGCAGGGCGCTCTGCTAGTGTTGCGCCATGACCATTTCCGTCCTGCGCGCCGCCTGCGGCCTCATCGTCGGACTCGGCCTGGCGTCGTGCGCCAGCGGCCCCGTGTCCAAGTCCGTGGAGTCTTCCATGTTCAGCAACGAACTGCGCAGCGAACACCGCGGCGACGACGACCTGTTGACCGCTGGCCTCGGCCTGGCCGGGCTGCGCAGCATGGCGCCGCCGGCGTTCGCCGACGCCAGTGCGCCCACCGTGGAAGAACTGCGCCGGCGCGCGCTGTGGGGCAGCTGGCGCGGCATCGCCGATCTCGCGCCGGGCGGCGGCTACGGCGAGCTGTTCGGCACGCTGGAGGCGGTGCCGGGCCGCGAGTACTCGGCCTATGCGCGCCTGCCCGGCGCGAAGCAGCCGCACCGCGTGCTGGCGCAGGTGCCGGACCATTTCGACACCGGCAGGCGCTGCGTGCTGGTGGCGCCGGCCTCCGGTTCGCGCGGCATCTACGGCGCGGTGTCGGTGGCGGCGGCGTGGGGCCTGCCCAAGGGCTGCGCGGTGGTCTACACCGACAAGGGCGCGGGCAGCGACTACTTCGACCTGGACGCGCAGAGGGGCGTGCGCGCCAACGGCATGGTCGGCGCGCTGGGCGAGGCCGCCGACCTGGCCTTCGTGCCGGATGCGCCGGTCAACGCCTCCGGCGTGGCGTTCAAGCACGCCCACTCCAAGGACAACCCGGAAGCCGACTGGGGCCGCCATGTGAAGCAGGCCGCCGAGTTCGCGCTGCTGGCGCTGGACCAGGCCTTCCCGCAGGCCGCGCCCTTCACCTTCGCCAACACCCGCGTCATCGCGGTGGGCATCTCCAACGGCGGCGGCGCGGTGCTGCGCGCGGCCGAACTGGATGGCGACTGGCTGGATGCGGTGGTTGCCGGCGAACCCAGCGTGCTGTCCGACGGTCCCGGCGCGCGCGCGCTGTACGACTACGCCACCGAGGCGGCGCTGCTGATGCCGTGCGCGCAGCTGCACATGGCCAACCTGCCGCAGCCGCCGCTCACCGCCGCGCTGCAGGCCGGCGCCACCGTGCGCTGCGCCACGCTGGCAGCCGAAGGCGTCATCGGCGGGGTGACGCCAGCGGCGCAGGCCAGGGCGGCCTATGAATTGATGTTGAGCAGGGGCTGGACCGACGCGGCGCTGCGCGCCGGCGCGCTGTCCACCGGCTTCGACCTGTGGCGCGCGGTCGCCGCCACCTATGCCTCGGCCTACGGCCGCTACGGCGTGGGCGAGCATCCCTGCGGCTTTGCTTTTGCCGCGCAGAACCCGGACTTCTCCCCGCGCGTGGCCACCGCCGCCGAGCGCGCGGCCTGGATCGCCGACGGCAGCGGCATTCCGCCGGGCGCCGGTGTCGGCCTGCTCGACAGCAAGGTGCAGTTGCCTGACCTGACCTACGCCGGCCTGAAGTGCCTGCGCGGCCTGTGGGACGGGCAGGGCGAGGACGCGCGCCGCGTGCAGGCCGGCATCCAGGCCACCCGCGCCGGGCTGCCGCGCAAGGGCCTGCCGGTGATGGTGGTGCATGGCACCGACGACGGCCTGATCCCGCCGGCGTTCAGCAGCGCGCCGTACGTGGCCGCGGCCAAGGCGGCCGGGCGCGAGGTGAACTACTGGCAGGTGCGGCATGTGCAGCACTTCGACGGTTTCCTCGGCCTGCCCGATTACGGCGCGCGCTACCTGCCTTTGCTGCCCTACGTGTATGCCGCGCTGGACCGCGTGCAGGCGCGGCTGGACAAGGGCGCGCCGCTGCCGGCCGACGCGGTGATCGAGACCACGCCGCGCGCGGGCAGGCCGCTGACCGCCGCGGATCTCGCCATTCCGCAATGACCGGATGACCGGATGACCGCAGAGCGCACTTCGGTGCGCGCCGCGGCTCTGCCGGGAAAACCGTTGCGCACTGGAGCGCGCTCATTCGCGCGCCAGGCTGGCATCATGCCGCCATGGACATGCTGACGACGCCTTCCCGTGTGATTCCGGCCGCCACCTATCACCGCGAGCGGTGGCGCAACGGCCTGGGCTGGACCCGCGAAATCCTGCGCCTGCCTGAGCAGGGCGACTGGCAGCTGCGCCTGTCCATCGCCGAGATCGAACAGGACGCGGCGTTCTCCGCGTTCCCCGGCGTCGAACGCGAACTGGTCCTGCTGGAAGGCGAGGGCCTGCGCCTGCGTTTTGCCGATGGCCGCTGCGAAACCCTGTTGCCGCCCTACCAGCGGCTGCGCTTCGCCGGCGAGGACGCGCTGACCGGCGAGCTGGTCGATGGCGCCACCCGCGATTTCAACCTGATGTGGCGGCGCGCGGACCTGCACGCCGAACTGCTGCACCGGCCGCTGGTCGGCAGCATGCTGTTCTTCAGCGAACCGCAGGCGGCCTGGGCGGTCCACCTGCTGGCCGGGCAGGCGGGCTTCGAGGACGCGGCGCTGCCACCATTGCAGGCCGGCGACACCGCCTGGCTGGGTGCGGGCGAGCGCCGGCGTTTCACCTTGACCGGCGGTGGCGAGCTGCTGGCGATACGGGTCACCCCGGCCGGCGGCTGACGCCGCGCGGATACGTGGACAGGCGCGCGCGGCGCGGCCGATGATGGCGCCGACCAGGCGTGCGGGCAGCAGCGATGGGCAGGACCACGACCACGGATGTCGCTGCGTTCATCGAGGCGCTGGATCATCCGCTGGCGCCGGCGATACGCGCGCTGCGCGCCCTGCTGCTGGCGGTCGATCCGTCGATCGGCGAAGCGGTGAAGTGGAACGCGCCCAGCTTCCACACCTCCGGGCACTTCGCCACGATGCAGTTGCGCAGGCCCGATGTGGTGCGCCTGGTCCTGCATCTGGGAACGAAGAAACGTGGCCTGCCGGCGGGCGCCATCGCCGATCCGGACGGCCTGCTCGCGTGGCTGGCACCGGACCGCGCCCTGCTCGAATTCCGCGATGCCGCCGAACTGGAAGCCAGGCAGGCCGCGGTGGTGGCGCTGGTCAGGCAGTGGATGGCGCTGCTGCCGTAGAGGCGGGGCTCGCCCCGCATGGGGCTTTATCTCCTCACCTCCCGGCAGGCAGCCCCACCGTTCCCTGCTTCATTCGTGTCTGTCAGTAGACATCGCGCCGGTAGCGCCGCTGCATGACCAGCTGGTCCCGGCCTTCGCCGCCCAGTGCCTGCGCGATCACCGCGTCCACCGCCGGCGCCATGCCCTGCAGGCTGCCGCAGACCAGCACGGTGGCGCCTTCGCCCACCCACTGCCGCAGCCGCCCGGCGTGCGCGGCCAGCACGTCCTGCACGTAGCGGTGCGCTCCGCCGTCGCGGCTGAACACCGTATCCAGGTACTCGATCCAGCCTTCGCGCCGCCACTGTTCCAGTTCGTCGCCGAAATGGAAGTCGTGGGCCTGGTGGCGTTCGCCGAACAGCAGCCAGTTGCGGCGCGCGCCGGCGTCGATGCGCGCGCGCAGGTGCGCGCGCAGGCCGGCGATGCCGGTGCCGTTGCCGATCAGCACCAGCGGCGCATCGCCCGCCGGCGGATGGAAGTTGGCGTTCGTGCGCAGGCGCAGGTCGATGTGCCCACCGACGGCGGCGTGATCGCACAGCCAGCCACTGGCCAGGCCCGGCGTGCCGTCCGGATGCGACTGCCTGCGCAGCAGCAGCTGCAGGCTGCCCTCGGACGGCAGCGAAGCGATGGAGTACTCGCGGTGCGGCAGGGGCTGCAGCCTGGCGGCGATGGCGTCGGGATCGCCGCCGTCGAGGGCATCGGGCAGCTTCGACGCGGCCAACAGCTCGCGCAAGGCGCGGCCATCGGCCAGCGTCGTCCGTGGATCGAGGCCATGCGCCTGCATCCAGTGCTCGACCCTGGCATCGGCGTGGCGCGGGCCGACCTCGGCGATGTCGCCGGCCTGCCAGGCGGGCAGGTCGCCATCGGCCGGCTGCAGGTGCAACTGGAACACCGGGCCGCCGACGCTGCCGGGATTCAGTTGCCGGCGCGCACGCAACCGCCATGGCTGGTAGTCCGGTGCGCTCCAGTCGGCCTGCACGCTGCCATCGCCGAGCTGGCCGAGCAGCTGCTGCCAATGGCGCAGGGCGGCCGGATCGGCGTTGTCCACTTCCACGGTATCGAACAGCGGCCGCGCGCCACGCTGGCGCAGCCAGTCGTCCAGGCGGTGGCCGAACGCGCAGTAGTGCCCGTAGCTGCGGTCGCCCAGCGCCAGCACCGCGTACTGCAGGTCCGGCAATGCCGGCGCCTGCCGCATCACCTGGCCGAGGAAGGCCAGCGCGTGGTCGGGCGGGTCGCCTTCGCCGGTGGTGCTGGCGACGAACAGTGCCTTGCGGGCGCCGGCCAGCAGGGCCGCATCGACCTGGTCGAGCGCGCGCAGGCGCACCCGGCAGCCGCCATCGCGCAGGCTCTGCGCGGTGTGTTCGGCCAGTTGCCGGGCGAAGCCGGTCTGGCTGGCCCAGACCACCAGCAATGGCGGTTCGCCGGCCTCGGCAGCATCGTCCTTGCGTGGCCGCGCGCGCCACCATAGCGCCGCGCACCACGCCGCATAGCCGAGCAGCGCGGCCAGCGCGATCCAGCGCCGCGCCGGCAGCGGCGCGGCCAGCCACCATCCCTCTCCCAGGTGCAGGCGCAGCAGCCCGCCGGCGATCGCCAGCAGCAGGGCGATGACCGCGGCATTGCCGGCGATGGCGCGCAGGGACGTCGAGCGGCTCATGCCGTGCCTGCCTCCAGATGCCGCTGGAAGGCCCGCGACAGGGTTTCGACCGGACCGTCGCCACCGCGCTGGAGGAAGCGCGCGGCCAGGCCATGGGCGTCGGCGAAGGCCAGCCCTTCGTCCGCGCCCATCACCGTCAACGCGGTGGCCCAGGCATCGGCCAGCATCGCCTCGCGGTGGACCACGGTGACCGCCGCGGCCGCGCGCTCCACCGGCATGTGCCGGCGCGGATCCAGGGTGTGGCTGTAGCTCACGCCCTCGTGTTCGTAGCGGTGCCAGCGGTCGCCGGAGGTGGCCACCGCCAGCTCGTCGAGCGCCAGCACGCGCGGTGGATGATCGGCGCCGGCGTCTTCCTCCGGCGCCGATTCGACCAGCACGCGCCACGGCTGGCCGTCGGGTTTGCGGCCACGGCCGTGCAGTTCACCGCCAACCTCCACCAGCGCCGTGTCGATGCCCTGTGCGCGCAGCCAGCTGCTGACCAGGTCCACGCCGTAGCCCTTGGCGATGGCGGACAGATCCAGCTGCAGGCCACCAGGCTGCAGCGCGGCCTGCGCCTGCGCATCCAGTTGCAGGCGCTGCCAGCCGCAATGCGTGGCGACTTCGGCGATGCGCGCGGCATCAGGCCGGCGCTGGCGCTGCGCCCCGGCGCCGAAGCCCCACAGCGCCACCAGCGGGCCGACGCTGGGATCGAAGGCGCCGCCGCTGCGTCCGGCCACCTCATGCGCGGTCTGCAGCACGCGCCAGAAGTCGTCGGGCAGGGGCTGCCAGCTGCCAGCGGCGGCGCGGTTGTAGCGGCTGATGTCCGAGGCCGGCTCCCAGGTGCTCATCTGCGCGACCACGCGGTCCAGCTGCGCCTGGATGCCGGCATGCAGCGGGTGCAGATCGCGGTCGCGCGGCGCCACCAGCTTCACGCTCCAGGTGGTGCCCATGGTGTGGCCGCCGAGGGCGACGATGTCGGGAGAAAGCATGGAGCGCGGGGCCAGGGGCGGGTGAAGAGGAACGAGGAGAGGGCGGAAGTGGAGGCCACTCCTGCTCCTGTCAGAGATGAAGGCGACAAGCGACCTCCGCCTTCGCGTGGACGGCGGAGCACAGGGAGAGGAAGAACGCCGCCGACGCTGCCGTGGCCTTTACCCGTTCCTCGCTTCCCTGCGACCGTTCCTGCTTTACTGCGGCAGCACTTCCAGCGTGGCGACGTAGCTCAGGCGGCGCTGGCTGGCCTGC
>Ga0206118_100869_pt1 | contig 10807 bp, 10 predicted proteins | sample 3A20Ametagenome_FD_177999 | JGI IMG/M metagenome (GOLD analysis project Ga0206118, IMG submission 177999) | Enriched microbial communities from leaf-cutter ant dump, University of Wisconsin, Madison, United States - 3A20A | ecosystem: Environmental > Terrestrial > Nest > Insects nest > Nest dump...
CGGCCTCGTCGAGCACCAGCCAGCGCGTCTGTTCGAGGCGCAGCTTGCGGTCGTCGACCAGGTCCTTGAGGCGGCCCGGCGTGGCGATCACCACATCGACGCCGCGCGAAATTTTCTGCACCTGCGCGTTACGCGAGGTCCCGCCGAGCACCAGCACCGTCGAGAGGCGCTTCGACCCATCGAGCTTGTGCAGCACCTCGTCGATCTGCACCGCCAGTTCGCGCGTCGGCGCGAGGATCAGCGCCCGCGTCGTCAGCGGCGCGGCGCGCCCCTGCAATTCGGCGATGCCGGCGAGGATCGGCAGCCCGAATGCCGCCGTCTTGCCCGAGCCGGTCTGGGCGATGCCCATGATGTCGCGGCGCTGCATCTGCGGCGGGATCGCCTTCGCCTGGATCGGCGTCGGCGTATCGAACCCGGCAGCAGTGAGGGCAGCCACGATGGGCGCCGGCAGGCCGAGTTCGGAGAATGAATTGGTCAAAGGTCAGTCCTTTTCGGCGCACTGGGCCAATCAGTACGCAGGTGCCCTGCGCGCAAGAGATCGCGGCAGGACCGGTTCAAATAAGCAATGGCGACAGGGATTTGCCGCGCGGTTGCGATTTACCCGGGGATCGATCCCTCGGGGCACTTCGCCGCTCACCGCATTGGCCAGTAAGAAGAGAAGTCCATCACGCCTTTTGCGCGAATGATGGGCATATGGGCCACAACCGGCCAAAACGCAAGACTTCCCTCCGCAGATGAGCCATGCGCGGTTACATCGGATCGCTCCTCCGGGTGGCGCCTCGTGCCCGGTTGATCCGTTGGCGCGGGGGTGTAACCTTCCGCCACCACAGTGCGAATGACTCGGCAGATGACCCCGGCGCCGGATAGCGAAGCACGGCTGAAGCCCCTGATGCTCGCCGCCCTCGCCGGCGACAGGGCAGCCTATCGCCTGTTGCTCGCCGATCTCGGCGCGCATCTCAAACGCTATTTCGCGCGCCGCCTGAGCAATCCCGCGGCCGTCGACGACCTGGTGCAGGAAACGCTGTTGGCCATCCATACGCGCCGCGACACCTACGATCCGGCCCAGCCCCTCACCGCCTGGGTCCACGCCATCGCGCGCTACAAGCTCATCGACCATTTCCGCCGCAGCAAGCTGCGCGCCACGCTGCCCCTCGAGGACGATGCCGCCATCTTCGCCGATGATGATGCCGGCAGCGCCACCGACCGCCACGATGTCGAGGCGGCGCTCGCCACCATCCCCGCCCGTCCCGCCGACCTCATCCGGCAGGTGAAGCTCGAAGGCGCCTCCATCGCCGAAGCGGCGGAGCGCACCGGCATGTCCGAGTCGGCCGTCAAGGTCGCCATCCACCGCGGCCTCAAGGCCCTCACCGCCCGCTTCTCGGGAGGCGCCGATGACCGATGACCTGATCGCTCGCCTTTCCGACGACCTCCGGCCCGCGCCGAAGCGCGCCATTCCGCGCCGGCTCGGCCTGGGCCTGATCGCCGGCGCCATCCTCGCCGCGGCCGCAATGCTGGCATGGCTCGGGCTCCGCCCCGATCTGGACGAGGCGATGTCCGGCATGATGTTCTGGTGGAAGTTCCTCTACACCGCCGCCTTCGCCGCGCTCGCCTTCTGGGCCGCCACACGCCTCGCCAGACCCGGCGGCAGCATGCGCCGGCCGATGATCGCGCTCTTCGCGCTCATCGTCTTCGCCGGCGCCGTGGGCGTTGCGCAACTCGTCGTCATGCCCCCCGCCATGTCGCACCAGCTGGTGATGGGCATTTCGGCCCTGGTCTGCCCGTTCTACATCGTGGCGTTGTCGATCCCGCTCTACGCCGCCACCGTGCTGGCGATGCGCCGCCTCGCCCCGACCAACCTCCCCGGCGCCGGCCTCGCGGCAGGACTATTGGCCGGCAGCGCCGCCGCCTGGATCTACGCCTTCCACTGCACCGAAAACGGCATGCCGTTCTTGGCGATCTGGTACACGACGGGCATTCTGATCAGCGCGGTGCTCGGCGCCATCGCCGGGAGGTGGGCGCTGAGGTGGTAGCGTTGCTGACCCCTTACTCCGCCCGCGCCGCCCAGTTGATGCCGCGGCGCAGGATCGTCGCCATGTTGGGGTTCTCGAACTCCGTGGCCCGGTGCCCGAGCGACGAGTAGAACACGCGGCCCGCGCCATACATCTTCTTCCACGCCACCGGCATCACCACGCCCTTGATCCACGGCGCGTGCTCGCCCGAAAACGTCGTGGTCGCCAGCACCTCCACGCCCGGGTCGACATGCATGTAGTATTGCTCGGAGGTGTAGGGGAATGACTTGATCCCCTGCATGATCGGGTCGTCGCCCTTCACCACGTCCACCGTGTAGTCGATGATGTTGCCCGGGTGCGCCACCCACTGGCCGCCGACCACGAACTGGTAGACCGGCGAATCGTGGAAACTGTCGCCCATCGTGCCGTGGTGTCCGCCCATGCCGACGCCGCTCTCCACCGCTGCAGCGAGATTATTGGCCGCATCGCGCGAAATCGTCGACATCGTCGTGCAGGGGATGATCAGCGACAGGTCCTTGATCGCCGGGTCGGCGAACACTTCGGGGTCGGTCTCGACGCGCACCGAGAAGCCGTCCTCGTGCAGCCAGCGCCGGTAGATCGCCGCGCATTCCTCCGGGTCATGCCCGCTCCATCCACCCCAGACGATCAAAGCACTGCGCATCGGAAAAACTCCCGCCCTTAAAACGGCGCGGAGAGTAGCCGAAACGCGTCCTTAGTCCAGTACGGAAGTCGTCATTGCTGCGTGGCAAAAGCCCAGAGCTTGAGCACGGCGAAATTCACCCCTGCTGTCATCCCCAGCACGATGACCGAGCCGATCGTCGGTTGCACCCCGAGCACCGAATAGCAGAGCCACGAGAACAGCGACACGAGCACGATGGCGCTCACCTGCACCGCCACATAGCGCGGAAACGCCTGCCCATGCGCCGCCGCGGAGCGGAAAGACAGCCGCCGGTGCAACAGGTAGACTGGCCCGATGAACGCCGCGTAGCACAGTGCCGCCACGATCCAGTCGGGCACCCCGGTGCGTAGCGCGATCATCGCCGTCGTCACCGCAGCGAGCGCCAGCGCCGCGCCGCCGCCGACCAGCAGGAACCAGCCGAGTTCGGCGGCGACCGGCCGCGTGCTCGTCTGCTCGAGCGAATCCCGCATCAGGCTCTGGAGCGACATGCTCATGCTTTGTCCCATCGGCCGGACGCCCGGCGCCGCCACTATCGGCCCGCCACCTTGCCAAAGCCTTGGCGCGTTCATGTGACGCCGCACCATGGTTGACGACCCATGAACGTGATTGCCGTTCCCCCTTCCCGCCGCGCGTGAACTTGCTAAGCTCCCCCACCACTGGAGTTGCGCGTGTGGTCACAGGGAGACGACAGGCCGCTGTTACAGCGGCGTAGCAATCCAGTGCGAGAAGCATCCGGGCCAATCGGATTCAAAGCCAAAGGACAGGGACATGAAACGACTTCTGTTGGGCGCCGCGGCGCTGGCACTCACGACCGGGTTCACCGGCGCGGCGCAGGCCGAGTTCTCGCTGCGGATTCTCCACATCAACGATTTCCACTCACGCTTTGAATCCATCACCGGCACCGATTCCACCTGCAACGCCGAGGGCGAGCAGAAGGGCGAGTGCTTCGGCGGCATCGGCCGGCTGAAGACCGAGATCGACCTCAAGCGCAAGGAAGCACAGGACGCGGGCGAGAACGTCGTGCTGCTCTCGGCCGGCGACAACTTCCAGGGCTCGCTCTTCTACACCCAGTACAAGAGCCAGATCGTCGCCGAATTCATGAACGACATGGGCTTCGACGTCGTCGCCACCGGCAACCACGAATTCGACGACGGCCCGTCCGAGTTCGCCAAGTTCCTTGCCGCGGCGAAATTCCCGATCATCGGCGGTAACTACGACACCAGCGCCGACCCGGACCTGCAGGGCCGGCCGCGCGGCGTCATCGTGCTGAACATCGCCGGCGAGAAGGTCGGCGTCATCGGCGCCACCACCGAGGAGACCCCCGAGATCGCCACGGTCGGCGACGTGAAGTTCGAAAGCGTCACCGAATATGTGAAGGGCGCCGTCGGGGCGCTCGAAGGGGCGGGGATCAACAAGATCGTCGTCCTCTCCCATATCGGTTACCCGGTCGACCAGAAGCTGGCCGAAGCCGTCTCCGGCATCGACCTCGTGGTCGGCGGCCACACCCACACCTTCCTCGGCGACGTGCCGGGCTCGGTCGGCCCCTACCCCACCATCGTCAAGAACCCCGACGGCAAGGACGTGCCCATCGTCACCGCCGGCCAGTACGGCAAGGTGCTCGGCGACATCAAGGTGACCTGGGACGATGCCGGCAACGTCACCTCCACCGAGGGCCAGCCGATCCTGCTCGACGCCTCCGTCACCCCCGACCAGGGCTTCGTCGACCGCCTCGCAGAACTGGGCAAGCCGCTCGAAACGCTGAAGGCCAAGGTCGTCGGCAGCAGCACCGCCGAAATCGTCGGCGACCGCAATGTCTGTCGCGTCGAGGAATGCGGCATGGGCAACCTCGTCGCCGACGCGCAGCTCGACCGCGTCAGGGACCAGGGCGTCACCATCTCGATCGCCAATTCGGGCGGCCTGCGCGCCTCGATCGATGCCGGCGACATCACCATGGGCGAAGTGCTGACCGTGCTGCCCTTCTCCAACACGCTCGCCACTTTCAAGATCAAGGGGTCGGGCGTCGTCGCCGCCCTCGAGAACGGCCTCAGCCAGATCGAGGACATTGCCGGCCGCTTCCCGCAGGTCGCCGGCCTCAAGTTCACCTTCGACAAGACCGCACCGGTCGGCTCGCGCCTCGTCGGCGACGTGCTGGTGCAGGACGGTGACGACTGGGTCCCCATCGACCCGGACAAGGAATATGGCGTCGTGACCAACAACTATGTGCGCGGCGGCGGCGACGGCTACGAGATCTTCGCCACCGACTCGATCGACGCCTACGATTTCGGACCGCCGCTCGAAGACGTGCTGGCCGACTACATCGCCAAGCAGGGCGGCACCTACACGCCCTATACCGATGGCCGCATCACCGATGCCAGCCCGGCCGCCGAGCCGGAGGCCCCGGCCGAAGCGGCGCCCGCTGCCGAGACGCCTGCCGCCCCGGCCGCCGAAACTCCGGCCGCTCCTCCGGCGGAAACACCCGCTCCGGCGACCGAGAGCACTCCGGCCGCCGCTCCGACCCCCGAGGCTGCTGCTCCCGCAATGGAGGCTGCCCCGGCGATGGAGGCCGCTCCCGCAATGGAGGCAGCGCCTGCTATGGAGGCCGCTCCCGCCATGGAGGCGGCGCCGGCCATGGTCGCCCCGGAGGCTGCTCCTGCGGCCAACTGAGCGCGACCGAACTGACCAATGCGAGGGGCGCCCCGACCGGGCGCCCCTTTCGCATCATGCGAGCAGCAGCGACCAGATCGGCGCGTCGGTCCACTCATAGAACCGCGAGCCGATCCCGGAAGGTCCCGCGGGATCGGGAAAGCGCGGCGGTGGAAACGGCAGCTGCCACAGCCCCACCAGCCCGACCGCCGTCAGGGCAAGCACGGCGGGTGACGTACCCCCACCCTTCGCCCAACTTGCCTTCCGCTCGCGCCGTTGCGAAGCTCGGCGTTGCAACGATCCAATAAGGCCGAATCCGAACGGCCGAAATCCATGCTTCAAGGGAAGAGATGACCAAGATCACCCGGATCGAGACGATCCGCACGCGCGCCAACGGCACCTGGCTGTTCGTGAAAATCCATACCGACCAGCCCGGCCTCTACGGCATCGGCTCGGCCTCCGACCATTATCGCTGCAAAGTCATCGAGACCGCCATCGAAACCATCGCGCCGCTGATCGTCGGCCGCGACGCCAGCCGTATCGAGGACATCTGGCAGTCCATCTACACCTCGGGCTACTGGCGCAACGATTCCACCCTCAACACCGTGCAGGCCGGTGTCGACATGGCCCTGTGGGACATCAAGGGCAAGGAAGCGGGCATGCCGGTGTACCAGCTGCTCGGCGGCAAGACCCGCAGCGCCGTTGCCGCCTACGCCCACGCCCAGGGCAACTCGATCGGCGAGCTCGAGGACGATGTCCGCCGCTACTGGGAGGAAGGCTACACCGTCATCCGCTGCCAGCTCGGCAATTACGGCGGCGGCGGCTTCCTCGATCGCGCCAACGCCCGCGGTCCGAAAAACCACTGGCCGCAGGAAAAAGCCTTCGACGACGACGCCTATCTCCAGGCCATCCCCGAAATGTTCGCCCATCTGCGCGAAAAACTCGGCTGGGGCCCGAAATTCACCCACGACGTGCACGAGCACCTCGCGCCCCACAACGCCGTCCAGCTGGCGAAGCTGCTCGAACCCTACCGCCTCTATTTCCTCGAGGACCTGCTCTCGCCCGAGCAGGTGCAGTGGTATCGCCTCGTGCGCCAGCAATGCGCCACGCCGCAGGCCATGGGCGAGCTCTTCATCAACCCGCACGAATACCTGCCGCTGATCACCGAGCGCCTGATCGATTTCGTCCGCATCCGCATCTCCAAAGGGGGCGGCATCACCCCGGCGAGAAAAGTCGCTACCTTGTGCGAATGGTTCGGCGTGCAGACCGCCTGGCAGGAGGGCGGCGACAACGACCCGGTCAACCAGATGGCCGCCATGCATGTCGACCTCGCCTCCACTGCCTTCGGCATCCAGGAGGAGAATCACTTCTACCCCGAGGAATACGATCTCTTCCCCGGCCATGCCGAACTCGATGGCGGCTATCTCTACGGCAACGAGCAGCCCGGTCTCGGCATCGACATCGACGTCGCAAAAGCCAAGGCCCTGCTCGATCCCGACCTTGCCGCAAAATCCTACTACATGGCGGAAGACCGCCGCCGCGACGGCGCCATCGTCCGGCCCTGACCCCAGAAACCCAAGAACATCAAACGGAGGAACCCAATGGCCCGCCAGTTGCAGGTCCTGTCAGAAGCCGACGCCCAGCACTTCATCGAAAAGGGCTATGTCCGCGTCAAGAACTGCGTCGATCCGGCGCTCGCCAAGAGCTGGACCGACCAGGCCTATGCGCGCCTCGGCTACGACCCGGTCGACCGCTCGACCTGGACCAAGGACATCGTCTGGATGGACCGCCACAACAAGGCGGCGATCAAGGACATCTCGCCCCGTGGCTGGGCCGCGCTCTGCGATGTGACGGGCGGCGAAGACCGCATCGAGCACAAGATCATGGAGATCGAGTCCCAGCACTTCACCACCATCGACTCGACCGAATGGTCCGACGCCTTCGTCGTCAACTTCCGGCGCGGCGCCGACAAGCCGTGGGACCCGCCCTCGCCCGCCTCGGGCGGCTGGCACAAGGATGGCAGCTTCTTCCGCCACTTCCTCGACAGCCGCGAGCAGGGCCTGCTCACCATCGTCTACTGGTCCGATGTCGTCCACAAAGGCGGCGGCACCTTCGTCGCACCGGATTCGATCAAGGTGGTGGCCGAATACCTCGCCGCCCACCCCGAAGGCGTCGATGACGGCGATGCCTTCGGCAAGCTGATCGACCAGTGCCACGAGTTCGAGGAGATCACCGGCGAAACCGGCGATTTCATCATCCTCCATCCCTTCATGCTGCACGCCTCGAGCAACAACCATTCGGGGCGCGTCCGCTTCATGACCAACCCGCCGGTGGTGCTGAAGGAGCCGATGAACCTCAACCGTGACGACCCGGCCGAGTTCTCGCTCATCGAGCGCGCTACCCTCCATGCCCTGGGCAAGGATCGCTACGACTTCCGCCCCGCCAGCCCGCGCGAGGAGCGCTGGAGCGTCATCGGCGAAAGCCGCGCCTGATCGGTCGGGCACCCGCCACGGCGGGTGCCCGACCCTACCGCGTGATCGCGTACATCGGCGTCCGCCGGCACCCGAAGGCCGCCTTGAACGCCTCGTCCCCGATGGTGAAGTCGAACACCTCCCCGCCTTCCTCCGCCCAGGCTGCGATAGCGAGATCGAGGATGGCGAGGCCAGGCGAATACCGAGCGTAGCCGGCATAGTTGCAGGCCAGCACGACGTAGTGGAAGCGCCGGCCGTGCACGAGCCCGAACATCAGCGCCACCACCTCCCCGTCGAGACTGAGCCGGAACGTACGGGCCAACCCGCCTTCGCTCGCCGCGACATCGCCATAGAAGGCGGCCGGTGCCGGAACCTGCAGCGGATCGCCGGGAAAACGGCCGACGCGGAACTGCGCCGCCTGCTCCATCGCCTGCCGCGCCGCCTCACCCGTGACTTGCTCCAGCCGCAAGTCACCGCGTTCGGCCAGCCGCCGCCCCTTGCGGCCAAGCCCGACGAGCATATGGTGTCCATAGGTCTGCCGCCGCCACTCCGCGATCGGCTGGCTCAGCGTCACCGCATGCGCACCATAGTGCATCGGCGCGCCGTCCCGCCCGAGCAGAGCACGCCACACGCCACGATGGTCCTCATGGATCGGCGCGATGTTCAGCCGGTAGTCGCCTGCCACTTCGGCCAGCGCCACACCGACTGAAAGCTCGCCCAGCACGGCATGATCCACCACCGGGCACGCATAATCCGTCACCTCGAGAAAGGCGAAGGTCACCTCGCCGTCCGGCGCACGCAGCAGCGGCAGCACGCAGCGAAGTTCGCCCGCCTGCCGCCCCACAAGGATCAGCGGCAACACACCCGAGGCGTCCGGCAGCCGGCGGTAGAACGGCGCGAGCCAGTCCGGATGCTGGAACGGAGTCTGCCCGAACCGCGCAAAGAACGCCCGATACTCGGCCGAGCCGAAATCGAATCCGGCTTCGTTCACCAGTTCGATCACGGCCTGCGCCAGACCGGCAGCCGGAAGGGAAAGAACTGCCGCTGCTCCCGTAGGATTTCCCCAGTGAGCTCGACGCTGCCCTCGCCTGCCGTATCGAGGGCCGCAAGCGCCGCATGCAGCCGGTCCTCCGCCACGCGCAGCGTTGCCACCCGCCCCGGATGGCTGGTGCCGAACAGGCTGTTCTGCTCGCCATGGGTCGGATTGCTGTTGATCTCCCACACCTGCAACTGCCCGCCCGCAAAACCGAAATCGACCCGGCCATAGTCGAGGCCCGCCATGTCGAACACCCGCCGCAGCAGTTCGGCATGCTGGTTGTCCGCCACGAACTTCCGCTCGGCCTCGATGAAGCTGTCCCGCTGCGGATAGGCCTCGAGACGGGCGGCATCGAATCCGTCCTTCACCAGCCACTGGTCGTCGAGCGCCATGTGATGGGCGATGATCGCGTCGCCGGCGCGATAGGCCGAGCCGCGATACCAGATACCCGGCACGGTCTCCTCGCCGGCAAACTCGATGATGAGGCGCCCGACCAGCGGCACGCCCTCGGCCCGCAACGCCGCGAGCGCGGCCTCGAGTTCGGCCTCGTTCGCGAGCAGCACCCGCCCATCCTGGCGATGGTCGTACTCGCGGCGAAGGAATACCGGATAGCGCACCGGCCGGGCCGCCTCGTCGGCGCGGTAGGCGCGGAAGCGGTTGATCCCCGCATCCGCCAGCGCCTCGAGCAACGCCATGCGGGTGAGGACACGCGCCGGATGGTTCAGCACCCGGCACCCGGCCCGCCGCAATTGCTCGGCCACCTCGCCCGCGACGCTCAGTTCGAAGCCCGAGAGCCGCTCGTGGTCGGTGAACACCCAGGTGCCGTGCGGCAGCCGCGATTGCCGGATCACCTGTTCATACGACCAGCGGCGCGTCGGCACCTTGAGCGTCCGCAACATATGGCGCAGCGTCCAGCCATGGCCCGCCGCCGTCACGAAATTGAGCATCTCGACCCGCGCCTCTTGCCGTCCGCATCGATAGGGTTGCCACCCGGCGCGCCGGATCGGCCGCCATAATACCCATGCGAACGCGCCTGTCACGCGGTCTCGATCGTGTTCTCGAGGCCCGGTGAGCCGCCCCGATCCTACTTGTCGAGCGCAGCGCTCACCGGCGGCACCAGCCTGTCCAGCGCATAGGGCAGCGACATGATCGAGGCGACGTTCAGCGCCTCGTCGGAGAGGGCGAAGGCGCGTCCCGCCTCGGTCGACTTGAGCCGTCCGAGCGTCGGAACCGCCGCCACGACCTCGTCGAGGCTGCGGCCATAGGTGAAGAGGATCAGCACGTCGGCGTCGAAATCGGCCAGCCGCTCCGGCGACACCTGCGTCCAGCTCTCCTCGCCCGGCAGTTACGCGCTTTGGCGCGCTCGCCACCGTGTTCGTGCCCAGGGCGTGCTCCACCGTCAGCGGAAACACGTCCTGCGCCTGCCCCGCTCCGATCGTGAACAGCACCAGCACCAGCGCCGCGACGATACCCTTGATCCAGCTCATGCCGGCCTCCCAACGCAATGGACCGGCACCGGTTATATATTATGATCTACCTTATCAAGTTTTATCGCGAACAAACCGGCTCAGGCGCCGCTACACCGTCTCGATCTTGTTGTTCTCGAGGTAGTCCCGGTCGAGCTCGATCCCCAGCCCCGGCACCTTGGGCAGTTTCAGCGCCCCGTTGGAATTGTCGAGCCGCGTATGCATCAGTTCGTTGTAGCCCGAGAGGTCCCAGCGCGAGGTCTCGAGCCGGTAGAAGTTCGGCACCGTCATCATCACATGCGCGCCGGCGAGGATGTTGATCGGCCCGCCCGCATCATGCGGCGAGATCGGCACGAAGAAGGCCTCGGCCAGTGTCGCGATCTTCTTCATCTCGCTGATGCCGCCCGTCCAGGTAACGTCGGGCATGATGTAGTCGGTGAGCTTGTCCTCGAGGATGCGCACGAAATCCCACTTGGTATGCG
>Ga0206118_100871_pt1 | contig 10805 bp, 10 predicted proteins | sample 3A20Ametagenome_FD_177999 | JGI IMG/M metagenome (GOLD analysis project Ga0206118, IMG submission 177999) | Enriched microbial communities from leaf-cutter ant dump, University of Wisconsin, Madison, United States - 3A20A | ecosystem: Environmental > Terrestrial > Nest > Insects nest > Nest dump...
GCCCTGCTGGACAGTCTGGTATCCCGTTATGAAAGCTGGATCGCTGAACTAGAGCTCAGCAGTGTTCCGGATGGACTGGGCAAGACCGCTGAGGCCTTGATCGGACGTTGCATGGACGCGGCTCGACGCATGCGGGCAGGTCTGGAACATCTGCGCGGTCATGACGGAAACGTGCTTCAGGCATTTGCGCTCGCCAACCGCGCCATGCTGATGGCGCAGCATCGGCGATCCGGTGAAGCTAGGCAGCCGCTGTTCGAAGGTCTGCACCAAGAGGCGCCAATACGCGGTGGTCGATACTCCCGACAAGCGGGCGGCAAGCCATTACTGAAGGGGTGGAAAAACCCGTATGTCGCCCTCGATCTGGCAAGCCTAGACGTAAAAAAAGCGGAGGAGCGCCACGATCGTCCAGTCGGTCAGTGGCGTCCTTTCCAGTTGGCATTCCTGCTGATGTCCATCGAGGGCATTCTGCATGACGACAGCCCAGACCGCGAGATGGTGGACCTGATCTGGTTCCCGACCGGCGGCGGCAAGACCGAGGCGTATCTGGGCCTGACCGCATTCACGGTGTTCTACAACGTCCTTTCCGGCCGAGTGAACAACCAAGACAATCAGCCTCGTGCTGTATCGATCCTGATGCGCTACACCTTGCGTCTTCTGACAGCGCAACAGTTTGAGCGCGCAGTGAAACTGTTCTGCGCCATGGAGCTGATCCGCAAGAGTGAACCAGACACTTTGGGTAGCCTGCCTTTTACCGTTGGGCTGTGGGTTGGCGGAAGCAACACTCCGAACAAGGTCGACTATGACAGTGAAAATTCACCGGGGGCCGTGCAGAGCAAGAACAAACTGGAGAACGACGCCAACGCAAGGAACCCGTTTGTCCTTCTCCAGTGTCCGTGGTGTTGCGCAAAATTCGGTCATGTCGCGCAGCGCGTAGTCCTTGGCTACCGCATTTCCGGGGCCGGCAATGACAGAACGCTCGAGTACGTGTGTCCTGATAATCATTGCGAGTTCGGCAAGGGAAGCGGACTCAAGATTCCCGCCCAAGTGGTGGACGAGAATCTGTATCGGAATCCCCCCACCCTTCTGATCGGTACGGTGGACAAGTTCGCGCTGCTGGCCTGGGAACCTAGGGCGCGATGCTTTTTTGGATTCGACGAGAATGGAAGCCGGGTCGCGGCTGGGCCAACGCTGATAATCCAGGATGAAATGCATCTGATGACTGGTCCGCTGGGGACGCTGGTCGGCCTGTTTGAGACTGCCGTGGATGTGTTGTGTCGCCATGCTGATGGCCAGGCGCCCAAGATCATCGCCTCGACCGCAACGGCTGCACGTGCTGGTGACCAGATCCATGGCCTGTATGCACGACGTGAAAGCATGGTGTTTCCACCGCCGGGCCTAGATGCAGGCGACTCCTTTTTCGCACGCGAGGACAAGAAAAGCCCGGGACGTATGTACGTAGGCATCCTTGCGCCTGGGCATGGATCGATGCAGACCACACAGCGCAACGTATATGCTGCCTTGGCTCAGGGAGCGGCGGATCTTGCGGTGAAGGCTTACGCGGATACGAAGGGCGATGCCCAGACGAAAAACGAGGCTGCTTCGGAAGTGGCCGATCCTTGGTGGACGCTGCTGGCCTACTACAACTCGTTGCGTGAACTTGGAGGAGCGCTGACCCTGTTCGGTGCCGATATTCCGGACCAGCTTGGCGTGTTGCGGAAGCGAAGGGCACTACCTTCAAATGAATCCCGACGGGTATATGTGGATGGTCGAGTCATGGAGCTCACCAGCCGTCTGGATTCGGGCGAGGTGCCACAGGCGTTGCGCTCGCTTGAAAATGTGCTTGGTGGGTTCACTGAGAAGGATGGCATTTTTTCAGTTCAGGCGAAGTACGGTCCACAGGACGCGTGCCTTGCCTCCAACATCATCGAGGTGGGCGTGGATGTGCCACGCCTGTCACTGATGGCGATCGTCGGCCAGCCCAAGACCACAGCAGCCTATATCCAAGCGTCTAGCCGGGTGGGACGGCGTGAGGATCGGCCAGGTCTTGTCGTGATGCTCTACAGCAGCACCAAACCGCGCGACCGCAGCCACTACGAGCGTTTCCGTGCCTATCACCAAGCCATCTACGCATGGGTGGAGCCGACCAGTGTGACGCCCTTCAGTCCACCAGTGGTGGATCGGGCGTTGCATGCAGTCATGGTGTCGATGCTCAGACAGACGATTCCGTTGGACGCGGAGCCACAAGCGGTCATTGCCAATGATGACCTGCTTTCGTGGGTGGAGGAGGAACTGCAAGCCAGAGCTGGTGAAGTTGCGCGGCCAGATGAAAGAGATGGCGTTCTTTCCAGGTTTCGTCGACTCAGGGCCGAGTGGAAGGCATACAACCCGGCGGACTGGGGAAAGATAATTCTTCAGGGAGATATGGGGGCGAATGCAAAGCTCATGTACTCGGCAGGTCGTGACAAGCCGACCCAGTGGGGCAAAAGAGGGTGGGCAACCCCAACATCGCTGCGCGCAGTGGATGCCACGTGCGAGGTAGAAATTACGGGGCACTATGCTGATGCCCAGATAGTGAACGATCTTGACGTCAAGGGCGCGGGTTGAGATGGCTAATCGGCCGATACGTTCAGCGCAGGTCATCTCACCATTTGGCGTGGGTGCAATGATGGATTTTCCTGGTCCGGAGTCACTTATCCAGGCGGGGCTGGATGCCTGGTCGAATGAGGTGACAAAAGACAAGGCGCGAAGAATCGAGAACGAGGGCCGGTTGGCCAAGAATCTTGGCGTGGATTTTTTTGTGACGCCACCACCGTTTGATCTCAGCAAACCTCATACCAGGCTGCCTTGGCTCAGGTTTCCACGTTGGCATTTCTGTCCCCGTCCCGGATGCGGACTGATGAAGCAGGCCAACCTTGATGACAACAGACCGCCTACCTGTGATGTGCATGGCAAAACACGACCGCCGACCATGTTGCAGATGCGATTTGTCGCGGCCTGTGCAAATGGCCACCTGCGTGACTTCCCATGGGAAGAATGGCTGGCTGGGGGAAGTACGGCCATGAGTCTCGATCAGATTCGGGCGGCAAGGGTGGATGGTGCCAAGCTGAGGTTGAAGAGCACCGGTGAGGCAGGAGGTGCTGGGGTCAGTGTCGAACTGGTTCGGTTCAATGCAGACAATGCCAATGGAACCGTTCTGGCACGCCGCACGCTGGCCGGAGCATTTGGCGGCGATCCTGTCGACACCGCCAACAATGCGACGCCACTATCACGGATGGGGGTGAGGTGCCGTGGCGAGAACCCTGCCATAGCCATATCTCCCGGGGACAAAAACTGCACGGATTGCGATGCGCCTCTGCTCGTGGTGCTGCGAGGTGCCGGGAATCTCTATTTCGCGGATGTGGCCAGCGCGATCCATATCCCGGAACGGACTCCGGGAAAGCTGCCTGAGCAACTTGCTGAATTGTTCGATGATGATGCCTTTGTGAGGCGGCTTCTTCGGGAGGCGAGCAAATCGGACGATGGGCGTCTGGGGACAGACGAGGCACGTGAGGCCTTCGATGAGCTCATGCAATGGATCCAGGTCTCAGATGGGGACCTTGAGTTGTTTGTCAGGGAGTTCAACGAACTCGAGCCATTTCGTCAGCTTGTGAAGATGTTCAGCGAGCTCAAGGGATTGGATGATTCCGTTGGCTTGGATCAGGACGGTTTGCTGGCGATTCTTGCCAAGATCAACCTGGATGGCCGCCCACTCGGCAAATGGAGGAATCTCCCGGACAGACTTATGAGCCGTGTTGAGACTCTACTTCGCGGCAAGACCGAGGAGGCAGGCCATGGTGACGAGCCGTATGACCTGCGCACCCGTGAATTCAAGGTCTTCAGTCAAAAGAAGGAAGAAGTCGAAGGAATGCCAAAGAGCATCCTCAAGATTCGAAGCAATTCACTTGCAGACTACGACGAGATCGTCAATCGGTATTTCGAGCATGTTTCCCTGCTGGATACACTGAGGGAAACTCGGGTACTGAAGGGCTTCAGCCGCTTGTATGCGCGCAGCGGATCATCCAGTGCATATAGGCAGCTTCTGTGGAGATCAGCACCTCATGCCGAGGGTGACCGATGGCTCCCTGCCACGATGGTGTTTGGAGAGGGCATCTTCCTCCGTTTCCGTGGCGAGATGCTCGCGCAATGGGAACATCAGTATGCTGACATCCACCGTGAGCGGCTGAAAACTGTCCGCGACAACATGGCCGATCTGGCGCGCCGTCGCGGAGTTGAGCCCGAGTCCTCACACCCGCGTCGCGTAATGATTCACACGTTCGCACATCTTCTGATCAACCAGCTGATCTTCGATAGCGGGTATGGTTCCTCGTCCCTGCGAGAGCGGCTGTATTTCAGCGAACCGACAGGCTCTGATTCGGGCATGGCCGGTGTGCTGATCTATACTGCTGCCGGCGACTCCGAGGGATCCATGGGTGGACTCGTGAGGATGGGTGAACCCAGGCGATTGGAAGGTATGATTCGCCGGGCGCTGGAGAATGCCATGTGGTGTTCCTCCGACCCGGTCTGCATCGAAAGCCATGGGCAGGGGCCAAACAACAGCAATCTTGCCGCCTGCCATTCATGCGGCCTGCTCCCGGAGACGAGTTGCGAGGAACAGAACCGATTGCTGGATCGCGGTACGGTGGTCGGCACGCTGGAGAACCCCGACTGCGGGTATTTCAGCGGCCTGTGCAGAGCCTAGGATTGAAGGCGGCCGGCCATTATCAGGCAGGATTGAACCGCCCACACTTCCATAGACATCTATGAGCCGCGTAACGCGTAGCGCTTTTCGTACTCTATCGGCGACAGGTCTCTGGCGGAACCCTGTCGTCGAACCGGGTTGTTGAACATCCCGATGTAGTCGAAGGCGTCGGCAATCGCACGACGGAAACCGTCACCGACCGCGCGAGCAACACGCCGATCGCCTTCAAGACCGCGACCTTCAACGCACGCGACCAGTTCACGTAAGTCAGCGACAGCATCATCGACACAGCACTGAACTACGGCTACGAACCACTGCAACGACGTATTGCGAGCTTCGCACTACGCTCGGCGCAAGGAGAAATGGCTCAAGACCGCGAAGAATATGGTGCGGCGCTGAGGGAAATCGGAGCAGCATCCGGCAAGTGTCCCGCTCGGCCAGCGCCGTCGCGTGGCATGCGACGGCGCTGGCATCCAATGATGCTGCCTTCATACGGAGCCAGGCGCCATGAAACGATCGCGGAAGACCGTCACTCCAGCTACCGCGTTGTCGGTGGCGAATGATCAGTCCGCAGCTCCTGCGGCCAAGACCGAACTCGCAAAACCTAGCGAGTTCGCTGCCATGAAGAGGGACTTCTTGGCCGACCCTGATTCGCGGGCGGCGTATTTCGAGGCCGGGGTTCGCTTCAGCTTGGCCCGCCTCGTGAAGGACATGCGCACACGCGCTGGCCTGACGCAGGGGCTTGGTCGGCGCAGGGTTTGGGCGGCTGCCGACGAGGCCGGCGAACGCCAGCCCGTCCTGCCGCGTCAGGTTCGGTACGAAGCGCGAGTACACGGTGAACAGCATCTGCGTGTTCGCGTGGCCCATGAGGCGTGCGATCCACTCGGGGTTCTCGCCGGCGGCGAGCATCAGCGTCGCGGTGGTGTGGCGCGTCTGGTAGGGGCGACGCTTCTCCAGCTCGAGATAGCGCAGCAGCGGGTACCAGATGCGGTTCGCGAAGTTGTGCGCATCGATCGGGTTTCCTTCGCGGGTGCAGAAGACGTACTCGCTCTCGCAACCCCTCGCCTTTTGACGCTCCAGCGCCTCGCGCACCATCGGCAGCATGGGGATGTCGCGCAATGACGTCTCGGTCTTGGCGTTCTCCTCCACTTCGCCGGACGAGAACGTCTCGCGCACGAGGATGAGGCTCGCGTCGAAGTCGACGTACTTCCACTTCAGACCGTTGATCTCGCCGGTACGCATGCCGGTGAAGAAGCGCACGGTGATGTAGTCGCGGAAGTCTTCGCGGATCGAGGCGCGGATCTTCTCGACCTCGGCCAGCGAGAACGGCTGCACGTCGGGACGACGGCCCTTGAGGCGCTTGATGCCCTTGAACGCGTCCGGCAGGCCGAAGCGTTCGCTCGCTTCGGTGAGCATCTGGCGCAGGATGCCGACGACTTTGTTGATGGTCGACGCCGTCAACGCAGGTCGGCCGCGTCTTGGCTGCTCGGACAGGCGTGCACGGAACGCGAGCACGTCGGCCTTGGCGATCGTCGCAACGCTGCGACCACCGAACGCGGGCGTCAGGTGCGCGTCGAAGATCGCATCGACGGCCTTGCGATGGAGACGGCGCCATTGCGGCGCCATCTCGGCGCGCCATGTGACCGAGAACTCGGCGAAGGTGGGGCCGATGGCGCAGCCGGAGTTGCCACGGCGGACGCTCGCGTCGTTGCGACGGTTGCCAGCGCGCTTGGAGACATCGCGAAAGCGGCGAGCTTCGTGCTGTTCGGAAACGTCGCCGCGTAGTCGAACGAACCCTGCCGGATCTCCTTGTCGATCCGGTTCATCAGGGTCTGGACGCGGCGACGATTGTCGGCGGTATCTGGCAGCGCCGTCTGTTCGCGGCAGCGAACGCCCCGATAGTAGAAGTCCAAGAAGAGCAGGTTGTTGTCCCTGCGGGCACGAACCTTAGCCATGGGCCATACCGCCACTGGCCATGGGGATGGACAGATCGGAAGACGCCGGACGAACAGTCGAACTACCGGGCGCCTTGTTTGCGGAAAACTTGTTGATGTCGCGTTGGATGGCTTCCCAGACGAAGAAAAGCTTGCGACCACCGAACGGGCGGATGTAGTGGACGCCCTCCAGAAGAACGGCATCCTTCAGGCGCGTGCGGATGGTGCGGGCGTCATAGTGGATCAGTTCCGAAAGTTGTTCGGTGGTCAGGTAGGGACAGGCGGACATGGCGCATCTCCTTGCTGATGTTTAGATACAAACGCATAAAAGTATGTGCATTCGCACTCATATATACAGCATGGTTTGCGTTTGTCAAATTATTTGTGCAAATTTCCTGAAAAGTTTCAGGTAGCCCTCCATGCTTCGCTTCAAACTCAAGGAACTGATCGCAGAAAAGGAGTTCCGCGAACGTCGACGGATTCCTGTCCAAGAGATTGCGGCGGCTACCGGCATCACTCGCAACACGCTCTCGAAAATGCTGAACCAGCATGGAGTCAGCGTGCGCACGGAGAATCTGGATCGGCTGTGCGCGTACTTTGAATGTCCGATCGAGAAGCTCGTCGAGTACGTCCCCGGCTAGCTGAGCGATACGAACCACAGCGCGACGATGGTTCGAAATGGGATGCGCGAAACGACCCGACGACGCGGCTATTGAGCGCTGGGATCACACCGCTTCAAGTGAGTGCTGGGGTCATTTCGGCCATTTCGCTCGACTTGTGCCCGGGGGTTTTGGGCACGGAACCGGGCACAGACCGGAAAAGACGCTCAGAGGCACGTCGAAGGCAGTGGAGGGCAGGCATGCCCCCCTAAATTTTACGTGCCCGGATTTTGGGCACAAAAAAACCCACTCGATAGCGGGTTATTTTCCATGCAACGTATTGATTTGTATTGAAATTCTGGTGGCTATGGGTGGACTCGAACCACCGACCCCGGCATTATGAGTGCCGTGCTCTAACCGGCTGAGCTACATAGCCAGAGTATCCAAATTGTAACGGCTTGACCCTCGCCTTATGAGTGCTGTGCTCTAACCGGCTGAGCTGCATAGCCGTGCGCGGAGCGCGCGAAGGGCCGCCGATTCTAGTGCGCTGGCCGTGGCTGTCAAGCTGGATGGGCGTCCTCGGCTTGCCGCTCGCGCGATCCATATGGAAGAATCGGGTCATCTTCTTTCATCGTCCCTTCGAGATGATCGACCCCGATGGTTACAGGCCGAACGTCGGCATCATTCTGCTCAATGCACAGGGCCACGTGTTCTGGGCGCGACGCATCGGGCGTGACGGCTGGCAATTCCCGCAAGGCGGCATGAACAGCGACGAGACGCCGCTGGAAGCCATGTACCGCGAACTCGAGGAAGAAACCGGCCTGCGCCCGCACCATGTGCAGGTCCTCGGCGCGACGCCGGGTTGGCTGCGCTACCGCCTGCCTCAGCGCTTCGTGCGCCACCACCATCGCCCCGTCTGCATCGGCCAGAAGCAGGTCTGGTTCCTGCTGCGCCTGGTCGGCGACGAGTCGGCGGTGCGCCTGGATGCCCATGCCGACCCGGAATTCGACCTCTGGCGCTGGGTCGATTTCTGGTATCCGGCCGCGCATGTGGTCAATTTCAAGCGTCGTGTTTACGAACAGGCGCTGCGTCACCTCGTCGCGCTGGCCGAGGCGAGTTGCGAGTTGTCCTTGCGTCCGCAGACGTGGGTGGTCGATGTGGCCAAGGTCTGCTGACCCTCGACGCGAACGTTATTGACAATCATTCTCGTTTGCGATGGAATGGCGTCGTTCCAACAGGACGCCTCCATGTACGTCTGCATCTGCAACGCCGTCACCGATCGCGACATCCGCGCCGCCGCGCAGGCGGGCGTGCGCTCGTTCGCGGACGTGCGCGCGAGCACGGGCTGCTCGGATTGCTGCGGCAGCTGCGAAGACGTTGCGCGCGCTGTGTTCAACGATGCGGTCGCCGCGCATGCGCGTCCGCTGGGCCTGCCGATGTTCGCGCAGGCGGCGTGACGGGCTGATTCCGGCGCCCTCGCGCATCGCATCCAGCCCGGTGCATTCATCCGGGATTGCGCTCCTTGCGCGACCCTCCCGTCGCACGCGCCAATGCGTGCGATTTTCGTTTCGCCATGCTTTTTCGTGCCTCGCTATAGTCGCGGCCGACCATTCACTGCGTCGGGCGCCGTTGCCGCCCGCGGCACGGAGAAGTACATGAAAGGCGATCCGAAAATCATTGCGCATCTCAACAAGGCGCTGTTCAACGAACTCACCGCGATCAACCAGTATTTCCTGCATTCGCGCATGTACCGCAACTGGGGCTACAAGGAACTGGCCGAGCACGAATACAAGGAATCGATCGACGAGATGAAGCACGCCGATCGCCTCATCGAGCGCATCCTCTTCCTGGACGGCCTGCCCAACCTGCAGGCGCTGGGCAAGCTGCTCATCGGCGAGACGCCGAAGGAAGTGCTGGCCTGCGATCTGAAGCTGGAAATGATGGCCGTTCCCGACCTGAAAGCCGCGATCGCCGATTGCGAGGCGCTCGGTGACTACGTGAGCCGCGAGTTGTTCGAGAACATCCTCGAATCCGAGGAAGAGCACATCGACTGGCTGGAAACGCAGCTCGGCCTGGTCGAGCGCCTCGGCGAAGGCCCGTACCTGCAGACCAAGATCGGCGACTGACGCTACGGTTTCACGACGACCAGCAACACGATCGCGATCAGCAGCAGCGCCGGGATTTCATTGAACACGCGCAGCCAGCGGCTGCTGCGCGTGTTCGCGTCGCGCGCGAACGTGCGCACCATGCGCGCCAGCGCGACGTGATAGGCGACGAGCAGCGCGACGAGCGCGAGCTTGGCGTGCAACCAGCCCTGTTTCAGATACGCCGCATTGCCGTCGGAGAACGCGAGCAGCGTCGCCACGCCGAACGCCACGGCGAGCGCGCCGCCGATGTTGGTGATGCCGAGCAGGCGCCGTTCCATGATCTTCAATCGCTCGCGCACGGCGGCTTCGTTCGCTTCCGTGTGGTAGACGAACAGGCGCGGCAGGTAGAACAGGCCGGCGAACCACGTCACGACGAAGATGATGTGAAACGCCTTGAACCAGAGCATGCCGGTGTCCGCGATTGGGTCGCTGCATTGTATCGCGGCCATGCGGAGAATCGCGGCGCGCGCCATGCGGCTGTTGCGTCGCGCGTTGACCCGCGCGATGTGCACGACTTATAACCGTCGGTCCGCTCGCGTGAAGCCCATTTCAGACGCATGTTCTCCATTCCCGACTTCGTCGTGCGCGCGCGCAATCCATCGCGTGAACTGCGCATGCGCTTGCTGGTCGCGGCGGCGTGGCTGGTTTCGCTGGCGATTGTCGCCGCGATAGCGGTGCGCTGCGCGCCGCGCGAGGCAGGTCTGGTCGCGAAGACCTCGGCGTTGGCCGCCGAGCGCAAGAACAATGCCGAGCTGGAGACGCGCATCGCGATGCTTTCGCGTTCCGAGCAGGTCGCCAAGGCCGCGCTCGGCGACTTGCAGAAGTCGCTGCGCGACCGCGACGAGGAAATCGACGGGCTGCGTGCCGATCTCGCGTTCTATGGCCGGCTGCTTGGCGGCAAGCGCGAAGGCCTGGCCGTTCATGCATTGCGCGTGACGCCGGTGCCCGGTTCGCGAGCGTGGAACTTCGTCGCCACGCTCACCCAGAATTTCAAGCGCGGCGACGAAACCAGCGGTCATTTGTCGCTCGCCGTCGAGGGCGTCGTCGCCGGCAAGCTCGAAACGGTCGATTGGAAGGAGCTCGCGCAAGGCGGAAATGTTTCCGGAATCGCGTACGCCTTCAAATATTTCGAACAGGTGCGCGGTACCATGATGTTTCCGGACGGCTTCACGCCCAATCGCGTCGTCGTCCACGCCGAGGGCGATGGCGCGCGCGCGGAACAGTCTTTCGCGTGGGCCGACGCCGTCAAGGGCCAGGAGAGCGAAAATGTTCCGTAACGACAAACGCGAGCGCGTCGTCGCCTCGATCAGCACGCTGATTGCCGAAGGCACGACGATCAATGGTGATGTCCGTTTCGAGGGCGGCTTGCATCTGGATGGCCGCATCG
>Ga0206118_100874_pt1 | contig 10789 bp, 9 predicted proteins | sample 3A20Ametagenome_FD_177999 | JGI IMG/M metagenome (GOLD analysis project Ga0206118, IMG submission 177999) | Enriched microbial communities from leaf-cutter ant dump, University of Wisconsin, Madison, United States - 3A20A | ecosystem: Environmental > Terrestrial > Nest > Insects nest > Nest dump...
GCCGAAGGTCACCATGCCCATGATCAGCGCCGCGAGCACCACGCCCGGAATGCTGCCGGAGCCGCCGAGGATGTTGACGCCGCCGAGCACCACCATCGTCACCACCTCCAGCTCCCAGCCGAGCGCGATCGACGGGCGCGTCGAGCCGAGGCGGGCGGTGAGGCAGATCGAGGCGACCGCCGCCATCAGCCCCGTCAGCAGGAAGAGGACGAACTTGACGCGGCCCACGCGCACGCCGGAAAACAGCGCGGCCGTCTGGTTGTTGCCGATGGCATAGACCGTGCGGCCGAAATTCGTGCGATGCAGCAGGATGCCGTAGAGGAGCGCGAAACCGAGGAACAGGCAGAACTCGAAGGAGAAGACCCACCAGACATAGCCCTGGCCGAACCAGGAGAAATCCGCCGGATAGCCGGTGAAGGCCTGGTCGCCGAGGATGACGAAGGAGAGGCCGCGGAAGAGGCTCATCGTGCCGATCGTCACGACGATGGAGGGCAGGCCGAGGCCCGTGACGAGGAGGCCGTTGACGGCGCCGCAGGCAAGGCCGGTCACAAGCCCGACCGCCACCAGCCCCGGCGCGTCGAAGCCGAACTGCAGCGCATAGCCCATCGCCGTCGAGGTGAGCGCGATGATCGAGGCGACCGACAGGTCGATCTCGCCGGAGATGATGACCAGCGCCATGGCAAAGGCGATCATCGCCTTCTCGGTGAAGTTGAAGGTGGCGTCCGACAGGTTCCACGGATCGAGGAAATAGGGCGAGGCCAGCGAATTGACGAGGAAGATCGCCAGCGCCACCGCGACGAGCAGCGTCTCCCAGCTCTTGACGAGACGCGCGCCGCGGCCTTCCAGCCGGTCGGGGATGTGGCGGACGCTAACCGGGACTTCGGCCATCAGTGAGCCTCCGCTTTCCTGAGGATGACGCGGCCCTTGCGCTTCTCGGCGCGGGCGTTGACGGCGACGGCGATGATGATGACCGTGCCGGAGATCGCCATCTGCGCGAAGGGCGAGATGTTGATAACCGGCAGCGCGTTCTTGATGACGCCGAGGAAGAGCGCGCCGAGCACCGTGCCGGCGACCGAGCCGATGCCGCCGGCGATCGACACGCCGCCGATGACGCAGGCGGCGATGATGTCGAGCTCGAAGCCGGCGGCGATGTCGACATAGGCGACGGCATAGCGCGACACCCAGAGATAGCCGGAAAGCCCGGCGAGCGTGCCGGAGAGGCAATAGGCGAAGAAGCGCGTGCGGCCGACGTCGATGCCGGTATAGACGGCCGCATGCGGATTGCCGCCGACGGCGAAGAAGGCGCGGCCGAGCGGCGTGCGGCTCATCACCACGAACATCAGCGCGATCATGACGAGCGACAGCCAGGAGAGCAGCGGGAAGCCGAGGACCGCCCCGCGCGGCAGCGCCTTGAAGGCGTCGCTCATCTGGTGCGCGTTGATCCAGGCGCCGCCGGAGATGAGGAAGATCAGGCCGCGATAGATGGTGAGCGTGCCGAGCGTGACGACGATCGGCGGGATGTCGAGCTTCCAGACGAGGAGGCCGTTGACCGAGCCCAGAACCGCGCCGAGCGCCATGGCGACGAGGATGACGAGCGGGATCGGCAGGCCGGGCACCGCCGCGTTCAGCATCGCCGCCACCATGCCGCAGAGCGCCAGACTGGCGGCCATCGAGAGATCGATGCAGCGGGTGAGGATGACGGCCATCTGGCCGAGCGCCAGGATGATCAGGATCGAGGTGTCGTTATAGACATTGGCGAGGTTCTGCGGCCGCACGAAGCCGGGGAAGCGGGTGGCGATCAGGACGACGAGGGCGACGATCGCCGCGACCAGCAGCATCTCGCGGTTCTTGAGGAGCGTCTTCATGTCAGGCGGCCTCCTCGATGCCGGCGGCGGCGCGCACCAGTTTCTCGGCCGAAAGCTCGGCGCGCTCGAAGCGGCCGGCGATGCGGCCCTCGCGCATGACGATGACCCGGTCGGACATGCCCATGATCTCCGGAATTTCCGACGAGACCATGATGACGCTGAGCCCCGCGGCGGCAAGCTCGCTCATGAAGGCGTGGACAGCGGCCTTCGAGCCGATGTCGATGCCCTTGGTCGGTTCGTCGAGGATGATGACCTTCGGCCTTGTCGCCAGCCATTTGGCGATGACGACCTTCTGCTGGTTGCCGCCCGACAGCGTGCCGACGTCCTGGTCGAGCGAGGCGGCGCGCAGATCCAGCCGGGACGTGTAGTCGCGCGCCAGCGCGAATTCCTCCGCCAGCCGCAGGAAGCCCGCCCGCGAGGTGCGCGACAGCGACGGCAGCGTGACGTTCTGGAAGATCGGCAGGCCGATGATCGCCCCCTGCCGCCCGCGCTCCTCCGGCACGTAGACGATGCCGGCGGCAATCGCCTCCGCCGGCGAACGGATGATTTTCACCGCGCCGTCGAGCTTCACGGCACCGGCCGAGGGCTTGGTGATGCCGATCAGCGACTGCATGAACTCGGAGCGGCCGGCGCCGACGAGGCCGTAGAAGCCGAGGATCTCGCCGCGGCGGAGCTCGAAGCCGATGTCCTCGAATTCGGTCGGGTGGCGGTAGCCGGAGACGGTCAGCACCGGCTCGCCGATCGCGACCTCCTGCTTGGGGAAGACCTGGCCGACGTCGCGGCCGACCATCATGCGCACGAGGTCGTCCTGCGTCGTGCCGGAAATCAGCCCCTCGCCCACCATCCGCCCGTCGCGGAAGACGGTGTAGCGGTCGGCGATGCGAAAGATCTCGTCGAACTTGTGGGAGATGAAGAGGATCGCCTTGCCGTCGGCCTTCAGCCGGTCGACCAGCTCGTAGAGCTCGTGGATCTCCTTGTGCGACAGCGCCGCCGTCGGCTCGTCCATGATGACGACGCGGGCGTCGATGGAGAGCGCACGCGCAATGGCGACGAGATGCTTGCTGGCGATGCCGAGGTCGCGCAGCCTGATCGACGGGTCGAGGTCGGCGCCGACGCGGGCAAGAAGGGCACGGGCATCGGCGTTCATCTTCGCCCAGTCGATGAGGCCGAGGCGGGTGCGCGGGGCGTGGCCCAAAAAAATGTTCTCCGCCACCGACAGCTCGTCGAAGAGCACGGTCTCCTGGTGGATGGCCGTAACGCCGGCCTTTGCCGCGGAATTGGCAGTGGGAAAGCGGGTCTCCGCGCCGTCGACGCGGATCGTGCCCTCGTCCGGCTGGTAGATGCCGGTCAGGATCTTCACCAGCGTCGACTTGCCGGCGCCGTTCTCGCCGACCAGCGCCGTCACCGAGCCCGGATAGAGGGAAAGCGATACCTCGGAGAGGGCCCGCACGCCGGGAAAGGATTTCGAGATCCCTTCGAGGGCGACGGCGGGCTTCATCCGCGATGTGGTCGTGTCCTGCAGCAAGGGTCGGTCCACCGGTTCGGGTTGTTCGGCACCCCCCTCTGCCCTGCCGGGCAGAGGGGGATAAACTCGCCCGCAATCACCAGAGATCAGAAGATCTTGGCGAATTCCTCGACGTTCGAGGCGTCGTAGACGAAGGGGTCGGCCATGGCGCCCTCGTTGTTGTCGTCGAGGGTGACGGTGCCCATGCGGCCCATCTTCAGCTCGGCACCCGGCTTGGCTTCGGCGCCGTTGATCAGGTCGGCGGCGATCATCGTGGCGGAATAGCCGAGGTCGATCGGGTTCCAGATCGCGAAGGACTTGGACGCGCCCGACTTGACGTGGCCGGCCATTTCGGACGGCAGGCCGAGGCCGGTGACGTTGATCTCGCCGACCTTGCCGGCGTCGGTCACGGCCTGGGCGGCGGCGACGATGCCGACGGAGGTCGGCGCGATGATCGCCTTCAGGTTCGGATGCGACTGGATGAGGCCCTGCGTCTCGCGGTAGGACTTGTCGGCGAGGTCGTCGCCGTAGACGGTCGCCACCACGTTGATGCCCTTGTAGTTGCCGAGCACCTTGTTCATCTCCTCGATCCAGACGTTCTGGTTGGTCGAGGTGGCGGTCGCCGAGAGCACGGCGACGTCGCCGCCGTCCGGCAGGTTGTCGGCGGCGAGCTTGATGATCATGTTGCCGATCAGCGGGCTCGACGACGGGTTGAGGTGCATCGCGCGGCCTTCCGGCGCGACGCCCGAATCCCAGGAGATGACCTTGATGCCGCGTTCCATCGCCTTCTTGAGGGCCGGGACGAGCGCGTTGGTGTCGTTGGCGGAGACGGCGATGGCGTCGACCTTCTGGGCGATCAGCGAGTTGATCACCTCGATCTGGCCTTCGGCCGTGGTCGTCGTCGGGCCGGTATAGATGACCTCGACGTCGCCGAGCTCCTTGGCGGCTTCCTGCGCGCCCTTGTTGGCCGCCTCGAAGAAGCCGATGCCGAGCGCCTTGACGACGAGGGCGATCTTCTTCGTCTCCGCCTGCGCGGTGTTGGCGATGAGCGCGACCGAAACGGCCGCCGTCACGAGCAATGTCTTCAGGATTTTCATGACTTTTTCCTCCCAGTGAAAAATCGCCGCCCAGGCCTCATGCCGAAGCGGATGCGTTTCCAGTCTTGGCGCCTGCCTGAACGTCCGCGACGATCAGGTTGACGCCGGCCTCCTCCAGCATCGCGGCGTCCCTCGCCTCGATGCCCGAATCCGTGATGACGGTGGCAATGCGCTTCAGCCCGCACAGGATGAGGCTGGAGCGCTTGCGGAACTTGGTGGAATCGACCAGCACGACGAGCTCGTCCGCCTGGTCGATCAGCTTCTGCTCGGCCTGGATCAGCAGCGGATCCGCCTCCATCAGCCCGAGCGGGCCGATGCCCTGCGCACCGATGAACATGCGCCGCGCGTAGAAATTGCGGGTCACGTCGTTGTCGAAGGGGCTGAGCACGATGTTCTGCTCGCGATAGATCGTGCCGCCCGACAGCATGATCGTGTTCTTGGAATGCTTGAGCAGGTGCTCGGCGATGTTGAACGAGTTGGTGAAGACCTGCATGCGGCGGTTCGTCAGGAAATGCACCATCTGGAACGTCGTCGTGCCGCCGTTGATGATGATCGGGTCGCCGTCCTCGCACAGCGCCACCGCCTCGCGGGCGATCGCCTGCTTCTGGCGGGTGTTCAGCGTCTCGTTGACCGTGAAGGGCCGGCCGGCCAGGCCGACGAACTGCGGCGGATGCAGCGCCTCCGCACCGCCGCGCACCCGGCGCAGCTTCTTCTGGACGTGGAGGGCCGCGATGTCGCGGCGGATCGTCGCCTCGGAACTGTCGGTCAGCTCGACCAGCTCGGGCACGGTCACGACCGGCTTCTCCTGGACCGCCGACAGAATGATCCGATGTCTTTCCTTCTCGTGCATGGCTCCTCCAATGCTTGCAATGCTTCCATCGGAAACGCGCATTGTCAATCATGTTCGATCATATTTTTTCATTGTGCAGCGCAATATGATTGTTTTTGATCGTTTATGATTGACATGCGCAAGGCTTCCGTGAGATTTGAGAGCATGCCTTCGAGCGCGCCGCCAGAGCCGGCACGCGAGAAACACCGGGAGGACCTGCGATGCTCGACAAGAACCAGGGCGCACGCCTTGCAAACCTGTGGGACGACGCCAAGGCGTCGACGATGAGCGAGCCGGAGCGCCTGCTCTATCGCTCCAACCTACTCGGCTCCGACAAGCGGATCACCAATTACGGCGGCGGCAACACCTCCGCGAAGGTCGTGGAGAAGGACCCGCTCGGCGCCGGCGAGGTCGAGGTGCTGTGGGTGAAGGGCTCGGGCGGCGACGTCGGCACGATCAAGATGGACGGCTTCGCCACGCTCTATATGGACAAGCTGAACGCGCTGAAGGGTCTTTACCGCGGCATCGAGCACGAGGACGAGATGGTGGGGTACCTCCCCCACTGCACCTTCAACCTCAACCCGCGCGCCGCCTCGATCGACACGCCGCTGCATGCCTATGTGCCGAGAAAGCATGTCGACCACATGCATCCGGACGCGATCATCGCCATCGCCGCCGCGCGGAACAGCCGCGAGCTGACGCAAAAAATCTTCGGCGACGACATCGGCTGGCTGCCGTGGAAGCGGCCGGGCTACGAGCTCGGCCTGTGGCTCGAAAAATTCTGCCTGGAGAACCCGGCGGCGCGCGGCGTCGTGCTGGAGAGCCACGGCCTCTTCACCTGGGCCGACACGGCGAAGGAATGCTACGAGACGACGGTCGAGATCATCAACAAGGCGATCGGCTGGTTCGAGGAGAACAATTCCGGCCCCGCCTTCGGCGGCGCCGTCAAGCCGGTGCTGCCGCCCGCCGAGCGCCGCGCCGTGGCGGAGAAGCTGATGCCGGTCATCCGCGGCATGATCGGCCAGGACGAGCGGAAGGTCGGCCATTTCGACGACGGCGACGCCGTGCTGGAATTCGTCACCTCTAAGGACCTCGCGCCGCTGGCCGCACTCGGCACGAGCTGCCCGGACCATTTCCTGCGCACCAAGATCCGCCCGCTGGTCGTCGATTTCGACCCGGCCGCTCCGGATATCGAGCGCACGCTCTCCGGCCTTGCCGATGCGGTCACCGCCTACCGGGCCGGTTACGCCGCCTATTACGAGCGCTGCAAGCGGGACAGCAGCCCGGCGATGCGCGATCCGAACGCCGTCGTCTATCTTGTGCCCGGCGTCGGCATGATCACGTTTGCCAGGGACAAGGCGACGGCGCGCATCTCCGGCGAGTTCTACGTCAATGCCATCAACGTGATGCGCGGCGCCTCGGGCGTGTCGGACTACGTGGGCCTGCCGGAGCAGGAGGCCTTCGACATCGAATACTGGCTGCTGGAGGAAGCCAAGCTCCAGCGCATGCCGAAGCCGAAGAGCCTTGCCGGCCGCATCGCGCTGGTCACCGGCGGGGCCGGCGGCATCGGCAAGGCGACCGCCGACCGGCTGATGGCGGAAGGCGCCTGCGTGGTGCTCGCCGACATCGACGAGGCGGCGCTCGCCGCGGCCGAGGCCGAGCTTGCCGGCCGCTACGGCAAGGACGTCGTGCGTTCGGTCGCCATGAACGTCACCGACGAGGCGCTGGTGACTAAGAGCTTTGCCGACACGCTGGTCGCGTTCGGCGGCCTCGACATCCTCGTCTCCAATGCCGGGCTCGCCTCCTCGGCGGTCATCGAGGACACGACGCTGGAGCTCTGGAACCGGAACATCGGCATCCTCGCCACCGGCTATTTCCTCGTCTCGCGCGAGGCCTTCCGCATCTTCCGCCGGCAGAAGGCGGGCGGCAATGTGGTCTTCGTCGCCTCGAAGAACGGCCTTGCGGCCTCCCCCGGCGCGTCCGCCTATTGCACGGCCAAGGCCGCCGAGATCCACCTCGCCCGGTGCCTGGCGCTCGAAGGGGCGTCCGAGCAGATCCGCGTCAACGTGGTCAACCCGGACGCGGTGCTGCGCGGCTCGAAGATCTGGACCGGCGAATGGAAGGAGCAGCGGGCCGCCATCTACAAGACCGACACGGAGGGCCTCGAAGCGCTCTATCGCGAGCGCTCGATGCTGAAACTCTCCGTCTTTCCGGAGGATATCGCCGAGGCCATCTACTTCCTCGCCTCCGACATGTCGGCGAAGTCGACCGGCAACATCATCAATGTCGACGCGGGCAATGCCCAGTCCTTCACGCGCTGAGGAGAATGCCGACATGACGATGATCCCGACCGACGTGCTTTCGCGCGAGAACGACCACCGCCGCGCCGACCTCGAAAGCGACTACGCCCATCTCGGCGCGCAGCTTGTCCGCCGCGGCGTCGATATCGACGCGGTGAAGCGCAAGGTGGCCGCCTATGCCGTCGCCGTGCCCTCCTGGGGGGTCGGCACCGGCGGCACGCGCTTTGCCCGCTTCCCCGGCGAGGGCGAGCCGCGCAACATCTTCGACAAGCTGGAGGACTGCGCCGTCATCCACGAGCTGACGCGGGCGACGCCCACCGTCTCGCTGCACATCCCCTGGGACAAGGTGGCCGACATCCCGGCGCTGAGGCAGAAGGGCGAGGCTCTCGAGCTCGGCTTCGACGCCATGAACTCCAACACCTTCTCCGACGCGCCGCAGCAGGAGCATTCCTACAAGTTCGGCTCGCTCTCGCATGCCAATGCGGCGACGCGCCGGCAGGCGGTGGAGCACAATCTCGAATGCATCGAGATCGGCAAGGCGCTCGGCTCCAAGGCGCTGACGGTGTGGATCGGCGACGGCACGAACTTCCCGGGCCAGGCGGATTTCACCCGCAGCTTCGAGCGCTATCTCGACGCCATGAAGGCGATCTACAAGGGCCTGCCGGAGGACTGGCGGCTCTTTTCCGAGCACAAGATGTACGAGCCGGCCTTCTATTCGACGGTCGTGCAGGACTGGGGCACGAACTACCTGATCGCCCAGGAGCTCGGCCCCAAGGCCTATTGTCTCGTCGACCTCGGCCATCACGCGCCGAACGTCAATATCGAGATGATCGTGGCGCGGCTGATCCAGTTCAAAAAACTCGGCGGCTTCCACTTCAACGATTCGAAATATGGCGACGACGACCTCGATACCGGCTCGATCGATCCCTACCGGCTGTTCCTCGTCTTCAACGAGCTGGTCGACGCCGAGCTGCGGCAGGCCGAGGGCTTCGCCCCCGCCCACATGCTCGACCAGAGCCACAACGTCACCGACCCGATCGAGAGCCTGATGCGCAGCGCCACGGAAGTCTGCCGCGCCTATGCGCAGGGCCTGATCGTCGACCGGGCGGCACTTGCCGGCCATCAGGACGACAACGACGCGCTGATGGCCTCGGAGACGCTGAAGGCCGCCTTCCGCACCGACGTCGAGCCGATCCTCGCCATGGCGCGGCTGGAGGCCGGCGGGGCGATCGATCCGGTCGCGACCTACCGGGCGGCCGGCTATCGCGCGAAGGTCGCGGCCGAACGGCCGGCGGTGGCGAGCGGCGGCGGCGGGATCGTCTGACGCACCCGCCTTGCCGGCGGCCCGGCGCGGCCCTAGATGAAAGAGGACCACGCACGGGAACCGCCATGAACCGCAGGACGCTTCTCTTCGTAGCCCTTCTCGCCGCAGCGCCCGCGGCGGGGCAGTCGCGCGTGGTCTGCGATGCCGTCAGCGGCGCCTGCGCCGCCTCCAACGACACCCGCGAGAATTTCACCGGCAACCGCCGCGGCACGGCGGGCACGCTCGGCAACCGCAATTTCGAGATCGACGACCAGTCCTACGGCCAGGCCTCGGGCCATATCGGCGGCCGGGCGATCAGCAACCAGCGCGCCCGCCCGAGCGTCACGCAAGGCAATGTCGGCGCGACGCAGAGCCGCTGCTACGCCGACGGCAACGGCAACACCTATTGCCGGTGAAGTTGACTCTTTCGCTCCAGTATCGAGCAAAACCCTGTTGCTTTCCGCAAAACACCTGCCACATTCTTCCGGCGGCAGAATGACGCTGTCAAAGGGAGCACATCATGGGCATTGAAAGCATTCTGGTTTTCCTCATCGTCGGCGCGATCGCGGGCTGGCTGGCCGGGCTCATCGTTTCCGGCTTCGGCTTCGGCCTCGTCGGCAACATCGTCGTCGGCATCGTCGGCGCCTTCATCGCAGGGTTCCTGTTCCCCGCTCTCGGCGTGAGCCTCGGCAGCGGCATCGTCGCGGCCATCATCCATGCGACGATCGGCGCGGTGATCCTGCTCGTGATCATCAAGGTCGTCAAACGCGCCTGACGGGGCGAAGGCGGCGCGGCGGAGACCCCGCCGCGCCTGCCTCAATTCACGCTGACCGGCTTGGAACGCATGCGCGAGACCGTCTCGCGCTCGGCGCGCTTGCAGCGCATCGGCGGCAGGCCGCGGTCCATCAGCGCCATGTCCTCCAGCACCATGTCGCCCATCTTCTTGAAGGCACTGTCGAGCGCGCCGGCGCGGTGGGCCGAGCGGATGAAGCCGGGAAGGCGGCGCACCGGATGGTCGGCCGGCAGCGGCTCCTCCGGATAGACGTCGCTCGCCGCGACGATATGGCCGGATTCGACGGCCGCCATCAAAGCCTGAAAATCGACGACGTCGGCACGGCTGAGCAGGATGAAGGCCGCACCCTGCCGCATCTTCGCGAAGGCGTCGGCGCCGAGGAAGCCGCGGTTCTCGCTCGTCACCGAGGCGACGACGAAGAGGAAGTCGCTCGATGCGAGCACGGTCTCCAGCGACGCGGGCTCGACGCCGGCCTCGCGCAGGAGCGACGGCGGCAGCCACGGGTCGAACACCCGGACCTTCGGCCGGAAACCGGTGAGCAGCCGGTTCAGCGCCCGGCCGAGATCGCCGAAGCCGACGATGCCGACCTCCGCGCCGGAGACGAGGCGCGCCGTCCGGTTGCCGTCGCCGCCCCAGAGCTCCCGCCCCTCGCGGAAGGCGACATCGGCGTCGATGACGCCGCGGGCGAGGTTGAGCGCGAGCGCAAGCCCGAGCTCGGCCACCGGCTCGGCGAAGACCTGGCCCGTCGTCACCACGTGGATGCCGCGCTCGAACAGGACCTCGTAGGGCATGTTGTTCAGGAGGTTGCTCTCGACGTTGAGCACGCAGCGCAAGTTCGGCATGCGCGCGAGCGTGGCGGCCGAAAGCGGCGGCTGGCCGACGATGTAGCGCGCCTCGCCGAGCACCGCGTCGCCAAGGCCGGCGATATCCTCCGGATCAGCCTCGACGATCCGGTAGCTCCGGTGCAGCTCGGCAAGGGCCGCCGGCGTGAAGATGAGGTCGAGCGTGCGCGGCTCGGGCGCGCTGATCACCAGCGGAAGGGTATCGTCGGTCATGGAAACTCCTCATGGGGCGCATGCAGCACGGCCCCGAGGGTTA
>Ga0206118_100877_pt1 | contig 10759 bp, 6 predicted proteins | sample 3A20Ametagenome_FD_177999 | JGI IMG/M metagenome (GOLD analysis project Ga0206118, IMG submission 177999) | Enriched microbial communities from leaf-cutter ant dump, University of Wisconsin, Madison, United States - 3A20A | ecosystem: Environmental > Terrestrial > Nest > Insects nest > Nest dump...
ACGAAACCTGCCCCTATCAGGATGCTCATGTTCTGCCGGTGACGTCGATCTCCCGTAAGATGAACATCAATCGCGTCGGCGGCGGGTTGAACGAGGTGAGCGAGCGAGATCATATACCGGACCCAGGCGGAGCCAGTTTCGCGGAAATACGCTTCATCCTGGGCGATCTTCTGCCCCGTCGCCCGATCGCTGTCGTGCATCAGCAACTCGAACATGGAGATGCGCGACTGATCGGCCGGCGACATGCCGCGCGGATTTATCGCGCTGAACAGGAAGGTGGTCCGCAGACTGAAGCTCATCGCTTTGCCTTCCGGCGTACCCCTCAAGACCTGACTATCCGCAGAGGACGCGCTACGGGCGAGCCGAAGGACGTTGCGCAGGGCTGTGTCCTTCTGGTCGCTCTCGAACTCGTCGATAAGGATCGGCAAGCTGTCAGGGCCGAGCGTTTGCCTGATGCCGGCTTCGCTGCTCTGGCCGTCTGCCGCAATAGCCAACGGGCTCAGAATCGTCGCCGCCACCGAATGGATGGTGGTTTTACCAGATCGAGCGGGGCCGTAGATAAAGGCATGCGGACGCCAAGCCAACGCACCGCAGATAGGAGCCATGGCAAGCCAACCAAAAAGGAGGTCCGCGTCCTGCGGATTGCGCCAATTGTAGAGGCAGAGGTGAGTACGTAGCCGCTCCACGTTGAAGGTTTTGCCCGCATCGAGGACGATCCTCTCGAAGCAAAGATAGAGGAATTTCGTGCTTTCTATGGGGTCGCCTAGGTTGACGATGACAACATCGCCCTCCCGCCAAACACCGCGCCCACGTACGTTGGCAGGGTTGAACGGACCCATCCTCCGGCATGCTTCTATAAGCGCCTCTCCGGCCGCTTTGGCATTGAACCCACCGCCTTTCTTGGGGAACTGCCTGCGCCAGAAAGCCGAAGGGGCGAGGCCCACAAGATATTGTTCTGACAGGAGCTGTTGGGAGGTCGCGGGAATTACGATCTTCCGTACTGGATCGAGCAGGGCATAGTGCCCCTCCTTGCTGAACCCAAGAGGGCGCGGGCCTGCCGGACCAGCATCATAGCCGTAGCCGAGCTGGACCGGTGAGGTGATCGTCCCGCGATGCGGGCAAGCCTCACAGAATCGCTCGTTGCCGAGTTCCGAATGCACGGCCTCACAGGTCCGAGGGCCGGCTTCCGTCGAAGCGCGTTCGAGCTTCTTGCGCGCCTCGCGCTCGTCGTAGCCGGGATGGCGTGCGCTATAGTCGTGGAAAATGCGCTCGCCGTCCTTACAGCGAGCCGTGATCGACGCCGCCCCGTACCAGTTCGGCTCGTCAGCCGCCGCCGCACCATCGCCCGTGTAATAGCCATACCAAGGGCAATCGTGGGCGATCATGTTGTGGTCTGCAAGACGGGTGGCGACCTGCTTCGTTGCCGGGGCGTCCTCGGGCGGCACAGCCCGCTCCAGCGCGGCAAGATCAAGCCGGTTTTCCGGGCTGAACGCGATAACTTCAACCGGCTTCGCCGTGCCTGACTTGTGGTTGAACGACATCGGAACCCGGAATACGCGGGCCAGATCGAATACGTTGTCGATCTCGTAGCCCGCCTCCTTGAAGTGCTCCATCAGCCGCCGGCCGAACTGTCTCAGGATCGCTTGCGCCCTACGACGATCCTCCCGGTTGCCGATTACGAACACCTTGTCGAAGGCGTAGACGACATGGAGGCCGTTGCCGCTATGTTGAATGAAGAACGGCTTCTCCGGGAACGTGTTGATCAAGGCCAGAGCGGTTTCAGCGTCCGGCGGATACTGCTTTTCGCTGCTCTTTGCGGAGGCAAAATCGATGTCGGCGACGATGCCGGGAAGCGTGATCGCCGTATCGTTGGACCCACGGGCGCTGGAATCAAGATCGTGAGGCTGCGTGCTCAGTCCGATATAGATATCCTCGGCATGCCGCTTTCGTGCGACATCTTCACCAAGCCGGTCGATGTCATCGGCCATGTAGGAAAGGGTCTTCTTGGTCGTCTTGCTCCAGATTTTGAGGGCACCCGCGAAGCGGGCACCCCAAAGAGCGGCGATGAAGTCAGTAAGGGAGAAGTTCATTCGACGCCTCCCTTACGGCAGGAGTCTATGTAGGCCACGACCTCTGACAGCTTGACCAGGGGGCGGGAATTGTAGGGATAGTACAGGGGGATATGGCCGGCCCGCGCGAGACGCTGGATCTGCCAATATTTGGCACCAACTGCTTCGGCGGCTTTGGCGAGGGGGATCAGCTTTTCCGGCGCTGACGGACCGCTAGGACGAATATTGTCCATAACGTTCTCCACACTTGGCGGAGAGCACTGAGCCGTAGAAAAGCGCTACACAGTGCATCTCCGCCCCGTTTTAGATTTCGGGGTTAGGTGCGACTGGTGCGCTCTGCAGAATTTTCAACCCTGCGGTACGGCCTTAACCAGCATGCGCGTTGGTTGCTACGTCTGAAGCGTCACGTCATGGGGCAGTTTCTGGCTGCGCGCTAGCATTTCCCATCAGTTCGGGTTCCATTATAGCGCCGCTGCGCACGGCGTCCACCCCGGGTTTGTTTCGGAAGCGTTCATGGAATGTGGTCCGTGGGTGGGTGGTTGCCTAGCCGGTCGCGCGTCCGCCTAGCTGCGCTACCACGAAAAACTGAGGCATGAGCGAACGGTGGGGCATGGCGGGCACAGCCCGTGTGCTGAAAAACAGGTGACGGCAGGTCAAGATAGTGACATCCATATAAGGGTGGTGTTCACTGAGTTTCGTCGATTCTGTTTTTTGCTACTGCCTCGCCTATCAAGTTGGGGGAATAATGTCTTTCGATTCTGATCAAGACACGTTGAAAATACTCAAAAAGAGATATGCTGAATCGTCTAGAAGAACAGTTTTCTTTATTGGCGCAGGCTGTAGCGTTGAAGTTGGACTTCCTGATTGGTGGAACCTCGCAGCAGCTCTACATGAACGCCTCGATAGCGCAACTCCGGCGAGTGCGCTAACGGCGGAACTGCTAGAGAAATTTAATGAAGCTGATGAGTTTCGCCAAAACGGTAAATTCTGGGAATACTTTCAAACGGTAGAAGAGAATTGGAGGACTGTATACGAGGATTTTCTTTCAGAAACATTCTCGTCAGAACTACTTCAAAAATGCGATATTCCTAGCGTTTATAAAAAAATTTGGAGAATGAGAAACGTTGGTCAGGTTCTAACGCTCAACATAGATGGTCTTTTGAAGAGAGCTTATGACGCCGTTTCTGGTATTAATTTTGCTCAAATTTTTGAGTTCCCTGGCGTATCAGTAACTGACAGCAAGAGCTATTTTGCGAGAAACTATCCTGTAATATTAAATTTGCACGGAATTTATACACATCGCAGCACCTGGGTGATGAATTCTCAAGAGAGAGCAAAACTCTTTTCCGGCTTCGGGCGAGGTGAATATAAAAGCTTTCTTAGGCATATATTCGAAACATATAACATCGTATTTATTGGTGTAAATATCAGAGATGTAGCCATCTCGCCAATTATAGAAGAGATATCAAATTCAGATTTAACTCAAGATCACTTCTGGATAACACCAAACATATCTAGGGAGAATTTCACGTGGGCACAGCAGAAAGGTGTTCGAGTAATCGACTACAAACCTGAGAATTCAGATAATCTTAAACAATCACATTCCGCGGTTATCTGTGCTATACTTGATGAAATTGAGCGATACAAGTCGTTTGACAGCGCCGTAATACTACCAGAGCGGGAAATGGATGCATCAGCGGACTTCCCACTAGCCAAGGATTTTTTGCCGTCCGTTATGGCGAATCCCATGGAGGCGAGATCGAAGCTGGATGCAAGAATTGAGTACATAGGACAGAATAATGGATTTAATGGAAGGCAGATGTCTTCTTTTGTGGCGGAGTATTCTGTTCCAATTGAGCTTTCATCTGTCATCGGAAAAAATGAGCCATATAATAAAATAGGAAATCTTGAGATATCATCAAGTATAAGCGAATCGAATTCTTCGAATGTATGGCTCGCCCGAAACACAGAGAACGAATCTTTGTTCGCCATCAAAACCTTAAGTGGCCAGGCTTTCAAGGACAACGTTGAGCGTGAGAGTTTCAGAAGAGGAATAGAATCCCTATATCAGCTAAATAGGGCAAGCAGCTCCGTCGCGCCGCGTTTTATTTTCCACACAAATACGCCGCTTTCGATCGCCATGGAATATATAGAGGGGGCTTCTCTCTCGGATCACCAGAATGGCTCTAAAAACTTCATTCAAGATAATTGGCATTTCATATTTGAAAAGATTTGCCGCGCCTTGCTTGTTTGCCATGTTTCGGAAGGAGAGGTACTTCATCGCGACATAAAGCCAAAGAATATTATTCTTGAGGGTGCTTATGTCGGTTGTGACATAGAGGAATTCATATCTTCTTCAATAAGGTTTATAAATTTTGATATGTCTTGGCATAAATTCTCTGCCGGAAACACAAAGTCTGTATCTGCGGATGAAGTCGGCTATTATTCCCCGGAGCAGAGAAACATTATTAACTCTGACTCTCCGCGAACCGCAAAAACCGATATATATATGCTTGGAATGACCCTTTTGAGCATTATATCTGACCAGCCGCCGCCGGAGGGGGGGTCAAGGATAAAGGACTGGGATGCTTTCGTTAATAACAAGATATTTGTAAGATTAAATCGGGATAGACTCGTTGCCACACGAGTATCACGCCTAATAATAAATATGACAAATGCTGACTCGGATGCTCGCCCTGATTTGCGCAGTGTTATTAGCGATTGGGAGCTAATTGGATTTGCGATGCGCAACGAATGGGCCGCTGCGGATCCTGACCTATTTGTTGAAAAAGTTCTGACTGAAATAGGTTATGATCATAACTGGGACGAGGATCGTATGTGCGGGAAGATAATTTCTTCGCAGCAAGTCGAACTTTCTCTCGGTTATGTGGCGCGTGGTCAGAGGATGGAGATGAAGTGGATGCGCCAACGCGATGATGGCACAGACCGAAAGAATTTCGGAGGTAAACTCGGAGAGCTCTCAAGCAAGGTACGGTTGCAGTTGACCGGTTACGGGTGGGAGGTAGAGGAGGGCGGAGGTCATCATAGTCGTTCTATACTCGCAACCATACGAGTTCGCGATTTGGTTGATAACTGGTTGGAATCCGTGTCGAGAGTTCGAGAAGTAGTTAAGCGCTTGATGGGCAATGTGTAAATGCGGTCACCACAAGGTCACCATTTTCAATTTGCTCACATTTTTACTAGGATCCATGGAGTTCTAAGCAGCTCCAACCCACAACGAAAATAATTACGCCCAAAGTGGGGCACTTTCGCGTACCCAAGTGAATTGTACGCCACAGACACGCAGCACGCGAACAATTTAATTTTTTGCTTGCCAAGGTTGGGGTCGGGCGTTCGAATCGTCTCACCCGCTCCATTCTCTCCAAGTTTCCAAGCCTCGGTTCGCCGGGGCTTTTGTGCTTTCGGGCGCGGTTAAAATCGCGAGACGCAGTGGCAGGCTGGGGAGGGCGCGGTTACAACCGAGTTACACGCGGTAACAAGAGCGCTGATGTGGCAACGGTTGAAATAACCAAGCGATACCTTCCGCCTGCTGTACTTGATTAATATACGACGAGCACCATAGAAGTCTTCACTTATATCTGGCCCGGAAACTTCTCGTTCATCAAGTTATATATGAAGTTCTCCCGAGATTGCTCCGTGAACCAGATAAACCGGATGTGCTCTAGCCTCTCACCGCGCTCCTGAAGGCGGCAGACAGCGCGGCAAGCGCGCCCAACGACTTGGCGCCCCTGTTTCTGGAATGAAGGATGATCGGCAGATGCGGCCGGTTTCGTGGAGAATATCCTGGCGGTCGGCCGGCATGATGGAGGCCCGGCGCGAGTAATGCCGGTCATCCGTACCGAAACCGCTTGAACCTTGGCGACCAAGCTGTCACTTTCCTGAAGTTCCGCATCTGTATTGTGAGGATTAGGGGCGACATGCTTGTAAAGACCATTTTCTCCGCGCTTCTGATGGGTGCGGCACTTTCCTTTTCCGCCGCCGCGCAGACATTGTCTCCGGCAGACATTACCGCGAAGATCAACGAAAAAGCCGGCCTCATCAACGAGTATCAGGCACTTCTCAACGATCCAGACCCGACCCGTTCCATCGCCGCGATGGAGGTCATGCTGGAATCGGGCGATGCCAAGCTGCAGCGCATGGCGTTGGACTTCGGTCTCTTCAGCCCCAACAAGCTGGTGCAGTATTCGGCCCTGAAGGCATTCTTCGCGTCGCGTCCGGTTCTCCGTCTCTATATCGACGGAAGCAGCGTCAAGGATCAGGACTATTTCGCGCGCAGCATACGCGATCTGTCCGGAACGGTCGACAACAACACGCGCGGCTTCGCCACCATGAAGGTGGGCGAGTTCAATCCCGAGCAATCCTGCTACAAGCACAGCGGCAGCAACGGTTGCTTCGTCCGGATCTCCGAAACCGAGGTGGCGATCAATCCGTGGCGCGGCAACTGGGTACAGCTCACGTTGAACGATCAGGGGGAGCTGACCGGCGTCGTCGGCTTTTCGCCTCCCGCACCGATCACGGTTCCCGTGACGAATTAGGATTCGGCGGCAGACGGCCCGCGGCCTGCCCGTCTCAGTGGAACGTGACGGAATCGAGCCCGATCTGGCTGCTGTCCCAGCCCGACGAGACGGTCACGAAGACCCAGCGGACCCGGGTGGGCTGGGCCTTGGCGACGAGGACGCCGTCGGAGGGCATTTCTCCGCTGTAGAACGGCCGCGTCCGCTGGCCGTCCGGCGACGAGGAGACGTCGATGCGGATATCGCGCGGAACGGCAAAGCCGCTTTCGATGTCGGCGCGCAGCCGCACCTGCGAAAGCGAAACCGACTCGTCCCCCGCCGCCTGGAACGCGATGCGGTTGGGGCGGGTCAACTGGAAGACATAGCTGCCCGACCCGCTCAGATTGCTCTCCGAGAAATCGGGAGCGATCGGCGGAAGGAGCGCGCCGTCGAGACGGAAGGCGAGGCCGATATCGTCGCCATCCGCCGCCACGACCGGCGCGTCGGCATCCGCAACGGAGAAGCCGGCGCGGCGGCTGACGCGGCGCGCCACGTTCTGGTATATCTCCTCGATGCGGATGAACCGCCCCGCCGTCGGCGAGAGCGCCTCGACGACCATGCCCAGCGGCTTGTTTTCCGCAAACAGGAACGCGCCGCTCGTGCCCTTGAACAACTCGCTCCTGCCGTCGGCGATCTCGGCCTCAAGCGTGAGATACTGGCTGTCGGTCACCAGCATCTCGACGCGCTCCGGCTCGCCGGACTGACGCAGGCGCAGCAATTGCGTCCGTGCGCCGTTCTCCGGCTGCGCCGAGATGTCGAGGCTGGACAAGTCGATGATGCAGCGCTTCTCGATCGCGCCGCGCACCACGCCGATCGCCAGATCCATCCCGTCCCAGAAAGGCGTCTCGACCAGCGCACCGGAGTGGACGACCGGGGCGGCCGAAAAGACGGTGACGCGCCTTTTCCCCGCCGCCACGTGTTTGGGCAGCAGGACATAGCACGTGCTGGCCTGCCGTACCATGAAGCCGTGGCCGAACTGATCGCCGCTCTGAACGGTCACCGTCTGCGCCGAAGCGGGGATGAAACCGGCCAGCATATAGGCTAGCATGGCGCAGAAGAAAGTTTTGGGTTGCATCATGTCTCGCAAACTCTTGGCTCTTGCTCTTTCCGTGCCGAGTATCGCCCTGGCCGATCCGGCAAGTAAAGTCGCTCTCGTTTCCGACCCCTTCTACGAGGTCGTCCGGGAGGCGGCGGAAATCTCCGGCTCGCGGCTCGTCGGGCTGACCGCCTATGGCGCCACGGCCTCGAAAAGCAGCGGGATCGACGTCTCCGCCCGGATCCCATCCGAGTGGAAAGGCGGCCCGGTCTGCCTGAAAGTCGCCTCGGCCGACGGTCTCTACGAATCGCTCAACACCTATCGGGTCGCGGATGACTGGCTGGGCGGCAGCAGTCCCCTGCAATATCCGAGCAAGAACGCGGAAAAGGTGCGCGCGATATCGGGAGAGCTGATCTCCGCCATCCTTCTGCGTGGGGACTGCGCCAGCGCCACCGGCGAGGCGGCACCCGTTTTCTGGGGCGACGAGCAGTATGGCGTGCTGCGCCTCCTGCTGAACACCTCGCGGGCCGAGGAGACCCTCCTGAGCTTTCCGGCCCATGACGAATTCGCCGAAGTCGCATGCAGCCCGATCTCTTCCGCGGCGAGAAACGCGTTCGATACGGCCTGCCAGTTGCCGGAAGAGATCGGCCGGCTGGAGCGGGTCGAGGTTGTAGCCCTGTCGTTCAAGAACGGCGAAATGGGACGCGAGGAACATATGGTCCTCTTTCCCGGCGGCGAGCCGGGGGACGACAATTGACGCCTGTCCTGCGGTGGCGGATCTCACGCAAGGGCGTTGCCGCCATCGGCGCCGCGACGGGCGCACTCGCCGTCGTCGCCATCGTGGCGATGATCGTGGTCTCGACCGGCGTCGGCGCCGATCGCACCTTCATCGTGGAAGCGACGGCCACCGGCATCGACATTCGCTTTGCCGGGCACACGAACGACTGGCATATCGGCCAGGCGACGATATGCACGCCGCGCAAGCGCGTCGAGCGCACCATGCCGCGCGGAACGGGGGCCTGCGACGCGCGGCGCTACGAGGAGCGACGCGACGACACCCTGCGCATCAACTGGAGCCCCGGAGCCGAGGTGCAGCTGTCCTCTCCGCAGCCGCAGACCCTGGTGCTCGAGCTTTTCGGCCAGGCCGGATGGGATGACCGGACGCGGATCGTCATCGGCCGGAGCGAATGGGCGGCTCTCGGCGTGCTTTCCTTCAACGGCAGCGCCCGGATCGGCAACCAGGTTTCTTCCGGCGAGACGAGGATGGTCCTTTCGGGAACCTACGAGGCGCGCGAGAAACCCTTCTGGTCCGAGGACACCGAAGTGCTGAAGGCCGGCAGGATCAGGCGCGGCGAGAGCGCCGAGATCGTGGCCGCGGCAGCGGACGGAAGAGTGCCCGCGGAGGTCTTCGGGCATGTCGCCGAGGTCGAGCCGGGCAAGCCGGGCTTCAATGTCGGCCTGGTTTCCGCGCCCGGCCCGGTGTCGCTGCAGATCGGCTATTTCGGCGGCGCGAACCCGGCGAGCATCGCCCCGACATGGATAGACCGCGCGCTGACGAGCCCGCTCGTCCTGGCCCTCGCTTTCCTGCTCTCCGTCATCCTCAGCGCCGTCCAGTTCGTGGGCGGTATCGTTCCGGCCATCCTCAGGTTGGCACCGGGGGTCGAAGACAGGCCCGTCGCCGAGACGGCGATCGCGGAAGAGCCGGCAGCCGAAAACCAGGACGCCGACGACCGGCTCGCCGTCCCGAAGGCATGAAGGCGTGGCGCCGGAGCGCGCCACACCCCGCCTCCCGTCCGGCGCGTCAGCCGCCGTAGGGCATGAGCCCGACCGGCGATTTTCCCGAATAGTTGGCGTAGACGGTCTTCTTGCGCAGGAAGGCCTCCAGCCCGTGGACACCGTCGTCGCCGCCGAGCCCGCTGTTGCGGTAGCCGTTGTGGAAGCCCTGCAGCGATTCGGGACCGACGCGGTTGATGTAGACCTCGCCGAAGTTCACGTCGTTGACGGCGCGCATGATCTTCGCGAAGTCATTGGTGAACAGATAGGCCGACAGGCCGTAGCGGCTGTCGTTGGCGACGGCGAGCGCCTCGTCGAAATCCGCGACCTTCATGATCGGCACGACCGGCCCGAAGATCTCGTCCTGCATGATCGGCATCGCCGGCTCGACGCCGGTCAGCACCGTCGGCGTCATCCAGTAGCCGCCCGCCACCGGCGGCGTGTCCGGACGGCCGCCCTTGAGCACGGCCTCCGCACCCGCGCCGATCGCCGCCTCGACGATGCGCTCGACCTTCTCCAGCTCCCGCGCGGAAACCTTCGGACCGAGATCGGTCTTCTCCGACAGCGGGTCGCCGAGCCGCAGCGAGCGGCTCACCGCGACGAATTTCTCCACGAACTCATCGTAGACGCGCGCATGCACCAGCGTGCGCTCGTTGCAGATGCAGACCTGGCCGCAATTCATGTAGCGCGAGGTGACGGCGGAGCGGACGGCGAGATCGATGTCGGCGTCGTCCATGACGATGAAGGGCGCCTTGCCGCCGAGCTCCAGCGAGACCGGCACGAGATTGGCGGACGCCGTCGCCATGATGCGCTTGCCGGTCGGCACGCTGCCGGTCATGGTGATGAGGTTGACGTCCGGATGGGAGGTGAGCGCCTCGCCGATCTCCGCGCCGCCGCCCGTGACGACGTTGACGACGCCGGCCGGCACGCCGGCCTTCTCGAACAGGCCCGCCATGTAGAGCGCGGAAAGCGGCGTCTCCTCGTGCGGCTTCAGCACGATCGTGTTGCCGGCGATCATCGACGGGGCGACCTTGCGGCTGACCAGCGCCGCCGGATAGTTCCACGGGATGATCGCCGCGACGACGCCGACCGGCACGCGCTGGATCCAGATCTGCTCGCCGCGCGCGTCCGAGGGCAGGATCTCGCCCTGGATGCGGCGGGCGAATTCCGCGTAGTAGGAGAAGAAGCCGGCCGCGCCGCCGACCTCGCCGCGCGCTTCGAGGATCGGCTTGCCCTGTTCCTGCACGACGATGCGGGCGAGCGCCTCGGCGTTCTCGGTGATCAGCGCGGCGATGCGCTGCATGATC
>Ga0206118_100879_pt1 | contig 10744 bp, 9 predicted proteins | sample 3A20Ametagenome_FD_177999 | JGI IMG/M metagenome (GOLD analysis project Ga0206118, IMG submission 177999) | Enriched microbial communities from leaf-cutter ant dump, University of Wisconsin, Madison, United States - 3A20A | ecosystem: Environmental > Terrestrial > Nest > Insects nest > Nest dump...
CTCTGGTTCGGGATCGGCTTCGTCAACAGCCACGGTCGTCGTCGCGACGGCGTTGTTTCCGGTGTCTTCCACTTCCGCCGCGCGCTCTCCCGGCGCGGCGTCGGGTTCGCCCGTGGGGGCGGTGTCGGGTGCGGCATCCCCGTCGTCCGGGGCTGCCGCGGTGTCGTTGTCCTGGCCCGCATCGTCGGCCGGCGCCTCGTTGCCGGGCGTCGCCGCGCCGGCGGCGAGCGGCGCGGCCAGCTGGCCGTCGTCGCCCAGCGGCAGCTGCGGCTCCAGCTCGCCGATGTCGCGCAGTTCGGACAGCGGCGGCAGTTCGTCCAGCCGCTTGAGCCCGAAATAGTCCAGGAAGGCGCGGGTGGTGCCGAACAGCGCCGGCTTGCCGGGCACGTCGCGGTGGCCGACCACGCGGATCCACTCGCGCTCTTCCAGCGCCTGGATGATGTTGCTGCTGACCGCCACGCCGCGCACCTGCTCGATCTCGCCGCGGGTGATGGGCTGGCGGTAGGCGATCAGCGCCAGCGTCTCCAGCGTGGCGCGGGTGTAGCGGGTCTTGCGTTCGGTCCACAGCCGCGAGACCCAGCCGTGCACCTCGCGGGTGATCTGGTAGCGGAAGCCGGAGGCGACCTCGACCAGTTCCACGCCACGGCCCTGGCAGGCTTCGCGCAGCAGTTCCAGCGCCCGCTCGACGCTGCCCGGCGGTGCCGGCTGTTCCTCGGGGAACAGTTCCTGCAGCTGCGCCAGGGTCAGCGGCTGGCTGGAAGCCAGCAGCGCGCCTTCGACGATGCGGTTGATCAGCGGTTGATCCATGGGTCGGGAATGGGGCTCAGGCGGGGTCGGTGGTGTCGGCGTCGTCGAATTCGCTGGAGAACTGCAGCGGCGCGTTGGTATTGCCGGCGGCCAGCGACTTGACGTAGATCGGCGCCAGCGGCGCTTCCTGGACGATGTCCAGCAGTTGTTCCTTGGCCAGCTCCAGCAGCGCCAGGAAGGTGACCAGCACGCCGAGCTTGCCTTCCTCGGCGGTGAACAGCGTCTCGAAGCGGTAGAACCTGCCGTCTTCGAGCTGCTCCAGCACGTCGCCCATGCGCTGGCGCACGCTCAGCGCCTCGCGCTTGATGGCGTGGCCGCTGAACAGTTCGGCGCGCTTGAGCACGTCGTGCAGGGCCAGCAGCATTTCCTTCAGGTCCACCGGCGGCGGCACCTTCACCGTGGTCCGGTCCGGCACGAAGGCATGGGCCGGCGTGGTGTCGCGGTCTTGGCGGGGCAGGGCGTCGATGTCCTCGGCGGCCTGCTTGAAACGTTCGTACTCCTGCAGCCGGCGCACCAGCTCGGCACGCGGGTCGGCTTCCTCGCCTTCCTCGCTGGGCGGGCGCGGCAGCAGCATGCGTGACTTGATCTCGGCCAGCATCGCGGCCATCACCAGGTACTCGGCCGCCAGCTCGAAGCGCAGCTCCTGCATGACGTTGATGTATTCCACGTACTGGCGGGTGATCTCGGCGACCGGGATGTCCAGGATGTCCAGGTTCTGCCGGCGGATCAGGTACAGCAGCAGGTCCAGCGGACCCTCGAAGGCGTCGAGGATGACTTCCAGCGCGTCCGGCGGGATGTACAGGTCCTGCGGGATCTGCAGCACCGGCTGGCCATGCACCACCGCCAGCGGCATTTCCTGCTGCTGCGGAACGGTGGGCGGCGCTGGCGGGTTCGCGGCGGGCGCGAGTTCTGAAGTCATCAGGGCGACATCGGGTGTTGCGAGCCTTTACGTTCCGGGTTCCCGCCCGGGACAGGGTCCTGCCTTCTAGGATTGCAAGCCATGCGCGCCTGTCCGGCGTGCGTGCACATCAACAACGCGACATGCCGCGCTGTCATGCGGCAACGTCATCACGAGGAGGTCGTCTACACAGTCCGGGAAGGAATCGCGGATCGGTCGGACGGCGGTGGCCTGGCCTGCCGCCGCACCGCGCCGTTACAGGCCGGCTGCGTGCAATGGCGTAAAGAGTAATCGCCCGGGCCGGGCGGTGTCCAGCGTCCAGGCGCTAGACTTGCCGGCCATCATTCAGCGGACAAGGAGCGGCGAGCCGTGTGGTACGTGATCGAAGGCTACGACGGGCAGGGCGTGCTGGCCGCGCGCCAGGCCGCGCGGGCGGCGCATCTGGCGCGGCTGCAGGCGCTGCAGGCGCAGGGGCGGCTGCTGCTGGCCGGCCCCTGTCCGGCAATCGATGCCGAGGACCCGGGCGCGGCCGGCTTCAGCGGCAGCGTGGTGATCGCCAGCTTCGAGGACCTGGAGGCCGCCCGCGCCTGGGCCGGCGAGGATCCCTACGTGGCCGCCGGCGTCTACCAGCGCGTGGACGTGCGCCCGTTCCGCAAGGTGCTGCCATGAGCCGGCCGGAGCGGATCCGCGCCGCCCTGGAGGCCGCGTTCGCGCCGCTGCAGCTGGACGTGGAGGACGACAGCCACCGCCATGCCGGCCATGCCGGCGCGCGCGACGGGCGGGGGCACTTCAATGTGTCCATCGTCAGCGAGGCGTTCGCCGGAATGGCGCCGCTGGCCCGCCACCGCGCGGTTTACGCCGCACTTGGCGACATGATGCAGACCGATATCCACGCGCTGTCGATCAAGGCGCGGACCCCGGCCGAAGCGGGGGGCTGAGCCGCCGGGCGGGGACGGTGCAGCGCGGCCAGCGCGGGCCACGCCAGCGGGTGGACAGGGGCTGTCCTGCCGGGGACATTAGCCTGTAACAAATTGTTTACAAGTTGGCGTGGAAACGCTTACAGTCGCCGCGACACCAGCCTGCGGAGGGCACAGCGGTGGCGAAACCGGCAATCACCATCAAGGATGTTGCCCGTGAGGCGAAGGTCTCCGTCGCCACCGTGTCGCGTGCCCTCAACGGCCATGAGAACGTCGCCGAGCAGGTGCGCCGGCAGGTGCTCGAGGTGGCCCGCCGGCTCCGCTACGCCCCGCACGCCGCCGCGCGCAGCCTGAGCAGCCGCAGCACCCAGACCATCGGCCTGGTGCTGCCCGACCTGCACGGCGAGTTCTTTTCCGAGCTGATGCGCGGCATCGACGGCGTGGCGCGCACGCACCGCTGGCACCTGCTGGTGTCCAGCTACCACGGCGACCAGGAGCAGCAGGGCGTGGCTCTGCAGGCGATGCGTGGCCGCGTGGACGGCCTGCTGGTCATGTCGCCCTATACGGCAGCCCCCGGCTTCCTGATGGACAACCTGCCGCCGGCGCTGCCCACCGTGCTGATCAATACGCCGCTGGCGGACGGCCAGTACCCGGCCTTCGGCATCGACGACCATGCCGGGGCCATGGCCATGACCCGGCACCTGCTGGAGGCCGGGCACCGTCGCATCGCCTTCATCGCCGGCCCGGGCGGAAACCACGACGCCCGCGAGCGCCAGCGTGGGTTCGAGGCGGCGATGGCCGCCTCCGGCGCGGCGGCCGAGGCCATCGTCCTGTCCGGCGGTTTCGACGAGGCCTCCGGCTACGCGGCCGGGCAGGCGCTGCTGCGCGAGCCGCGCCTGCCCGACGCGGTGTTCGCGGCCAACGACATGATGGCGCTGGGCTGCCTGTATGCCTTCAGCCAGGCCGGCGTGCGCGTGCCGCAGCAGGTCGCGCTGGCCGGCTTCGACGATATCCCGCTGGCACGTTTCGTTCACCCGTCGTTGACCACGATGCAGGTCAGCATCGCCGACCTCGGCGGGCGGGCGACGTCGCATCTGCTGCACCTGATCGACCGCGATGGCGCCCCGGAAGACGGCGGCGGAACGACCCTGGTACCTGCCCTGATCGTGCGCGATTCGACCTCCCGACGAGAACCTTCCTGATCCGTTGCGTGCACGTCGGAACCCCGGCGGCAATGCACCGCAACGAACCGAATGGCAGCCGCGCTGCCGCACCCGGAGAGCAACATGAACCATCCCGCTACCCGCAAGACGCACCCGGCCCGCAGGCTGCTCAGCTGCGCGCTGGCCAGCTGCCTCGTGCTCGGCGCCGCCCCGGCGTTCGCGCAGAGCACCGGCGCCACCATCCGTGGCCAGGTCATGGCCGATTCGGCGCCGGCCGGGCAGGCGCAGGTGACCGCGACCAACCTGGCCACCGGGCTGACCCGCAGCGTGCAGAGCACCGCCAGCGGCAGCTATTCGCTGGCCGGCCTGCCGCCGGGCACCTACCGCGTGGACGTCAATGCCGGCGGCAAGACCAGCAGCCAGAACATCACCGTGCAGGTCGGGCAGACCGCCACCGTGAACCTGGGCGTGGGCGGCGTGGCCGAAACCGCAAGCGGCGCGGCGACGACGCTGGATGCGGTGCAGGTGACCGCGCAGGCGCCGATCGAGACCACGACCTCGGAGATCGCCACCTACATCACGCCCAAACAGATCGAGGCGCTGCCGCAGACCACGCGCAACTTCCTGGCTTTCGCCGACACCGTGCCGGGCATGAGCTTCGAGCAGAACCCGGCCAACGGCGCCACCAAGCTGCGCGGCGGCGTGCAGAGCGCCAACAACGTCAACGTCTACATCGACGGCATCGGCCAGAAGAACTATGTCACCCAGGGCGGGTTGACCGGCCAGGACTCCAGCCGCGGCAATCCGTTCCCGCAGCTGGCCATCGGCGAGTACAAGGTCATCACCTCCAACTACAAGGCCGAGTACGACCAGATCAGTTCGGCGGCGGTGACCGCGGCGACCAAGTCGGGCACCAATGACTTCTCCGGTTCGTTCTTCTGGGACTACACCAACCAGAACTGGCGCGAGCCGCGCGAAAGCGAGAAGAACGGCGCCGGCAAGACCCGTTCGGGCGAGAAGCAGTACGGCGCCGCGTTCGGTGGCCCGATCGTCAAGGACAAGGCGCATTTCTTCGTCACCTACGAGGCCAAGGAATACAACGCGCCGCAGGACCTGTCGCCGGGCGAGGGCCGCACCGCCGCGGACCTGCCGCAGCCATGGCGCGACCAGCTGGGCGCGGCCAGCACCCCGTTCAAGGAAGACCTGTACTTCGGCAAGCTGGACTGGTCGATCAACGACGAGAACCTGGTCGACCTGACCTACAAGCGCCGCGAGGAAAGCGACATCGGCAACGTCGGCGGGCAGAGCGCGCGCAGCTACGGCACCGACACCGGCGTCAACGAGGACCGCTACGACCTGCACTGGCAGTTCTCCAACACCAACTGGCTCAACGATGCGCACCTGACCTACGAAAAGGCGTTCTGGAGCATGGCGCCGGCCAACTACGGCAACGGCATGGTGCTGACCGACGGCTCGTCCAACGACGGCAGGCAGATCTTCCGCATCGGCGCCGGCAACGGCGGCCTGCAGGACAAGGGCCAGAAGGGCTGGTCGTTGCAGAACGACACCACCTTCTTCGGCTGGGAGGGCCATGCCGTCAAGTTCGGCGTCAAGTACAAGCAGGTGGACCTGCAGACCACCGAACAGCAGCCCTACAACCCGCAGTTCTACTACGACATCAACCAGGGCGGGATGGTGCCGTATTTCGTGCGCTTCGGCAGTCCGGCAGCCGGGACCGGCGGTGGATCGGTCACGTCGAAGAACAAGCAGTTCGGCCTCTACATCCAGGACGACTGGGACGTCACCGAGCGCCTGATCCTGAACCTGGGCCTGCGCTGGGATTACGAGAAGACGCCTTCCTACCTGGATTACGTGACCGGCGCGGACGTGCTGGCCTCGCTCAACAGCCAGGACCCGCAGGCCGGCGCCGCGCCGGGCCAGACCTATGCGCAGACGCTGGCGCTGGGCGGCATCGACATCAACCGCTTCATCAGCACCGGCCACAACCGCAAGCCGTTCAAGAGCGCCATCCAGCCGCGCATCGGTTTCTCCTATGACCTCAGCGGCGACGAACGCCACGTGCTGTTCGGCGGCATCGGCCGTTCCTACGACCGCAACCTGTTCGACTACCTGCAGCTGGAGCTGACCAAGGCCACCTTCCCGACCCGCGAGTTCATGATCAATTCGCCGGGCCATGCCTGCGATCCGGCCGCGGCCAACTGCCTGGACTGGAGCTCGCAGCTGCTCGACCGCGACTATCTGATGTCGCTGGCCAGTTCGACCCAGGCCGGCCGCGAGGTGTGGATGTTCGACAACGATCTGAAGACGCCGTATTCGGACCAGATCAGCCTCGGCATCCGCAATACCTTCGAGGTGATGGGCCACGACTGGAACACGTCGGCCACCCTGCAGCACATCCGCTACAAGGATGGCCTGCTGATCATGCGCGGCAACCGCCGTGGCGACGGCAGCTACTACAACGATTCCGGCAGCCCGTGGAGCGGAGGCGGACTGCCGGGACTGGGCGGACTGATCCTGGCGACCAATGGCTTCGAGTCCAGGAGCAACGCGTTGCTGCTCGGTGCCGACAAGCCTTATACGGCTGAAAGCCCATGGAACCTCAACGTCGCCTATACCTTCACCGACGCCAGGCAGAACATCCATGAGAAGGACCCGGTGTATGGCTGGTACTTCCCGGGTGGCGGCTGGTACGACGGTGCGTGGACGCCGCGCCATCGCCTGGTGGTCAGCGGCTTCACCGACCTGCCCTGGGGCATGAGCGTGGCCGGCAAGCTGACCCTGGCCAGCAAGATCAAGCGCTGGGACGTCGACGGCACCAGCGGTTACGAGCATCCACGCAGCTGGGAGCCGGACGGCACCTATGGCTTCAAACAGTTCGACATGTCGCTGACCAAGACCTGGGACACCGGTACCGACCTGAAGCTGAAGGTCCGCGCCGACGTGATCAATGTGTTCAACTGGACCAACTGGGGCGGCTACGGCATCAACTGGAACACCGGCGTGATCAACAGCTGGGACCAGTACGCGACCCGCACCTTCAAGCTGTCCTTCGGCCTGGACTGGTAAGCCCCCCGTGCCCGGTCGCCGGCGACGGCGGCCGGGCGGCCTGTCCGCAGGCGTTCCCTTCCTGCCACGGTTGCATCCAACGGAAAGCGTCTTGAGCATCCCGCGTACCACCAAGCTGTTGCTGTGCACCGCCGCCGGCCTCGCGCTGGGCCTGCTGGGCGGGTGCGGCAAGGCCCCCGAGCCGACACCCAAAGTGCTGCCACAGGTGATCCTGATCGAGGCGGACCTGCCACCGCGGCCGATGAAGCCTGAACTGCCGCCGCTGTTCGACGACATCGAGCGGCGCACCTTCCAGTTCTTCTGGGATACCACCAACGAGCAGAACGGGCTGACGCCGGACCGCTATCCCTCGCGGCCGTTCGCCAGCATCGCCTCGGTCGGCTTCGCCCTGACCGCTTACCCGATCGGCATCGAGAACGGCTGGGTCAGCCGCACCCAGGCGGTGGACCGTACCCTCACCACGCTGCGCTTCCTGCGCGACGTGCCCACCGGCCCGCAGCGCACCGGCAAGGCCGGCTACAAGGGCTTCTACTACCACTTCCTCGACATGCAGGACGGGCGCCGCTACGACAGCTGGGTGGAGCTGTCCAGCGTGGATACCGCGCTGCTGCTGATGGGCGTGCTGTTCGCGCAGTCCTATTACGACGGCGACGATGCGCGCGAGAAGGAGATCCGGCAGATTGCCGATACGCTCTACCGGCGCGTGGACTGGCAGTGGCTGCAGCGCAACAAGCCGCTGGTATCGATGGGCTGGTTCCCGGAGAGCGGTTTCATCCAGCACGACTGGATGGGTTACAACGAAGCGATGATGCTCTACGTGCTCGCGCTGGGCTCGCCGACGCATCCGGTCCAACCCGATGCATGGACGGTGTGGACGCGCACCTACGACAACGACTGGGGCGTGTTCCAGGGGCAGGAATACCTGTCGTTCGGGCCGCTGTTCGGCCACCAGTACAGCCATGTCTGGATCGATTTCCGCGACATCCAGGATGCCTACATGCGCGAGCGCGGCATCGATTATTTCCTCAACAGCCGCCGCGCCACGCTGGCCCAGCGCGAATACGCCATCGCCAACCCGATGCAGTGGAAGGACTACGGCGAGAACGTCTGGGGCCTGACCGCCGGCGACGGCCCGCAGAACACCACCCAGGAATACAGGGGCGAGCAGCGCCAGTTCCGCCACTATTCCGCGCGCGGCGCCGGCCTGCGCGAGAACTTCGACGACGGCACCATCGTGCCGTCGGCGGCGATCTCCTCGCTGCCGTTCGCGCCGGAGGTGGTGATCCCCGCCACCCAGGAAATGCACCGGCGCTATGGCGATTACCTGTATTCGAGCTACGGCTTCCTGGACTCGTTCAACCCCAGCTTCAACTACGACATCCCGCTCAAGACCGGGCGCCTGATCCCGGACCGCGGCTGGGTGGCCAGCGACTACATCGCCATCGACCAGGGGCCGATACTGGCCGGCATCGCCAACTACCGCGACGAGTTCGTCTGGAACGTGATGAAGAAGAATCCCTACATCCGCAAGGGCCTGGAGCGTGCCGGCTTCGCCGGTGGCTGGCTGTTGCCGGAAGGCGAGGAGTGGCAGCCGCTGCAGAAGGACGACAAGGCTGCGGCCGCGCGCGCGGTGGGCATCGCCGAGTCGCGCGCCGCCGCCGCGCAGGAGCAGAAGGCGGCGGACAAGCCCGTGGCGCGGCCGCAGTAGGCCGGGGCCGGTGATGCTGCGCCTGCCCGTGTTGTTGTGCCTGGTCCTGCTGGTTGGCTGCGCGCGCCCGCAGGACGGCATCACCCTGCGCTTCTGGGCGATGGGCCGAGAGGCCGAGGTGGTGGGCGAACTGGTGCGCGAGTTCGAGGCGGAGAATCCCGGCATCCGCGTCGAGGTGCAGAACATCCCGTGGACCGCGGCGCACGAAAAGCTGCTGACCGCCTACGCGGCCGACGGGCTGCCGGACCTCTGCCAGCTCGGCAACACCTGGATTCCCGAATTCGCCACCCTGGGGTCGCTCACGCCGCTGCAGCCCTACGTGGCCGCCTCGCGCGAGGTCGTGCCCGCCGACTACTTCCCGGGCATCTGGGACACCAACATGGTCGACGGGCAGCTGGTCGGCATTCCCTGGTACGTGGATACGCGGCTGCTGTTCTACCGCAAGGACCTGCTGCGCCAGGCCGGCTACGACCACCCGCCGCGCGACTGGGACGAATGGGAACGGATGAACGCGGCGCTCAAGCAGGTGATCGGGCCGAACCGCTACCCGGTGCTGATGCCGCTCAACGAGTTCGAGCCGCAGCTGTCGCTGGCCCTGCAGCAGGACGATGCGCTGCTGCGCGAGCACGACACCCGCGGCAATTTCGAAAGCCCCGGTTTCCGCCGCGCGCTGGGCTTCTACGCCAACCTGTTCGAACAGGGCTGGGCGCCGAAGATGTCCGAAACCCAGATCTCCAACGTATGGGATGAATTCTTCCGCGGCTTCACCGTGTTCTACCTGTCCGGTCCTTGGAACATCCGCGAGTTCCGGCAACGCCAGCCGGCCTCGCTGGAAGGCGAGTGGGGCACCGCGCCGCTGCCGGGGCCGGACGGCCCGGGCGCCGGCATCGCCGGCGGCACCAGCCTGGTGATCTTCCAGTCGTCCCGGCACAAGCAGGCGGCCTGGAAGCTGATCGAATTCCTGTCGCGGCCGGCGGTGCAGCAGCGGTTCCACGCCATCATCGGCGACCTGCCGCCGCGCCGCAGCGTGTGGAAAAGCGCGGCACTGGCCGGTGACCCGCTGGCCGCCGCGTTCGGCGAACAGCTGGAACGGGTCAGGCCCACGCCCAAGGTGCTGGAATGGGAGCGCATCGCCCAGGAGATGCGCATCGTCACCGAGCAGGTGGTGCGCGGCGGGCTGGACCAGGACACCGCGGTCAGGCGGCTGGATGCGCGCGTGGACGACATCCTGGCCAAGCGCCGCTGGATCGTCGGGCAGCAGGCGCAGGCGGAGGCCGCACGATGAGGCGGCGCCCGCTCGCCGGCTGGGTGTTCGCCGCGCCCGCGCTGATGGTCATCGGCGTGTTCTTCGGCCTGCCGGTGCTGTCGGCGCTGGCGCTGAGCCTGACCGATTTCGACCTGTACGCGCTGGCCGATGCGCACAACCTGCGCTTCGTCGGCCTGCACAACTACCTGGACCTGCTGCGCACGCCGATGTTCTGGAAATCGCTGGGCAACACCGCGTACTTCGTGGTGCTGGGCGTGCCGCTGTCCATCGCCCTGTCGCTGGGCGCTGCGCTGCTGCTCAACGCGCCGGTGGCGCGCTTCAAGGCCCTGTTCCGCACCGCGCTGTTCGCGCCGGTGGTGACCACCCTGGTGGCGGTGGCGGTGATCTGGCGCTACCTGTTCCATACCCGCTACGGCCTGGTGAACTGGGCGCTGGGCCATGCCGGCATCGATCCGGTGGACTGGCTGGGCGACCCGCGCTGGGCGATGCCGACCATCATCCTGTTCGCGGTGTGGAAGAACTTCGGCTACAACATGGTGATCTTCCTGGCCGGGCTGCAGGCCATCCCGCGCGACCTGTACGAGGCCGCGCGCATCGACGGCGCCTCGCGCTGGAAGCAGTTCCTGCACATCACCCTGCCGATGCTCGGGCCGGTGCTGCTGGTGGTCGGGGTGATCACCGTGTCCGGCTATTTCCAGCTGTTCGCCGAGCCCTACGTGATGACCCGCGGCGATCCCCTGCAGAGTACGGTGAGCGTGCTGTATTTCATGTTCGAGGAAGGCTTCAAGTGGTGGAACCTGGGGCGTGCCTCGGCGGTGGCGTTCCTGCTGTTCCTGATCATCCTTGGCGTGACCACGCTGATGCTGCGCCATGGCAAGCGCAGGGAGCTGGTATGAG
>Ga0206118_100880_pt1 | contig 10736 bp, 6 predicted proteins | sample 3A20Ametagenome_FD_177999 | JGI IMG/M metagenome (GOLD analysis project Ga0206118, IMG submission 177999) | Enriched microbial communities from leaf-cutter ant dump, University of Wisconsin, Madison, United States - 3A20A | ecosystem: Environmental > Terrestrial > Nest > Insects nest > Nest dump...
CAACCAATTTCCTGCCCGGCAATGCATATATCGGAACGGAACGTGAGTCAATGAACAACAAGGTATTGACCAATTCAGGCAAGCTGATGCTTGAAGCGGACCTGGATTCGCTGACCACGCTCAAGCTCAGATCATCCGTCAGCAAAAAAGAAACGACAAGCAACCGGTCGATACTATCTGCCCAGACAGGACTCGATAGTATGGCTATCACTGATGTTGCCAGGAATTTGAGAAATGGCGGGGACAAGCTGTCATTGAACAATGAGCTGTCCCTGATCAGAAAATTCAAAAAGAAGAACCGTTCCCTTGTTTTCAATGGGATGCTCAATAAGAGCGAAGACAACTCTGACGTATTGTTGCAGAGCCGGAATCAATATTATATCGAAAGCAGGGAAGAGCTCCTCGACCAGGAGCAAAGCAGGTCAACTGATAATACATTCCTTTCGGCAAAAGCTTCCTATACGGAACCTTTAAGTAAATTATGGACAGCCCAGGTCAATTATTATTTTCAGAATGTACGGAATCTGTCCAACCGGGTTACACGCGCTTATGACGAGACTACCCAATCCTATACCAGGATGGTCGACTCTCTAAGCAATGACTTTGATTACAGGGTCAATACCAATGGAGGCGGTATTGCATTGGCATTCAAAGAGGAAAAATACAATTTCAGATTTGGCACTAATGTCGACTATGCGGATATCTCCCGCTTTAATAAGGTTGATCAGACCGGAATATACGATGATCAACTGAGGTGGCTGCCCAGCGCTCAGTTCAACTACAGGTTTAACCGGACATCAGGCCTGAGGTTCAATTACAACGGATCTACCCGTCAGCCGTCTATCGATCAGATCCAGCCTGTGCGGGATAATTCCGATCCGCTCTTACAGGTCAGGGGCAATCCCGATCTGATCCAGTCCTATACCCAAAGCTTCAACCTGAGCTACAATATGTGGAAGGCCATTACCGATATGAGTATCTGGTCCTATGCCGGCTTCAATAATACATTCAATAATATCGTGTCTAATACTTATGTAGACGAGTCACGAAGGTCGATCTCGACCTATGCCAATGTCAACGGTGGCTTCAACGGGTGGATGGGCGTCAATTACGGCAGGAGGATCAATAAAAATTTCTCAGGCCGGTTAGGTATGGGCGGTAACCTGGGCAGGAATATTTCATTTGTCAACGGCATTAAGACATCCGTATTAAATTATTCATTAAGCCCGGAGATATCATTGGATGTGGAACAGGAAGAGAAGTTTGATGTGAGTGCGAGCTACCGGCCGTCATTCAATACTTCCCGGGGTGGCCTGGTCGCAGGGGCCGGCAATTATTTCAGCCAGAATATCAGATTTTACGGACGCTGGAAGATCAGCAAAATTATTGAGCTGACGACAGAGCTGGATTACAATATACAGGCTGCGCAGAATGCATTTTCCGAAAGATTTGATCAGGCGATCTGGAATGCCAATGTACAATGGACGATCGACAAGATGAAGAACTTTGTGCTTGAGTTTGCAGTGAATGATATTCTCAATCAGAACAAAGGCTATCAGAGAAGAATTACCTCGAACAATACGGTCGAACGACGTTATGATACCATTCAGCGCTATGGCTATCTCAGTCTGATCTATAATATTAAAAGTAAAGTTTAGTATGATGATGTTGCGATTAATATATCTGAATGTATGTCTTTTATTTTTTACACATGTCATACATGCTCAATCAAAGCAGGTAGTGACTTGTGGCACTATCAAATACGAAAGGAAGGTGAGCCTCAAAAAAAAGCTGACCGAATCAGCAGATGATGATGAGGAAGGTATGGATTTCTGGATGGAAGAAATGATAAAAAAGGCACCCGTCAGCGTTTCTGACCAGTTTATCTTACAATTTAATCCTGATGAGAGCAGATATTATTTTGATAAAAAAATTACCGATACCAACTTCAGAATGTGGGGTCAGGACGATGTGGCCAGTAAAAATACGGTTTATAAGAATTACAGAACAGGTGAGCAAGCTTCCTTGAAGCTATTCTATGACACGGATTTTTTGCTGCTGGACTCCATTAAAGAATTTGATTGGAAATTGACCCGTGAATTCAGGGATATAGCAGGATATGAGTGTCGTAAAGCGACGACTATTATTAACGATTCACTCTATGTAATTGCGTTTTATACGGATGATATCGTATGTAACGGAGGTCCGGAAGGCTTCGGCGGTCTGCCGGGCACTATTCTGGGAATTGTAATGCCCCGTCTTTATACCACCTGGTTTGCTACGTCGGTCGAGCCGTTCTGTGATCCTAAGATGACTATAGTAAAGCCTGTAAAAGGGAAAAAAACAACCCAGAAAGAGCTTATAGCCTTATTGCAGGAAAGGTACGGGAGATATAAAAAGTGGTATCACAATATGATCTGGAGTATAATAATCTGAGTGAGAATTAATTTATTTGCAATTAAAATATTTGATGTAAATCAAAATATCGAATAAATTTTTGTCCGGGAGTTAATGGAAGCGTGAGAAAGCCTGTATATCAAAGAATAAAAAAATATTTATTTCTTAACAATTTGAAATTAAAAATATACTTTTGTTATAGAAATTAAAAGTATCCCTGTCATTTACAGTTTATATAACTGTGTCGTGTAAATGAACCATTCATTCTTTTTTAATTAAAAATTGTTTTCTGGATGAAAAAAATAGGAATTTTGTTTGGCCAGGAGAACTCATTTCCCCAAGCTTTTGTCGACCGCATAAATGAAAAAAAAGTCAAAGGCGTAAGCGCCGAATTTGTTCTTGTAGATGAAGTTTTTCAAGGTAGAGGAACGGACTATGCAGTAATTTTGGACCGTATTTCCCAGGATGTTCCGTTTTACAGAGCTTATCTTAAAAACGCAGCGATCAGCGGTACTGCCGTTATGAATAACCCTTTCTGGTGGAGCGCCGACGAAAAGTTTTTCAATAACGCTCTCGCTACAAAGATCGGGATCCCGGTCCCCAGGACTTACCTGCTGCCTTCAAAAGAAATGCCTGCGGATACTTCAAGTAATTCATTCAGAAATCTGAAATTTCCGTTAAACTGGTCGAATATTTTTGATGAAATAGGTTTCCCTGCCTATATGAAGCCTCACTCCGGCGGTGGCTGGAAAAGCGTTTATAAGGTAACAGACGTTGAAAACCTGTTTCAATCCTACTCCGAGACCGGCCAACTGGTTATGCTGCTTCAGGAAGAGATCCAGTTCGAATCATATTTCCGTTGCTATTGCCTCGGCCGCAAGTATGTGCGTATCATGCAGTATGAGCCGCGTAATCCGCATCATCTGCGTTATGTGACCAACGGCGGACCTGTTGAGAAAAAACTTTTGAAAACGATCGAAGAATATGTTCTGAGGTTGAACAATGCGCTCGGTTATGATTTTAATACAGTAGAGTTTGCGGTTCGTGATGGTATTCCTTATGCCATCGATTTCTGTAATCCGGCTCCGGATGCCGATCTTTTTTCCGTAGGACAGGAAAACTTTGACTGGGTGGTCGAAAATGCCGCTAATATGGCGATCGAACGGGCACAATCCCACAGGGAAGGACAGGATAATCTTACATGGGGAGAGTTTATAAGAAGTAGTGTGGCCGGCGGCCTCATCACTACAAATGCCATTTCTGCTGAAGCTAAGGCCACCGGTAAGCGAGGACCTAAACCGAAGGCAAAATCTGTTGAGACTGCGACGGCCAAGGTTCCGGGTAAACGAGGACCGAAGCCAAAGGTAAAAGCAGAAAGTGCGTCAGATACACCGGGTAAACGAGGACCTAAACCGAAGGCAAAATCTGTTGAGACTGCGACGGCCAAGGTTCCGGGTAAACGAGGACCGAAGCCAAAGGTAAAAGCGGAAGGCGCGTCAGATACACCGGCCAAAAGAGGGCCTAAACCGAAGGCGAAATCTGTTGAGACTGCGACAGCCAAGGTTCCGGGCAAACGAGGACCGAAGCCAAAGGTAAAAGTTGAAGGTGCGTCAGATACACCGGCTAAAAGAGGACCTAAACCGAAGGCGAAATCTGTTGAGACTGCGACAGCCAAGGTTCCGGGCAGACGAGGACCGAAGCCAAAGGTAAAAGCGGAAGGCGCGTCAGATACACCGGCCAAAAGAGGGCCTAAACCGAAGGCGAAATCTGTTGAAGCTGCGACGGCCAAGGTTCCGGGCAGACGGGGACCGAAGCCAAAGGCAAAAGCGGAAGGAACGTCTGACACACCGGCCAAAAGAGGGCCTAAACCGAAGGCAAAATCTGTCGAAACCGCTATGGCCAAGGTTCCGGGCAAACGAGGACCAAAGCCAAAGGTAAAAGAGGAAGGTGCGTCAGATACACCGGCTAAAAGAGGACCTAAACCGAAGGCAAAATCTGCTGAAACTGCGATGGCTAAGGCTTCGGGCAAACGGGGACCAAAGGCAAAAGTAAAAGCGGAAGGAGCGTCGGACACACCGGCTAAGAGAGGACCTAAACCGAAGGCAAAATCTGCTGAAACTGCGACGGCTAAGGCTCTGGCTAAGCGGGCCCCGAAAACCAAAACCAAGCCTGAAGGAGTTTCAGTTGCGGCAGCTGAAGAAGCTCAGAAGATCGAAAAAGCTAAAGGTGTTAAGACCAAACGGGTCAGAACGCCGAAGGTTGTAGAAGCAGAGAAAGTATCCATGCCGGTTGAGCCGGTTAATACGGAATATCAGGAGCCTGTCAATGATGTGCCCCCTTCATCAGGCAATGTAGTGGAGACTCCCCCGCAGGAGTAACCAGGCTTGCAAAATTAAATTGAGATCCATTGGAATTATTTTCAATGGATCTTTTTTTTATTTTTGCCGTTTATCTTCTAATGGTTAACAGCCATCTGAATTTTTTAATATGAGTATTAAGTTAGCCATTCTGGATTTAAATGACAATACACCCAATCTTGGACTCGGTTCTATCGTAGATCATGTAAAGGCTTTCAGCGATGAAGTGAATTATGAGATCTTCGACGTAAGGCACAAGCATGAAATTCCCTCACTGGATTTTGATATATATATATCTTCCGGAGGGCCCGGCGACCCAAGGGTTGGGGATGGAATATGGGATCCGGCGTATTACCAGTGGATTGAAGCGGTCTATCACAACAATCTTAATCCCTCAAATCCTAAAAAATATATCTTTTTCATCTGCCATTCTTTTCAACTGGCCTGTATCCATTTTAAGTTCGGGGAGATCGGACTGAGGAACAAAAAATCTTTCGGGACCTATCCCTGTTATATGACCGGAAATGGCTTGTATGAGGAAGTGTTCGAAGGACTGCCCAATCCGATGTATGTTGCTGACTTCCGTTCCTTTGAGGTGCTTGAGGATCAATATGAAGCCAGGACCATTGAATATCCGCGTGTTCTTGCCGTCGAGCAGATCGATCCTATGGAGCCGCGCCAGCGCGCAATCATGGCAGTTCGCTTCAGCCCTGAGATCATCGGCACGCAATTTCATCCTGAAGCTTATCCCGATGGTATGTACGAATATTTTAACCGGCCTGAACGAAGAACAAGCGTCATCGAAGAGCACGGGGAGGAACGGCTGAATCAGATGGTACGTGACCTGGGGCACCCTAATAAGATCACGCTGACCAACAGTATTATCCTGCCCAATTTTATCCGGGGAAGTATCGAAAAAGTAAAAAGCCATCGACAGGCATTTCCGGCAGCCTGTTGATCCGGATTCGTAAAGGAATAAAAAAAGCTGCAGGGCCAACACCCTGCAGCTTCTGATTTCATGGCTTAGGCTGATCTTAAAATCTATAATTGGAAGTTCCGGATGTTCTACCGCCTATAGGGAATGTGACACCTACTGTAGCTGAAATGCCCTTGTTTCTGATATCGGTATCCAGGGCTAGGTCTCCCAATTGAGGTAATCTGTAATAATCTGTAAATCCATGAGTGTATCGACCTTCTATAAACAGGTTGGCCTTATTGCCCAGGTTGAACTCTGCGCCCAATGCTGCCACACCTGACACCTCAAATCTTTCAAAGCCAAGATTGTCGAGCTTAAGATTACGATCAAAGACGGTAATAGGTACCAGGACATTGATATTTCCTTTTGAACGGCCTTTGGCCAAGTACCCAAATTGGGGGCCGACAGCAGCGTATGCCTTGATGACGTCATTGCCTATTTTCCCTTTGGCGAGGATAGGAAGCTCAAGATAGGTAAATCTGTTCCTGTAATCCACCCCGATGTCGATCGGAAAGTTGAAGACATCAAAGCCCATTGATTCTTCGATCTTGAATCCTTTTTGGGTGATGTTCAGTTCGGTTTGGAGATCGAAGTACGGACTAAAAGAATAACCTGCAATTATTCCACCTGTAACTCCGTGAAGTGTTTTGACAGGCAAAATATCCGTGATGGATCTGGTAGCAGTCGTGATACCTGCATTATAACCTCCTTTGAAGCCGATATAGGTCTGAGCATATATATTACCTGTAAGAGTGATCAACAGGGCGGCGATAATTATTGAATACTTTTTCATTTCGTTCCGAATTTTATTGTTATGAATAATTTTATACTCATTAGACGAAATGATTGAAAAAATATAGTTAAAAAAAACTTTATATTGTTTTAATATTTTATAAAAAAGGTATTAAGCAGAACAGCTATTTTTTGTTAATTTTAACTTAATCCGGTTTTAATACGTCTTTTGTGACGGTAGTCAGGCCATCTATCATGCTGATTATCTGATCTATGTTTAAGGGCAAGCCGGGCGGGGGTTAATGCTACCAGGCGGGACTGCATAACAGGTAATGCTTCATGGTTTTGCATTTTTATCCGCTCTTTTCCAAAAGGCAGATATTCTATTTTGAAGCGATCGGTAATTATTTTCTGGCAATAAGAAAGGGCTGGGGATGGAATATTTTGTTCTCTCTTTTCTATTTTGACAATAGATAGCTTTTGAGATTTTACAAGTAATTCAAGTCGTATTGGAAATAATTACTCCAACAATAATAATTGTACACGAAGAATTACTGAAGTTGATCTACGAGATCCTGAAGCAGAATCAGAGAGGCTGAAGTGGGGACGGGTGCGCCGGCAGGGGGCGGGACAGATGTTTTTGTATAGTAACCGATGTTTTCCTTATTTTGTGGCTTTTTAGGTCCAGATGCAGCAAAACGATCATATATATATAGTCACACCGGTGTACAACGACTGGGAATGCTTCGGGATCCTGCACCGGGAGATCCGGGAGGTGTTTGCCGATATGCCGCAGAGTTATACGCTTCTGGCGGTCAATGATGGTAGCACCGTGGCCATACCACCTCACTTTGAATGGATAGCAGCGGTCGAAGAGCCTTACACGGCTGAGCCCGCTCCCGGCGATGTGCTGGTGCTTGATCTGCAACGTAACTTGGGCCATCAAAAGGCCATCACCTGCGGTATCTCGTTTGTGGATCGTTACCTGAAGCCCGACTATGTCATCGTTATGGATTCTGACGGAGAGGACCGTCCGTCGGATATCCCCGCCCTTATCGGCGCCGATGCCGATGGCAGCAGGATCGTATTCGCACAGCGCAGGAGCAGGCAGGAGAGCAGGCTCTTCAGGTATATGTACAGGGTATACAAGATCGTGTTCCGCCTGCTGAGCGGCTATGTGATCTCATTCGGCAATTTTGTGCTATTACCGCGGGAACAGCTGTCTCGGTTGGTATATATATCCGAGATATGGAACCACTTTCCGGGAGGCATCATGCGGTCCAGGCTCCCTTATATCAGCGTGCCGATAGATCGTGGCCGCCGCTATCGCGGCCGGTCCAAGATGAGTATGATAGCTCTCGTGCAGCACGGCATCAGCAGCATAACAGTCAATACTGATATTGTGTCGGTGCGGCTTCTGCTGTTTTCGGTCTTTCTGATGATCGTTACTTTTGTCCTGTTTTGCGGCCTGATAGGTATCCGGCTGTTCAGTGACTATGCCATACCGGGATGGACGTCATCGATCGCTGTGGGCCTGCTGATGATCCTTCTGCAGTCGTTTTTCTTCTCCCTGCTGTTGACATTTATGGTACTCAATGCCCGGGTGCAGAGGAATTTCATCCCGGCGCTGGACTTTAAGGACTACGTACGTTCACTCACACAATACAGGATACATGACTGATATAGACTATATAGGCAATGAGCTGGAGCTCTTTCGCCATGCGCACAATTGGAAGGCTTACTACAGGGGCGTCATCGACCCCTATATCAAGGGCGAGGTGTGCGAGGTCGGAGCGGGCCTCGGCGGCACTACCACGGCCCTGCTCAACGATGCCGCTGCGACCTGGTTGGCGGTTGAGCCCGATAGGGAGCTGTCCTCTCAGATAGAGCACGAGCTTTCAGGGCATCCTCAGGCACAAAAGGTATCGGTGCTGCACGGCACGCTTGACGACGTTGGTACCGGCCGCTTTTTTGACACTATTCTGTATATTGACGTCATCGAGCACATCGAACACGACAAGGCTGAGTTCGAAAAGGCGGCCCGCAGGCTCCGTCCCGGAGGCCATCTCATCATCCTTGTGCCAGCATTCAATTTCCTGTACAATGCCTTCGACAAGAGTATCGGCCATTACAGGAGATATAATAAGAGTATGCTGCGGGCTATCGCCCGGGACAGCGACCTCGATAATATCCGGCTCGATTATTTCGACAGCATGGGATTCTTTGCATCGACAGTCAACAAGCTATTTCTCCATAAATCGATTCCGTCCATAGAGAACATCAGGATGTGGGACGGGACGCTGGTACCGGTATCGAGGATCGTCGATCCGCTCATCCTGCGTTCTTTCGGGAAATCCCTGATCGGAATCTGGCAAAAACCCGATCACAAATTTTAAAACAGAAAAAAATGTCCATGGCTCAAACATCTGCTCCGGCCCCTCCACCCGTCAACTGGCAACTCAACGAAGGCCTTTTCAGAAAAATATTTTTCGGCCTGGCCTTGCTCCTGCTCATAGGCATGCCCCTGCTCAGCTTTGACTTTGGTATCACCGGCGATGAGCTGGTGCACAAGCAGAACGGGGAGAATGTATTGAAATATCTCAAGTCAGGCGGTGAGGATACGACTTTCCGGAGCTATAAGAACCTGTACCTGTACGGTGGCCTCTTCGACGCCAGTGCAGCAATGGTCTACGAAAATATGCCGGATGCCGACCCCTACAAGGTCAGGCACTTTCTCAATGCGATCTTCGGTGCCATACTCATCATCACGACCGGCCTGCTTGCGCGGCAGCTGAGCCGCAGTTGGCTGGTGGCGGTGATCGCCATGCTGCTCACGGTATTATCGCCCCGGCTTTTCGGCGACAGCATGAACAACCCCAAGGACATCCCGTTTGCGATGGCTTATGCGATGTCGATATTGGGTATCATACGGTTCAACTCGTTTCTGCCCCGGTGGGATTGGCGTTCGGCCGTCTTCCTCGGAGCATCCGTTGCGATCGCGCTCAACATCAGGGTTGGAGGGCTACTGCTGTTGGTCTACTTTGGGCTATACACAGTATTCAACGTATATCTCAGGAGGGCTGCCTTGAGGGCTGCAGGAGTAAGCGGTATTGTACTTATCGGTAAAGCGGCATTGTTGGGTGTCATCGCTTACTTCCTGGGGCTGATATTTTTTCCGTATGCGCATTCTGCGCCGATCGCCAATACACTTGATGCGCTCCGCGTTATGTCCAACTTTGACGTGGCCATCAGGATGCTGTTCGAGGGAAGGGCGCTTTGGTCTGATGAGATCCCGTGGTATTACATCCCCAAATGGCTGGGTATGGCCATACCTGTAGCGGTGCTGATTGGGCTGGTCCTTTTTCTTGCCAGAATTCGCACCATACTGAAGGGCCGCGACTGGTTGCCGGTGCTGTTTATCGTGTTTGTGGGGGCTTTTCCCGTCGTATATGCGGTGGCTAAGCACAGCTCGCTGTACGATGGTATCCGTCACTTCCTGTTTATTATGCCTATGATCAATGTGCTTTCGGCGTTAGGTTGGGCAGCATTCCTGTTCGCGCTATGGCCGGGCAGGTGGAAATGGGTTGTTCCAGGCGTGCTGACTGCTCTGATGTTACTGCCCCTGCGGTTTATGATAGCTAATCATCCCAATGAGTATATCTACTTCAATGAGCTGGCCGGTGGCATCAGCAAGGCTTATGGAGAGTATGAGACCGACTACTGGATGAACAGCATGCAGGAGTTGTCGGAGTGGCTCATCGCCCATGATGAGCGCATCAGGAAAGGCGAGGAGGTCATCGTGTGCACTAATAGCATCGACCCTGTCAAACACTACTTTGAGCGGTTAGCGCCCAGAGTCAGGGTCATCTATGCTTCGTTCAAGGACCGCTATAAGCATAAGGCCGATTATTATCTTTCCATACCGCGGTTTATCGACAGCGACCTGCTTAAAAACGGCACCTGGCCGCCTAAGGAGATCGTACGCACTGTTAAGGTCGACGGTGTGACTGTCGGCGCCCTGTCAAAATATACGGATACGCTGACTTATGCCGGGCTAAAAGCCCTTAGAGCCAATGATCTCAACCTGGCCAAATCCTTCCTATTGCAGGCTGCGGATTCCGATCCCAAGAATAATGTGGCTATCGTGGAGCTGATCAACGCCTACATCAACCAGGACTCGCTGGCCCGGGCCGATGTGTGGGTCAATAAAGGGCTGCAGCTCGCTCCCGACAACGAGGATATGCTTCTTCCCAAGGGCCTCCTGCTGATGCGCC
>Ga0206118_100882_pt1 | contig 10725 bp, 8 predicted proteins | sample 3A20Ametagenome_FD_177999 | JGI IMG/M metagenome (GOLD analysis project Ga0206118, IMG submission 177999) | Enriched microbial communities from leaf-cutter ant dump, University of Wisconsin, Madison, United States - 3A20A | ecosystem: Environmental > Terrestrial > Nest > Insects nest > Nest dump...
GCATGCAATACCCGCAATAGCCGCGGCTCGATCACATCATCCATCTCATTGTGTCCACTACGTTGCTTGTGGACACAACTTGCCTACGACGAGCCCGATTCATAGGTGACCCGAAAATCGCGCTTACGCTCCGGTCTGTGGTCCGTCGCAAGGATTGCGCTTCGTCAAAGAGTTGCCCAATGATGTACGGCTTATGCGGTCGCTCATTCCTGACCGAGAGCGTCAGGTCCAGTTCCTGCATACGCAAGGGTCCAAAGCTGAAAAGAAACTTTGAATAAAATTCATACCCTGGCGGCAAAAGCATTTTTAAATCTCCCAGTTTACGGGAGCATCGAACCTGGGCCTGAAAGACACCAACTTGCTAAATGTTGTTGAAAAAAATTCACTCAAGCAACTGGAGCCGGTCAGTTGTAGAGACTACCTCAGTCTGAAAAGAGCCTTTGGTAAATTTAGAAAAGCTAAAGCCAAGACTAGAGGTCTGAAGGTAGCGTCTAAATTCGCTGCGAAACATCGTTGGCTTGCATGTGACTGTCAGGGCGAGACAGCTCGGCCACCAATTCTATACCCTCATGCGAAGAACGGAATACAACGCGAGCCTTTCGCGCGAAATTTTCCACACGCAGAACACTGTGAATTTGCAAAATATCCTGAGCAACAGTCTAGAGTAGTGGAAACCTACCGGAAGGCGGTACCGACGAGACGCCCGAGAAGGCTGGTCCCACCTTTCATACGAAATCAAGCCAATGATGTGCCGTCATCAAAAAACGTCTCTTCTGCTCGAAAACGCCCCGGACTGGCACGGCTTCTCGTCGAAATTCTTGAGACATGCGAGATACAGGTATTAGACGAGTTCGCAAGGAAAGAGGATACTCAGCGGCGTGCGGATCAGATCGCCCTCATCGAGGAGTCGGCCCAACATATCTATCTGGACACTGAGCAGCCGCTGTCGAAATGGATTGCAACTTCGTTCAGCGAATACATGGACCTTCGCAAACGGCTCGACGCTGAGGAACACGATTGGCGGCACGGCAGGCCGCACGGCATCTACATCGACACCTTCTCACGCATCGTCGGAGAAACCCTTTTTATAAACGAGGAGCGGGATACTCCATACATCGCTGTCGATGGGCATCTCTACACTTACGGAGGGTATCAACCGGCTCGCACACCATATCTCGCGATATGTCTGGTTGCTAAGCCGATGGCCCAGGACGCTCCGAGGGTAATCAGAGCGTATGCACATCCTTGCCTAGGAAAAACTCATTTTGCTCTCGTTGACAGTGCGCTGGAGAAGGCAACCTTAGACCAGGTAATTGATTGCAAAACATACCTCGAAACATTCGGCCTCGAAGTTAAAATCTTGAAGCCGCTATCCGACATGGGGCCGCGTCTCCCAACAGAGCGACCGGTATGCATTCCCGACTTCGTTGTTAGTGCCCAAGGACCACTAGTATTGAACTCCACTGTCGTCGTTGAGACCATGGGTTATGATACAAAGGCCTATCGAAACCGAAAACGCGAGATGAAAAAGTGGTTCCGGATGATCGGTGGAACAGGCAAGTATGGTACTCCGATTGTTGAGCACGACCGGTCTGGGGAAACGGATGAGACAGAGATCGCCAGTATAGACTCAAAATTTTGGACGAAATTGCGCAACAATCTGTCCACCGCGCGTGGCCCCCGAAGGAAAAGCCTGAACCCGGAGGCTGAAGCTGCTTGCCAGTGGGCATCAGATTATGGGCATCAGTCAGAGCTTTGAAAAGGCACTCACTAAGGCTTGAAAGCATTCATTCAGGCGAAAGTGACCGCAGTTCATTGACGGTGCCACGCTTGCGGCAGTTGCGGCGGTGGGCACGCTATGCGAAGAGACCGATTCTCACCCGTTGAGTCGATCAATCGCAAAGGATTGTCGTTTCAATCAACGGATGAGTCGGGCTATATGTGGTTGGCGACCCCTGCAGGACTCGAACCTGCGACCTACTGCTTAGAAGGCAGTTGCTCTATCCAGTTGAGCTAAGGGGCCGAGGAAACCTCAATGGGTCCAGGGCTGCATGCGGTTGAAGCGGAAATTGTCGGGATAGGCGACGCGCTTGCGCGTCGATTCCTTCGGCTCGATCACACGGTATTCGATACCGTTCCGTTCCGCATAGGCGATGGCCTCCTCGCAGGTCTCGAAGGAAAGCCTGACCTGCTGGAACATGTCGCCGGAGCTGGTGTAGCCCATGATCGGGTCGATCGTCCTCGGCTTTTCGGCATCGAACTCCAGAACCCAGAGATGAGTCTTGGCCTTGCCGGACTGCATGGCGGTCTTTGTGGGACGATAGATCTTCGCGGTCATCGAAGCGGCTCCAGAAGTCTCTCAAAACGGGCGCACCGTTTCATCGGCGCACCTGCACATCCATAACCCGGATTTCGTAAAGGGGGAATGACCGGGCCACATCCGCCGGTGGTCGAAGCGGAGGTTTCGAAATCGAACATATCATTGATATCCAATGATAATTTCCGCCTTTTGCAACGTCGGACCGGCTTACCGTTCGTTACAAATTCCGTTGGCCTCTATAGCTACGATTGCCTTGGGGCGCAATCGGAATTTGCGGAGGCGCGACACGGCAGGCAGGGCCTAGTCATGCCACCGCCGAACCATGCCTGGAAATTTGTGCAGCAGCGCGCATTGCTCGTCCGGATCAAGCCCGCGGTAGTTCTCCTGCGCCGCCATGAACCTTGCCTGGAGCGTCGCATCCACTTCTCGCGCGGCGAGAAATCTGAGCTCCAACCGCCTGCCCTTGCGTGTTAAATCATAGGGCAAGTTGCATTCTCTCTGCCCCACGTTAATTGCGGCGAGCCCGTCAATCTCGGCAGCGGTGAGCGGCTTTCTGAACTGGATGTCCTCGTAGGCGTAGATGGCGGCCACCGCGAATAGGGCGATGATACCCGTCATTCTCCAGTCCATCATTCCTGAAGTCCAGCACCTGAGGCATCCGACCATTTCAGGACCTTCCGATTGCAAAACCTGACAAATCCCGCCGCGGCCTTCGGGTCCGTCTTCGCCATTTCAAGGAAAATACAGACACTGTCCTGAAGAATCCTGTCCGATTCAGGCCCATCCCAGCCGGCCCTGGAAACTCTTCTTTCGCCACCCGGCGCGCATCCATCGAGGTGCTTCCGCGGGCACGAATATTGTGAAGGAACGCGCCCACATCCGGCCTGCCGTCGATGAAGGGAAAGAACTGTGCCGAACCCACTGGAAACCTTGATTTCCCGGGCTTTTCAGCGTCCGCCGGTGGTCGGAGTGGAGAGATTCGAACTCCCGACCCTCTGGTCCCAAACCAGATGCGCTACCAGGCTGCGCTACACTCCGTCCGTTCCGGCGCTGCCGGGATACACGTATCCGGGGCCTGCCGCAATAGAAAATGGGCGGTTCGGTCCCTTGGAAAAAAATGGGGAGGGAGGGAGTTTTACGGCGCCTTGCGCAGCGATTCCATCAGCGCGTTCTCGACGCGGTTGCCCTTGCGCAGGCCGAGACGCTTCACCGTGCCGGCGTTCAGCTCCAGCACGAAATCGATGGGCCCCTTCGAATCGATGATCGTTTCGGAAAGCGGCTCGGCATTTTCCTTGATGGAACGGACCTGCCCGTCCTTGCCGATGAACAGCATGTCGAGCGGCAGGTAGGTGTTCTTCATCCACATGAAGACCTGCCGGGTCTCGCCGAAGGCGAACAGCATGCCGTGGTCGGGCGCCATCTTGCGGCGGAACATCAGTCCCTCCTCGCGCTGGCGCGGCGTGACGGCCATCTCCACCGTGAACGCATGGCTCTTGCCGTTGCGCGTGACGATCCTGAGCGGCTGGGTATCGAATTTTTCCGCGGCGGAGGCCGCCAGGGGCAGAAGAAGGAAAAGCGCCAGAACGGCGCTCAGAAGGCGCGCAACACCGAAGGTCCGCGCAAGCCGGCCCATCAGTGCGGCCTGTTGCCGGGAACCGGCATGTCCGGGTGGATTTCCGCCGCCATCAGGCCCTTCTCGCCGTCGCCGAAGCGGACGAGCACCACCTGGCCGGGCCGCAGCTCCGTCAGGCCGAAACGGCGCAATGTCTCCATATGGATGAAGATGTCCTCCGTGCCCTCGCCGCGCGTGAGGAAGCCGAACCCCTTCGTACGGTTGAACCACTTGACCAGCACGCGCTCGAGTCCGCTCGAGGGCGTGACCTGCACATGGGTCTTGACCGGCGGCATCTGCGAGGGATGCACGGCCGTCGACTGATCCATGGAGAGAATGCGGAAGGCCTGATAGCCGCGGTCGCGCTTCTGGATCAGCGCGACGACGCGCGTTCCTTCCAGAACGGTCTGGTAGCCGTCGCGCCGCAGGCAGGTGACGTGCAGCAGCACGTCCTGCATGCCGTTGTCCGGCACGATGAAGCCGAAGCCCTTGGCCACGTCGAACCATTTGATGACGCCGGTGATCTCGACCAGATCGACGGCATCGTTGGCCTGGTCATCACGGGTCGTGATTTCCTTTGAAGACGCCCTGTCCGCCATGATCTGCCAGCCCCTCGTTTACGCGTCACATGAGTTACGGTTAACTGATTCTTGAAAGCAAGAATAACATTGTCCCGATGCGACTGTGCAAGCCCCTTTGTTCTGCTGGTCCCAGTGATAGCGTTCAAGGCTTGCCTCAGGCTGACAAAACCCTACCCTTCCCCGCGATTCCCACCGGAGGATATTTCCATGCGTTATCTCCACACGATGGTCCGCATCAAGGACATCGACCAGTCGTTGCATTTCTACTGCACGCTCTTCGGCCTTCAGGAAGTGCGCCGCACCGAGAACGAGAAGGGCCGCTTCACGCTGATCTTCCTCGCCGCGCCCGGGGATGTGGCGGCCGCCCGCGCCAACGCCGCGCCCTGCCTCGAACTCACCTACAACTGGGACAGCGAGGATTATGCGGGCGGGCGCAATTTCGGGCACCTCGCATACGAAGTCGACGACATCTATGCGACCTGCCGGACGCTGATGGACAACGGCGTGACCATCAACCGCCCGCCGCGCGACGGCCACATGGCCTTCGTGCGCTCGCCGGACGGCATTTCCATCGAAATCCTCCAGAAGGGCGAGAGCCTTGCGCCCGCCGAGCCCTGGGCCTCGATGGGCAATACCGGCGCCTGGTAAGCCGGCGCGCACGCAAGCTCCGGGCAAAGGTCGCTCCTTATAGCGAGGATGACGAACCATCGTTTCGCCGTATTCGACCGGGATTTTCTTGCCGTTCCGGTCGATTGCCAGCGTGAGGGTGCCTGGCCCTGTCGGCCGGGCGGCCTTCGTTCTGCGTCTCGCGGCCTCGTGCGCCTCGGCCCTTTACACCTCGGGCCGAAGCGATAACATCGCAGCAACCGTAAACCGGCCCGACAGGCTTTCTCGATTGCGGTTGCGACTGTTTGCAGAATCGGCCTCATCGGCGGCAAGACCGAGGGCCCGAACGTCGAAAGCGGGGGAAAGCCTTTGCAGGACATGCAAGGAAAGTGGCCGAGCCTGAAGGCGCTGCGGCATGGTTTGCTGCTGGCCGTCACGGTTGCCATGATCTCGGGCTGTGTTTCCGCAGTCACCACGGATCTTAGCGCGGAGAACAAGAGCGCGCAGGACGGCCAGGGCGCAGTCGCCACAGCCGGCACGACGACGGACGCGGCCTCGGCGGAGACGGCCGGCGCTGTGGCAGGCGCCGACGCCCAGCAAGCCGGCGACGCGCAAACGGCGAGCGCCGACGCAGAGAACCTCGTCATGCAGCCCGCCTCGCTCAATGCCGGTCAGGCGAGCATCTATTCCAACGGCGGCCAAGTGGTGCCGACGGGTACGGCCTATGCGGCGCAGGGCGCCGGCGTGACGGCTTCCGCCGGCAGTCTCTATGCCACCAGCTCCGCCGCGCAGGGCGCGGACGGCAGCGGACGCCTGCCGGTCGAGGACATGCCGCCGGTCGGCACCACCGGCCAGCAGCAGGCTTCCGCCGCAATAGACGGCGAGGACACGGCGGACCTGCCGGCGAATATCCCCATCCCCACGACGGCACGCACAGCACTTGTCGAGGAGAATACGGCCGGCAACGCCGCCGGCATGGCGCTCGCAAGCACCGCCGAAGACGGCGCGGCGGGCGGCGCACGCAAGAATGCGATGCAGGGTTCGCTCTTCGCCGGCACGGCCGAGGCGGAAACCGCCGATGCCGCTGGCACCGGCCAGAAGCCGCGCCGCATACTGAACCGCGATGCCGCCAATGCCATGCAGGTCGCCTCGCTCGGCGTGCTGCCCCGCGTTTCAGAGGCGAGCCCGCTTGCCTCGGAAGACCATTCCGAAGCCGACGAGGGCGACGACGACGCGCCGGAGTTCAAGGAGGTCGCCTCCATTGCCGGGCTCGCCCGCCTTGCGCCGAGCGGCCTCTGGCTACAGACCGAGAAGGTCAAGACCGGCTGTTTCAAGCCGGAGCTCCTTCAGGTGCTGAAGACCGTGGAGAACCACTACGGCAAGCCGATCATCGTCACGTCGGGCTTGCGCGCCATCAAGCCGGGCCGCGCCAAGCAATCGCTGCACACGCGCTGCGAGGCCGCGGACATCCAGATATCCGGCGTCAGCAAATGGGAGCTTGCCGATTACCTGCGCAGCATGCCCGGCCGCGGCGGCGTCGGCACCTATTGCCATACCGAATCCGTGCATATCGATATCGGCACGCAGCGCGACTGGAACTGGCGCTGCCGCCGGAAGAAATGACCGATCGCTTAAACCATTGCAATAAAAAGGATTATTCCGATGAAAGCCGCCTTCCAGGCGGCTTTTCATTTTTTTGCCGCAACGTCCTTTTCCCGCTTGCGGAAGCGCAATCGCCCTTCTATAAGACGCCCACCGCACGCGCCCTTCGTCTATCGGTTAGGACGCCAGATTTTCATTCTGGAAAGAGGGGTTCGACTCCCCTAGGGCGTGCCACGGTCCCCTTCTCGACATCGCCGAATCTCCTGCGCTGCGAAGCGCCTGATTTCGCTGTTGAAAAACTTCCGCACCACGCGATTTTCCGTCTTGCGAATCCACGCCGCGCCGACTAGAAGACGCCCACCGCACGCGCCCTTCGTCTATCGGTTAGGACGCCAGATTTTCATTCTGGAAAGAGGGGTTCGACTCCCCTAGGGCGTGCCACCCTTCCCTTTCATCGCTGGACCTGCCCAACCGTTCGCGCGTCATCGTCCCGTGTGTCGCTTGCGCGGAAAAAACTGCGATTTCCTCGGTTTAGGGGCTTGCGCAAATCGCAAGGCCAAACTAGAAGACGCCCACCGCACGCGCCCTTCGTCTATCGGTTAGGACGCCAGATTTTCATTCTGGAAAGAGGGGTTCGACTCCCCTAGGGCGTGCCACCCTTCCCTTGCAAATCGCTGCTCAGAACGCCTTCGCCGCATCGACGATGCGGAACTGGATGCGCCGGCTGCCCTGCCAGCTGTCGGCCGAGAGCGTCCCGGCGACATGCACCGCCTGCCCGCGTTCCTTCATCAGGAAAAGGCCGAGATCGGCTTCTGCCGCGCGGAAGGCCATGGCGTCGAGCCGGCCGCCGTCCGGGCCTTCGAGGCCGACGCGCAGGTGGTTGACGCCGACGGGCCGCACATCGCGGATGCGGTGCGCCGGCAGCGCGAAGACCGGCTGCGGGTGACCGGAGCCGTAGGGGCCGGCCTGTTCGAGCTGGTCGGCAAGGGCGAGCGTCGCGCCCGAGGCGCTGAGCGCGCCGTCGATCTTCAGCGTCTCCACGGCCACCAGGTCGCGCACCGTCTTTTCCGCACGCTCGGCAAAGAAGCTGCGCAGGCGGCCGAGATTGGCACGCTCCACCGTCAGTCCCGCCGCCATGGCATGGCCGCCGCCTTTGACGAGGATGCCCTCCTCCACGGCGGCGCGCACCATGCGGCCAAGGTCGAAGCCGCTGATCGAGCGGCCGGAGCCGGTGCCCTTGCCGGAAGGATCGAAGGCGATGGCGAAGGCCGGCCGGCGGAAACGATCCTTGAGGCGCGAGGCGAGGAGGCCCACGACGCCGGGGTGCCAGCCCTCGCGGGCCGTCAGGATCACCGCCGCGCCCTCGCCCGTGCCGTATTCGGCCTGGGCTTCCGCCTCCGCCTCCGCCAGCATGGCGACTTCCATCGCCTGCCTCTCGCGGTTGAGCTCGTCGAGCTGCTTTGCGATGCGCTCGGCCTCGCCCGGTTCGTCGATGGTCAGCAGCCGGCTGCCGAGCGCTGCATCGCCGATTCGCCCGCCGGCATTGATGCGCGGACCGACGAGGAAGCCGAGATGATAGGGCGTGACCGGCCCGCCGATGCCCGCCTGCTTCAAAAGCGCCGTCAGGCCGGCATTGCCGAGATGGCGCGCGGCGACGAGGCCCTTCACCACATAGGCGCGGTTGAGCCCCTTCAGGGGTACGACGTCGCAGACCGTTGAGAGCGCCACGAGATCGAGCATGGAGAGAAGGTCGAAGCTGGCGGCCCGTGCATCGCCCCGCGCCTTCAAAAGCCGCTGGAGAGCGACCAGCACGAGGAAGACGACGCCGGCGGCGGAAAGATGCCCCTGCCCCGAAAGGTCGTCCTCGCGGTTGGGATTGACCAGTGCGAGCGCCGGCGGCAACGCCTCGCCAACCTGGTGATGGTCGATGACGACGACGTCGATGCCGCGCTCGCGCGCGACGGCCAGCGATTCGTGGCTGGTCGAGCCGCAGTCGACCGTGACGATCAATTGCGCGCCGCGATCGATGAGCTGGCCGATGGCATTCGGGTTCGGGCCGTAGCCCTCGAAGATGCGGTCGGGAATGTAGATTTCCGCCGGCACGCCGAAATGGGTGAGGAAGCGGTAGAGGAGCGCCGAGGAGGCAGCGCCGTCGACGTCGTAGTCGCCGAAGATCGCCACGCGCTCGCCGCGCTCGATGGCGCGCGCCAGCCGCTCGGTGGCCGCCTCGCAGTCCATCAGGCTGTAGGGCTCCGGCATCAGGCGGCGCAGCGTCGGATCGAGGAATTCCAGCGCCGTCTCGAAGGGAACGCCGCGTCCGGACAGCACGCGGGAAATGAGATCCGGCAGGCCATGCGTCTGGCTCATCGCCAGCGCGCGGTTCTCCCCCGCCTGGTCGAGCCGCGCCACCCAGCGCTGCCCGGTCGCCGAACGCTCGACGCCGAGGAAGGCCCGGCTGACGGGGTCGGCGTTTTCCAGCATGCTCATGGGCGCTCCTGCTGCACTACACGTCCTCCTCAGGCGGGGCCGGCCCCTCATCCGGCCTGCCGGCCACCTTCTCCCCGCAAGCGGGGCGAAGGAAAGACGCCGCACCGTTTTCCTCTGTCCGTAACATAACACGGGGCACGTCCCCTCTCCCCGCTTGCGGGGAGAGGGCTAGGGTGAGGGGCAAAGCCGCTGGAATGGATAACATCAACGTGTGGCGAAAGATCAAGCCGCCTTCGGTCGCTCGATGCGGATCACCTGCGGTTTGCCGACGAGGTAGCCTTCGCTCTTGATGGAGGCGACGGCCTTGCGGACCGAATCCTCCATCGTGGCGTGGGTAACGAGGATGATCGTCTTGGGATCGGCGGAATCGGCGGCCGGCTGGCCGCGCTGCACGATGGATTCGAGCGAGATGCCGTTTTCCGCCATATGCCGGGCGATGCTGGCGAAGACGCCGGTGCGGTCTTCCACCGAGAGGCGGATGAAATAGCCGCCGTGATGCTTCCTGATCTGCGCGCGCTTGTAGGGCGAAAGGGCCGCGGCCGGGCGGCCGAGGACGGGCACCGTCTGCGCGCCGGGCCGGCTTTTCGCGATATCGGCGATGTCGCCGAGCACGGCCGAGGCCGTGGCGTTGCCGCCGGCGCCGGGGCCGACCATCAGGAGCTCGCCGAGGATGTCCGATTCGATGGCGACGGCGTTCGTCACGCCGTCCACCTGCGCGATGACGCTGTCGAGCGGCACCATGGTCGGATGCACGCGCTGTTCGACGCCGGTATCGGTCTTCTGCGCCACGCCGAGCAGCTTGATGCGATAGCCGAGGTCGGCGGCGGCGCGGATGTCGTCGATGGAGATGTTGGTGATGCCTTCGAGATAGATGTCGTCGGCCGAAATCTTCGTGCCGAAGGCAAGCGTCGTCAGGATCGACAGCTTGTGCGCCGTGTCGTTGCCCTCGATGTCGAAGGCGGGATCGGCCTCGGCGTAGCCGAGCCGCTGGGCTTCCTTCAGGCAAGCCTCGAAGGACAGCCCCTCCTTCTCCATCTTGGTGAGGATATAGTTGCAGGTGCCGTTCATGATCCCGTAGACGCGGGAGATCGTGTTGCCGGTCAAGGATTCGCGCAGCGCCTTGATGACCGGGATGCCGCCGGCGACGGCCGCCTCGTAGTTGAGGAGCGCGCCGTGCTTTTCGGCAAGGGCGGCAAGCTCGACGCCGTGGGCGGCGAGCAGCGCCTTGTTGGCGGTGACGACGTGGACGCCGCGCGACAGCGCCGCCTTGACGGCGGCAAGGGCCGGATCGCCCGCCCCGCCCATCAGCTCCACGAAGACGTCGATCTTCGCCTCGCGTGCGAGCGCGACGGGTTCGTCGAACCATTCGGCACCGGAAAGATCGACGCCGCGGTCGCGGCCCCTGGTGCGCGCGGTAACGGCGACGATGTCGATCGGCCGGCCGCACGTCGTCGTGAGCATATCCCTGCGTTCGACGAGAATCTTCGCGAGCGAGGCACCAACGGTCCCCAAGCCCG
>Ga0206118_100883_pt1 | contig 10718 bp, 11 predicted proteins | sample 3A20Ametagenome_FD_177999 | JGI IMG/M metagenome (GOLD analysis project Ga0206118, IMG submission 177999) | Enriched microbial communities from leaf-cutter ant dump, University of Wisconsin, Madison, United States - 3A20A | ecosystem: Environmental > Terrestrial > Nest > Insects nest > Nest dump...
GCCGGCGAAGGCGGCGTCCAGCATCCGGGTATCCACGCAGCACAGCCGCGCGCGCAGGCCGGCATCGACCATCCGCCGCGCCAGCGCGGCGGTGTCCTGGCCGAACAGGGGGAACAGGCAGTCCCAGTCCAGTGCCGCGTACTGCCGCTGGCGCCATTGGCGGATGTCTTCCAGCAGCAGGTCGCCGAAGGCGAGCGTGCGCAGCGCCGGCCAACGCCGGCGTGCGTCCCCAAGCGCCTGCGCCATGCGCTGCAGGTAGCCGGCGTTGTCGCAGGCCTGCGGGATCCAGGCGCGCAGCAGCGGCAGGCCGGCGGCGTCGGCCTGCAGGCGCAGCACCTCGTCGCGCACGCCCTGCATCGACGCGCGGTCGTGGCCCTCGGTCAGGGTGCTCAGCAGCGCGACCACCTCGATGTCGCCGCGCTGGCGCAGGACGTGCAGCGCCCAGGCCGCATCCTTGCCGCCGCTCCAGGAAAGCAGGACCGGTGTCACCGCTCAGCGCACGTCGCGCAGTTCCCAGTGGTTGCCGGCCAGCCAGCGCAGGCGCTGCTTGAGCACGTCGCCGGGAATCCGGGTGATGGCCACCAGGTCGATGCGCAGGTCCGACTGCCTGCCGCTCACCGTCGCGTCCGGGTCGGTCACGCCCCAGTGCGGGTCGACGTCGTCGGGCTCTTCCTGGGTGGCGCGCCAGCGCTCGAACAGCACTGGCGTGCGCAGGGCTTCCTGCAGCTGCTCGGCGAAGGTGTCGGCGCCGTTGGCGGTGAAGGACAGGCGCGGATCGCTGCCGCGCGCGGCGGAAGGGTCGGGCAACGAGATCGAGTAGTGCACGGGCATGCGGGGTCTCCTTGGGAGTGGACAGTGTGGCGCGGCGGGCGTCGCGTCCGCGTACACGCCGTCGCGGATCAGCTCTCGAATTCGTGCGGGACGTCGGCGAAGCCGACCGTCACCGCGCCCTTGCCGACATTGACCATGCCGGTCAGGCTCATCACGCTTTCGAGCAGGGCCACGCCGTGCGCCTGGCAGGTCTCGCGCAGGGTGGCGTAGCCGGGCAGGGCGCGCAGTTCGTCGAGCGGGCCGCCGTAGCTCACGCAGACCACCGGCGTCAGCAGGCCCCGCGCCACGCGCTGGCCGACGAAGCCGAACAGCCGTTGCACGGCGTTGTCGAAGCCCTTGATCTTGGCCACCGGCGCGGTCTCGCCGCGGTAGCCGTGCAGCACCGGCTTGATGTCCAGCGCGCTGCCCAGCGCGGCGGTGAGCAGGCCGACGCTGCGGTCGCCCTTGTGGCGCGCGCGGGCGCGCATGTAGTACAGGTCGCGGGTGACCATGTAGCCGTGCACGTTGCCGGCCAGTTCTTCCAGCCGCTCGCGCATCTGCGCCACGCCGGCGCCGGCATCGCGCAGCCGCACCGCCTCCACCGCGGTCACCGCCTGCGCGGCGAACAGGTTCTGGGTGTCGAGCACGCGCAGCGCGAACGGCGAGTTGTGGCCGGCGGCCTGGCGGATCGGCCGGTACTCGTTGAGGATGGCGAAGCTGGCCTGCAGCGCGTTGTCGTGGATCGGGCTGCGGGTCCTGGTGATGGTCAGGCAGAACACGTGGTCGTAGTCGATGACCAGCTGCTGCAGGAACAGGTCGCGGATCTGGTTGACGCTGAAGGGGATGGTCTCGGCCTCGGCGCCGCGTTCGGCGACGTGGGTGTCGAGGAAGTTGAGCGTGGCGTCTTCCTCGCGGTGGTCGGCCAGCACCGCCTCGCCGATCCGCACGGTGATCGGCAGCAGTACCAGCCTGTGTTCGCGGATGAAGTCGGCCGGCAGGTCGCAGGCCGAATCCACGACGATCCCGATGCGCATGATCCAACCTCCCCGCTGTGTTGTGTGCCTGCGATCACACTAACCCAAAACCGGCGCCGGGGCAGGTGCCGCGCTGCCCCGGCGAAGGCCGCCGCGCGCCCGGCACCGGGGTGCCGGGCGCGGAAAGCGGTCAGCGGCGGTAGGCCGGCGGCGTCGCGGCGCCGTGCAGGTAGCGGTCGCGCAGTTCGGTCTGGCGCGAGCGCATCGGCACCGCGCGCCCGCCCAGCCACATGCGCTCGGCATAGTGGCCCACGTCCAGCGGGTCGCCTTCCCACAGCACCAGGTCGGCCTGCTGGCCCACCGCGATGCTGCCGATGCGGTCGGCCACGCCGAAGGCCTGCGCCGGCACCCGGGTCAGGCCGGCCAGCGCCGCGTCCCAGGGCAGGCCGTTGGCCACCGCGTTGCCCGCCAGCTGGCGGATCTTGCGCGCGTTGTGCGAGGCGTCGCCGTCCTGGCTGAAGGCCACCGCCACGCCGGCGGCATGCAGCCGCGCGGCGTTCTGCAGCGTCGCGCCGATCTGGTCGAAGCTGGCGGGCAGGTTGGACAGCGCGTCGACGAACACCGGTACGCCGGCTTCGGCCAGCTGCGGCGCCACCCGCCAGGCCTCGGTGCCGCCGGCGATCGCGATGCGCACCTGTTCGCGTTTGGCCCAGCGCAGCAGCTGGCGGATGTCGGCGGCGCGGTCCACGCGCACCACGACGCGGCCAGTGCCGGCCAGGTAGCGCGCCAGGGTGGCGCGCCCGGCCGGGGTCAGCAGCGCGTGCGGCGAATCGGCGGGGATGCGGCCGCGCGCTTCGGCCACCATCTGGTCGAGCAGCATCCACTGCGCCGCGCGCGAGCTGCCGGACAGTTCCGACCCGGCCGCGCCCATGCGCACGAACAGCATGCGCGGGCCGATCGGGTCGGCGCTGCCGTCCAGGCGCATGACCCCGCCCTGGCCTGCGATGAATCCGCCGCCGCTGCTGGCGCCCAGCGCGGTGAAGCCGATGCCCTCCACCCGCGCGACCGGGATCAGCACCGAGTCGGGGTTGTAGGCCAGGGTGACATCGAACTCGGGGCGCTGCGGCTGTTCTTCCAGCTTCACCGCGCTGTCCACGGTGGAGGCTTCGCCGGAGACTTCCTCCACGCCGATGTCGGTGATGCCGCCGAACAGCGCCGGGGTCAGCGGGCGGCCGCCGGCATCGACCACCTCGACGCCGGCCGGGGCGGCCAGCGCCGGGCCGACGGCGCGGATCACCCCGCCCTGCACCAGCACGTCGGCGGCGGTGAGCGTGCCGCGCGTGGTGGCGGTGTGCACGGTGGCGTTGCGGACCAGCACATCCTGGGCGGCGGCGATGCCCGGCAGGGCCGCGGCCAGCAGCGCCAGGCGGCGCAGGAACACGATGGGCGCGCTCATGGCTGCACCTCCTGGCCGAGCATGAAATCGCTCAGCGGCTGTTGCCTGCGGTCGGCGCGGTCGTAGGCCTGGAAACCATCGATATAGACCTTCTCGGCCAGCGCGTAGGAACTGAAGGGATTGCCGTTCCACACCACCACGTCGGCCATCTTGCCCGGCTCCAGCGTGCCGGTCTTCTCCTCGATGCCCAGCGCGCGCGCGGCGTTGGCGGTGAGCCAGCGGATGGCGTGCTCGGGCGTGATCTCGTCCATGCCGGCGCGGCGCGCGCTGGCGATGACCTTGGCCGCCTCCTGGTTGAGGCGCTGGATGCCTTCGGGTGAATCGGAATGCACGATGGCGCAGCTGTTGGCCGGGCGGTCGACCAGCGCGATGTTCTCCTGGATGCCATCGAAGGCTTCCATCTTGAAGCCCCACCAGTCGGCCCACAGCGCGCCGCAGACGCCCTCGGCGGCGAGCCGGTCGGCCAGCTTGTAGGCCTCCACGCCGTGGTGGAAGGCGGCGACCCGGAAGCCGAATTCCTTGGCCAGGTCGAGCATGGTCGCCATCTCGTCGGCGCGGTAGCAGTGGATGTGCACGCGGATGTCGCCCTGGATGGCGCCGGCCAGCGTGTCCAGCTTGAGGTCGCGCTTGCCGCCGCTGTCGCCGGAACTGTCGCCGTTGTCGCCGCCGCCGAAGCGGCGCTTGCGCTTGACCGGCGCGGCGGTGTTCTTGGCGATGTAGTCGCTGGCGTCGATGAAGGCCGCGCGGTAGCCGGCGACGTTGCCCATGCGCGTGGCCGGCGCGGTGCCCTTGCCGCCGTACACGCGCTTGGGGTTCTCGCCGCAGGCCATCTTCAGGCCCCACGGCGCGTCGGGGAACTTCATCGCCTGGTAGGTGGTGGCGGGCAGGTTCTTCAGCGTCACGCCGCGGCCGCCGACCAGGTTGGCCGAGCCGGGCAGCACCTGCATCGCGGTCACGCCGCCGGCCAGCGCCGCGGCGAAGCCCGGATCCTGCGGCCACACCGAATGCTCGGCCCAGACGTTGGCGGTCACCGGCGCGGTCATTTCGTTGCCGTCGCCATGCGCCTGCACGCCGGGGCTGGGATACACGCCCAGATGCGAATGCACGTCGATGATGCCGGGCGTGACCCACTTGCCGCGGCCGTCCACGCGCACCGCGTCGGCCGGCGCCTGCAGCGCATTGCCGACCGCGACCACGCGGCCATCGGCCAGCAGCACATCGGCGTCGTCCAGGCGCCGGCCGGTGCCGTCGAGCACGGTGGCGTGGCTGATCAGCACCGGCGCCGAGGGAATCGGGCGGTAGGTGCTGGGGTAGGGATCCTGCACGAAGCGCGAAGCGGCGGGGGCCGACGCGGGATGCGCGCAGGCCAGCGCCAGGCCGAGCCCGGCCAGCAATCGATGTCGCATGGAGTCTCCATGTGGCGTGGATGGTGCCCGCACGCTAGCCGCGGCCCCGGCGTTTGCCAAGTGCATGGACGGGCGCCGATGCCGGCGCGCTCCGCGTTTCCGGCGCTGGCGTCGGCCGCCCGCACGCGCGGTGGTATCCAGACACGGGCCGGCCGCTTAAGCTGCACCGTCGCGGGCCGGCGTCCGGGTTGCCGGCGCCGCCTTCCAGGCGGTGGGACGATCAGGAAAGGGAGTGATGGAAGCAGTACAGACAGTGGTGGAGTTCTGGCGTTCGGCGGGGCCGCGGCGATGGTTCGCGCGCGACGACGCCTTCGACGACGAATTCCGCCGGCGCTTCCTGGACCTGCATTACCGGGCCGCGCGCCGTGGCTGCGAGGAATGGCTGCACAGCGCCGACGGCGCGCTGGCGCTGCAGATCCTGCTCGACCAGTTCCCGCGCAACTGTTTCCGCGGCACCGCGCATGCGTTCGCCACCGATGGGCTGGCGCGGCACTACGCCATGCGCACCATCGAGGAAGGGCTGGACCGCGAACTGACGCCGCAGCTGCGCGCCTTCATCTACCTGCCGTTCGAACACTCGGAAGACCCGCAGGACCAGGAACGCTCGGTGGCGATGTTCGAAGTGCTCGGCGACCTGGAATACCTGCGCTTCGCCGAGCTGCACCGCGACATCATCCGCCGCTTCGGCCGTTTCCCGCACCGCAACGCCGTGCTGGGCCGGATTCCCACGCCGGAAGAGCTGCACTTCCTGGCCGAGGGCGGTTTCGCCGGTTGAGGCCCGCCGCAGGAGCGCGCCGCTGCGCGCCCGTTCCCGCGGCAGTGCATGCGCCGGAACGAAAACACCGGCTTGCGCCGGTGTCCTCGTGCCTCCGCGGTCGCGGCCGCTGGATCAGTAGCGCGGCACGCTGTTGTCCACGTCCTGCGACCAGGCGTCGATGCCGCCGGTGACGTTGTAGACGCGGGTGAAGCCCAGGGCGCGGAACTGCTCGGCGGCCTGCGCGCTGCGCCCGCCGCGGTGGCACAGGAAGGCCAGCGCGGTGTCTTTCGGCAGCGCTTCGAGGCGGGCGCGGTTGTCGCCGTCGAAGGTCTCGAACGGGGCGTTGACCGCGGCGATGGCGCGCTCGTCGGCCGGGCGCACGTCCACCAGGGTCAGGCTGCCGGCGCGCACCTGGTCGTCGGCGCCGCGCACGTCCAGTTCCTGCACGGGCTTGGGCGCATTGGGGTTGTCGATGGCCAGGCCCTGGCCGCGGATGTCGTCCACCCAGTCGATGGTGATGCCGTTGGCGCGGCGCGCGCTGGCCACGTCGAACTGCACGCGCAGGCCGTTGGATTCGGCGGCGATGGCGTTGGCGTCGAGCGGGGCCAGCTGGAAGTTCGGCTGGAAGCGCGCGTCGATGCTCAGCTGCAGCGCGGCGCCCGGGGCGTCGGCCAGCGCGCCCTTGAGCATTTCCACCGCGGCCGGGGTGATGGTGATGGCCGGCGGGGTGCGGTCCGGCGGCGCCACGCCGAGCAGGGCGCTCAGCTCGCCGCTGTTGGCCATCTGCAGCATGATGTCGCTGCCGCCGACCAGCTCGCCGTCCACGTACAGCTGCGGAATGGTCGGCCAGTCGCCATAGGCCTTGATGCCCTCGCGGATTTCCCCGTCGGCCAGCACGTTGACGTGGGCGAAATCCACGCCCAGGTCCTGCAGCACGCCGACCGCCTTGGCCGAGAAGCCGCACTGCGGCATGGCCGGCTGGCCCTTCATGAACAGGACGACGCGGTTGGCGCCGAGGAGGGATTCGATGCGTTCGCGCAGGGCGGGATCCAGGGACATCGTGAACTCGTGGGGTTGGTCGAAGACAGGGCCGATTCTACGCCGCATGGCATCATGGGACATGACCGCCACGGGAACCCTGCATCGCGTGCCGGCCCGTCCCTGGGCCTGGATCGGCTGGCTGGCGCTGTCGCAGGCGCTGGTGGCGCTGGCCTGGGCGTGGCTGGGCTGGAAGGCGGGCCTGCCGCTGCTGCTGGCCAGCCACGCGCTGTTCGTGGTGCCGGTGTTCCTGCCCAACAGCGGCTTCTACGCGCCGGTGCTGTCGCGCCTGCCCGGCCCGGCGGTGTGGCTGACCATCGACGACGGCCCCTCCGACGACACCCTGGCGATCCTCGACCTGCTCGACCGCTACGACGCCCGGGCCACCTTCTTCATGGTCGGCGCGCGCGCGGCGGCGCGGCCGGAACTGGTGCGCGAGGTGCTGCGCCGCGGGCATGGGCTGGGCAACCACAGCCAGTCGCATCCGCAGGCGTGGTTCTGGCGCCTGGGGCCGCGGCGGATGGCCGAGGAGATCGGCCGCTGCCAGCAGGCGCTGGCCGCCATCGCCGGAACGCCGCCGCGCTGGTATCGCTCGGTGGTCGGCATGACCAATCCGTTCGTCGCCGCCGCCCTGCGCCGGCATGGCCTGGCGCGGGTGGGCTGGAGCGCGCGCGGGTTCGATGGCGTGGGCTGCCAGCCCGACGCGGTGGTGGCGCGCATCGCGCGCGGCCTGGCGCCGGGTGCGATCGTGCTGCTGCACGAAGGCGCGGCGCACGGCCACAACCCGGCCATCGTCGAAGCGGTGCTGCGCCAGCTGCAGGCGCGCGGGCTGCCGGCCCGGCTGCCGCCGGAAACCGCTTAGACTCGCCGCCCCGCCTGCGGCCCTGGAACCGCGCCATGCCCTTTTCCCGACTCGGCCTGTCCCCCTATGTGCTGCCGGCGCTGCAGCGCGCGCTGCGGCAGGCCGGCTACGGCGCGCCCACGCCGATCCAGCAGCAGGCGGTGCCGGTACTGCTGAAGGGGCAGGACGTGGTGGCGCTGGCGCCGACCGGCTCCGGCAAGACCGCGGCCTACGTGCTGCCGGCGTTGCAGCACTTCTTCCTGGCACCGCCGCGCAGGCCGCGCGTGCTGGGGCAACTGGTGCTGGTGCCCACGCGCGAACTGGCGCTGCAGGTGGCCGACGTGTTCGCCACGCTGGGCCGGGTACTGCCGCGGCAGCCGCGGGTGGTGTGCGCGGTGGGCGGGGTGTCGATCAACCCGCAGCTGATGGCGCTGCGCGGCGGCGCCGACGTGGTGGTGGCCACGCCCGGGCGCCTGCTCGACCTGCTGGCGCACAACGCGCTGTCGCTGCGGCAGGTGCAGCGGCTGGTGCTGGACGAGGCCGACCGCCTGCTGGAACTGGGTTTCGGCGACGAGCTGCGGCAGATCCTCGCCGAGCTGCCCGCGCAGCGGCAGACGGCGTTGTTCTCGGCCACCTACCCGGCGCAGATCGAAGGCCTGGCCGCCGCCGGCCTGCGCGCGCCGCAGCGGCTGCAGGTCGATGCGCAGGCGCAGCCGCAGATCGAGCAGCGCGCGCTGCGCGTCGATGCCGGCCGCCGCGTCGACCTGCTGCTGTCGCTGCTGGGCGATCCGCGCTGGCGGCAGGTGCTGGTGTTCGTCGCCAGCATCCGCGAGGGCGACCGCCTGGCCGGCGCGCTGCGCAGGGCCGGCATCGCCGTGCAGGCGCTGCACGGCGACCTGGCGCAGGGCCGCCGCGTGCGCGCGCTGCAGGCGTTCAAGGACGGGGAACTGCAGGTGCTGGTGGCGACCGACGTGGCCGCGCGTGGCATCGACATCGCCGGCCTGCCGGTGGTGGTGAACCACGAGCTGCCGCGTTCGCCGGCCGATTACCTGCACCGCATCGGCCGCACCGGCCGTGCCGGCGCCACCGGGCTGGCGGTGAGCTTCGTCGAAGCCGCCGCGCTGGCGCACTGGCGGCTGATCTGCAGGCGCCATGGCCTGCGGCTGGAGCCGGAGGTGGTGCCGGGTTTCGAACCGCGGGAGGCAGTCCCGGCGGCGCCGGTCAGCGACGGCAACGGCGGCATCAAGGGGCGCCGGCCCAGCAGGAAGGACCGTCTGCGCGCGGCCGCGCAGGCCGGGTCGTCGTCCTGAATCCCGCCGGGCGGCGTATCGCACCGGCCGGGCGCGCCCCATCGGAGCTTCACCGGCCAGGCCCGCCGGGCGTTACAGAACCGCAGCGATCGATTCCTTGCAGAGCGGGGCATCGCCCCGCCGGGTCTTGCCGGGATGCCCGCAGGCATCCCGCGAGGATCAATCCTCGAAATCGCTTTCTGCCGGCACGTCCGCGCCGGGGGCCGGGCGTGGCGTGCGCTTGCCCGGTTTGCGCAGCACTTCCACGAAGAACTGCCGGTTGCCGGCGGCGACCAGCGCGTCCACCGCGCGGATCAGTTCGGGGAAGGGCACGACCTGCGCTCTGGCCTCGTCGATGCCCACCCTGCTGTCGAAATCCCAGAAATCGGCGCCGGCCGGCAGCGCCTTGCCGCGCTCGCGCTTGATGTACTTGCGGATGTCGTGCTTGCTGGCGTCCAGCAGGCGGTCGGGGTGCTTGCCTTCGATGTCGAGGCGGTAGGTTCTTCTCACGGGGTTCTCGTCATGGCGCCGACCCGGGCGGGTGGCAGGGAATGGCGCGATTATCCGCGCAAACGGCGCGGCCGTGGTTCAGGCGCGGCGCGCGACCAGCAGCCAGTTGTTGAACGGCGTGTTGCCGTACAGCGGCGCCAGGCTGACCTGCAGGCCTTCCCGCCGCAGCTGCGCCTGCAGCGCATCGGCATCGGGATAGTGGCGCGGGCGGAACTGCATCCAGCCGATCCAGTTGGCGGCGCGGTCGCCGATGCGCGAAATGCGGCCGCGGCGGCTGCCGTCGGCCAGGGACATGCGCAGCACCAGCCGGCCGTCGCCCTCGAGCATGGCCACGGCCCGGCGCAGCAGGGTCGCCTGCGCCTCGGCCGGCAGGTACTGCAGGACATCGAGGATGGCCACGCTGCCGCGGTGCGCGGGCAGGGCCGCGGCCAGGTCCATCACCTCGAAAGCGCTGGCGGCCAGCCCGGCGCGGCGGGCGACGCCGTCGGCGCGGCGGATCTTGGCGGCGTCGTTGTCCACGCCGCGGTAGGGCTGCATCTGCCCGTCGTGGCGCAGCGCGTGCGCCAGCAGGCCCAGCCCGCAGCCCATGTCCAGCAGCGGCGCCCGGCTGCCGCGCAGCGCGTCGAGCACGCCCGGATAGAGCGGATCGCTGCGCAGCTTGGACAGCACGTAGTAGTAGTCCCAGCGGTTGCCCCAGGGGCGGCGCGGGGCGAACGCGCGGGCGATGGCCCGGGCATCGTGGGCCGGCATGGCCGCGATGCCGGGTGCCCTGCTCACGCGGCGGGCAGGTCCGTCAGCAGGTCCGCCGCCACCGGCAGCGCCTGTTCCATCCACAACCGGTACATCGCCGCGGAAGGATGCAGGCCGTCGTCCACCAGCATCGCCGGTTCGGCGCCGTGCGCGCGGCTGGCCGGGGTGATGTCGACGAAGGCGACACCGTAGTCGCCGCAGCAGGCGTGGGCGGCGGCGTTGAAGTCGTCGATCTCGCGCGCGACGACGGCGGCCTCGCGCCCGTGCGCGGCGGCGTAGGGCGTCACGCCCCAGTCGGGAATCGACAGCACCAGCACCCGCCGCGGGTCTTCGGCGGCCAGCGCGATGGCCCGCTGCAGCAGCTGTTCGAACTGCTGCCGGTACTCGGCCAGCGGCCGCCCGCGGTACTGGTTGTTGACGCCGATCAGCAGGCTCGCCAGCGCGTAGGGCCCCTGCGGCGCGGCCGCGTCGATGGCGGCGGCCAGTTCGTCGGTGGTCCAGCCGGTGGTGGCGATGACCTGCGGGTCGTCCAGCGCGATGCCGCGCGCGCGCAGCGCCGCGGCCAGCTGGAACGGCCAGGTGCCTGCGGCGGGCACGCCTTCGCCGATGGTGTAGGAGTCGCCCAGCGCCAGGTAGCGCGGGGCCAGGGGCGTGGCGGGGACGGTCGCGCTCATCGACGCGCCTCAGGCCACGGCGCTGCGCGTCTTCAGCGGCACCACCTTGGTCGCATGCTCGGCGCGGCGCGCCAGCACGCGGTCGATGCGGCCGAACACCTCGCGCATGGTCGCGGCCTCGGGCAGCAGGGTCACGCGGAAGTGGTGGCGGTAGGGCACGTTGAAGCTGGAGCCGGGCACGACCAGCACGCCCTCGTCGTTCATCAGCTCCAG
>Ga0206118_100885_pt1 | contig 10691 bp, 8 predicted proteins | sample 3A20Ametagenome_FD_177999 | JGI IMG/M metagenome (GOLD analysis project Ga0206118, IMG submission 177999) | Enriched microbial communities from leaf-cutter ant dump, University of Wisconsin, Madison, United States - 3A20A | ecosystem: Environmental > Terrestrial > Nest > Insects nest > Nest dump...
ACCGCCTCGTCCGCATCCTCGATCAGACCCATGTGGCCGGGCACGGTGGAGACGCCGGCCTCGGCCGCCAGCTTCTTCGAGGTGATCTTGTCGCCCATCGCCCGGATCGCCCCGGCCGGCGGGCCGATGAAGGCGACGCCCTCCTTCTCCAGCGCCTCGGCGAAGGCGGCGTTCTCCGAGAGGAAGCCGTAGCCGGGATGCACCGCGTCCGCCCCCGTCTTTCGGGTCGCCTCGACGATCTTCTCGATGACGATATAGGACTGGGCGGAGGGAGCGGGACCGATATGCACGGCCTCGTCGGCCATCGTCACATGCAGCGCGCCACGGTCGGCGTCGGAATAGACGGCGACGGTGGGGATGCCGAGCCGGCGGGCGGTCTTGATGACGCGGCAGGCGATCTCGCCGCGGTTGGCGATCAGGATTTTCTTGAACATCAGGTGTCTTCCGGTCCCGGTATCTTCAATCTTTGTATTTCTTCTCGTAGGGCATCAGCAGGATCGCCGAGGCGGTCGCGGCACCGCCGAACAGCGAGGCGAAGGGCACGACCAGCAGCAGCACCGGCAGGACCGGGTTCGCCGCCCGGGCGATGCGCGTGCCGATGCCGCCGACGTCGAGATAGATGAGCGCCGCGGCGGTCGCGCCGCCGAGCACAACGCCGATCAGCGCATGCAGCGCCATGAAGCGCAGCATCTGCCGATGGTCCTTGCGCGCCTCCTCGGGCGTCATCTCCGGCTTTGCCATCCTCCCCACCGCCTCCTCAAAGCGGGATCGTGTCGTGCTTCTTCCAGCGCGTCTCCACCTGCTTGCCACGCAATGCCGCGAAGGCGCGGGCGATGCGGCGGCGCGAGGAATGCGGCATGATCACCTCGTCGATGAAGCCGCGCTCGGCGGCGACGAAGGGATTGGCGAAGCGCTCCTCGTATTCCTTCGTGCGGGCGGCGATCTTCTCCGGGTCGCCGAGCTCGGAACGGTAGAGGATCTCCGTCGCCCCCTTGGCGCCCATCACGGCGATCTCGGCGGTCGGCCAGGCATAGTTGATATCCGCGCCGATATGCTTGGAGGCCATGACGTCATAGGCGCCGCCATAGGCTTTCCGCGTGATCAGCGTCACCATCGGCACGGTGGCCTGGCTGTAGGCGAAGAGCAGCTTGGCGCCGTGCTTGATGACGCCGCCATATTCCTGCGCAGTGCCCGGCAGGAAGCCCGGCACGTCGACCAGCGTCAGGATCGGGATCGAGAAGGCGTCGCAGAAGCGCACGAAGCGGGCGGCCTTGCGCGAGGCGTCGATGTCGAGGCAGCCGGCCAGCACCATCGGCTGGTTGGCGACGACGCCCACCGTCTCGCCCTCGATGCGGATGAAGCCGGTGATGATGTTCCTGGCGAAGGCCTCCTGGATCTCGAAGAAATCGCCCTCGTCGGCGACGGCCGTGATCAGCTCCTTCATGTCGTAGGGCTTGGTGGAGCTGTCCGGGATGAGGGTGTCGAGCCGATCCTCGATCCGCGCCGGATCGTCGAAGAAGGGGCGCAGCGGCGGCTTCTGGCGGTTGTTGAGCGGCAGGAAGTCGAAGAGCGCGCGCACCTGCTCCAGCGCCTCGATGTCGTTCTCATAGGCGCCGTCGGCGACGGAGGATTTCTTCGTGTGGGTGGAGGCGCCGCCGAGTTCCTCGGCCGTGACGATCTCGTTGGTGACGGTCTTCACCACGTCCGGGCCGGTGACGAACATGTAGGATGAGTCCCGCACCATGAAGATGAAGTCGGTCATCGCCGGCGAATAGACGGCACCGCCCGCGCAAGGCCCCATGATGACGGAGATCTGCGGCACGACGCCGGAGGCCTCGACATTGCGCTTGAACACGTCCGCATAGCCGGCGAGCGAATCGACGCCCTCCTGGATGCGCGCGCCGCCCGAATCGTTGAGGCCGATCACCGGCGCGCCGTTCCTGACCGCCATGTCCATGATCTTGCAGATTTTCTGCGCATGCGTCTCGGAGAGCGAGCCGCCCAGCACGGTGAAGTCCTGCGAAAAGACATAGACCTGCCGGCCGTTGATCGTGCCCCAGCCGGTGACGACGCCGTCGCCCGCCACCTTCTGGGCGGCCATGCCGAATTCCGTCGCCCGGTGGGTGACGTACATGTCGAATTCCTCGAAGGAGCCCTCATCGAGCAGCACGTCGATGCGCTCGCGCGCGGTCAGCTTGCCCTTGGCGTGCTGGGCGTCGATGCGGCGCTGGCCGCCGCCGAGCCGGGCGGCCTCGCGGCGGGCTTCGAGTTGGTCGAGAATGGCGTGCATGAGGGTCCGTCCGTTGCTGCGAGCGACTATCCTTGCATAGAGACGATGAAGACGGAAATGAATGCTTGATCGGGTGGACATGCAAGCATTACACTTTTTGCAAATTCAATTTACAAAGTTGCAAACATGGCTGCTGGAAAACTCTATATCGGCCGGAGGGTGCGGGATCTCCGCCAGGCGAACCGTGCCACGCAGGCGCAGTTCGCCGAGCGTCTCGGCATCTCCGTCTCCTATCTCAACCAGATCGAGAACAACCAGCGCCCGGTCTCCGCCGGCGTGCTGCTGGCGCTGGCGGAGAAATTCCGCATCGATCTTGCCGAGCTGTCCGGCGGCGAGGGCGACCGGCTGGTCTCGGCGCTGTCGGAGACGCTGTCGGACACGCTCTTCGACGGCTACACGCCGAGCCTGCAGGAGCTGAAGCTCGTCACCCAGAACGCGCCCGGCTTCGCCCATGCGCTGATCACCGCGCATCGCGCCTACCGCCACAATTCCGAGCAGCTCGCCAGCATCAACGACACGCTCGGCCGCAGCCTCGCCGCCGTCGAGACCACGTCCTACGAGGAGGTCCGCGACTTCTTCCACTTCGTCGACAACTATATCGGCGACCTCGACGTCTTCGCCGAGGCGCTGGCGGCGGAGATCGGCATCGGCGACGCCGATCCCGGCCCGCTTCTCGCCGGCTATCTCGAACGGCGCTACGGGGTGAGCGTCGCGCGCACGGCGCAGAACGACGACCTCGTGCGCGCCTATGATCCCGAGACCCGTGTGCTGACGCTGAATTCCTACCTGCCGGCCCCGACCCGCCATTTCCAGACCGCCCTGCAGATCGCTCAGCTCCACGCCGGAGCAATCGTCGACACCGTGGCCGCCGCCGCCGGCTTCCGGACAGTGGAGGCCTACGAGATCTGTCGCATCGGCCTGCACAATTATTTCGCCGGCGCGCTCATCCTGCCCTACCGGAAGTTCATGGAGGCGGCGCGGGAGGTGCGGCACGATCTCGACCTGCTCTCCGCCCGCTTCGGCGCGAGCCTGGAGCAGGTCTGCCATCGCCTCTCGACCTTGCAGCGGCCGGGCCTCAAGGGCGTGCCGATCTTCTTCGCCCGCATCGACCGGGCGGGCAACATCACCAAGCGCCACAGCGCCACCCGTCTGCAATTCGCCCGCTTCGGCGCGGCCTGTCCGCTCTGGAATGCGCACCAGGCCTTCGAGAACCCCGGCCGCATCGCCCGCCAGCTCGCCGAGACGCCGGACGGCGCGCGCTATCTCTGCCTCTCCATGCAGGTCTCGCGCGGCGGCCGCGGCTTCCGCCAGCCGCGGCAGCAATATGCGCTGGCGCTCGGCTGCGAGGTCTCGCACGCGGAGAGCTTCGTCTATGCCGACGACATGGACCTCGGCAATGCGAGCGCCTACGATCCCATCGGCATCTCCTGCCGCATCTGCGAGCGCAGCCAATGCGCCAGCCGCGCCCTGCCGCCGCTGAAAGGCCGGCTGGTGATCGAGCATCACCTGCGCCACGCCGTCCCCTATTCGATCCGCCCGCTGGGGGAGGGCTGATCTCAGCCCTCGAAAACCTCTCTTTCGTCATGGTCGGGCTCGACCCGACCATCCATAAGCCGTTGAAAAGAGTGGATCCTCGGCTCAAGGCCGAGGATGACGACAGTGCGGATGAGAGGTTTGCCAACAAGCTGAGGGCTGATCTCAACCCTCGATCTCCGCCTTTCGCCGTGCCACGAAGGCCTCCAGCTCCTCCTCCACCGCCGGGTCGAGCGGCGGCTGCTCATAGGTCCGGAGCAGCTCCTTCCAGATCGCGTTGGCGCGCTCGGTGCCGGAGCGGGCGCCGTTTTCCGACCAGGTCTCGAAATTGCGCCAGTCTGAGAGCATCGGCTCGTAGAAGGCGGTCTCGAAGCGGGCGAGCGTGTGCGTTGTGCCGAAGAAATGCCCGCCCGGCCCGACCTCGCCGATCGTCTCGAGCGCGAGGCTGCCGTCGTCGACGGGGATGGGGGTGAGGAAGCTGCGCATCATCTGTAGCATCTCGGCATCGAGCACCAGCTTCTCGAAGGAGGCGGTGAGCCCCCCTTCGAGCCAGCCCGCGGCATGCTCGATCAGGTGCACGCCGCCCATGATCGTGCTCCACAGCGACATGCCGCTCTCATAGGCCGCCTGCACGTCGACGGCGTTGGAGGCCGTCACGTTCGAGGAGCGGAACGGCACGCCGTAGCGCCGCGCGAGCTGGCCGGAGGCGATCTGCGCCTTGGCATATTCCGGCGTGCCGAAGGCCGGCGAGCCGGTGCGCATGTCGACATTCGAGGTGAAGCCGCCATAGAGCACCGGCGCACCGGGCGAGACGATCTGCGAGAGCGCGATCAGCGCCAGCGCCTCGGCGTTCTGCTGCGCCAGCGCGCCGGCGATCGTCACCGGGCTCATCGCCCCCGACAGGGTGAAGGGGGTGAGCGCCACCGGCTGGCCGGCGCGCGCCATCGCCACCAGCCCTTCGCCCATGGGCACGTCGAGCCTGAGCGGCGAGTTGGAGTTGATGACGGTGAGCGCCGCCGGGTTTTGCTTCAATTCCTCCCGCGACTGGCGGAGCGTGATCGAAAGCATGTCGATCGCGTCCTCGACGCGGTAGCCGCCGAGCGCCCAGCATTGCCAGTTCTTGTCGGTGAGGCGGATGGCGGCGAGGTAGAAGTCGAGGTGGCGGCTGTCCGGCGGCAGGTCGGTCGGCTCGCAGGGGCAGCCGCCCTCCTGGTGCAGGACGTTCAGGCTCTGCACGACGCGGATATAGTCGCACATGTCGGCATAGTTGCCGGCGCGCCGGCCGCGGTCGAGGTCGCTGACGAAGGCGGGGCCGCCGGTCGCGGCGAAGATCAGGTTGCCGTCGCCGACCCTGAGGTTCCTCGCCGGGTTGCGGGCCTGCAGCGTGAAGCGTGACGGCGCGGTGCGGATCGTCTCTTCCACCATGGCGGGATCGAAGCGCACGCGCTGGCTCGCCTCGTCCACATCCGCCCCCGCCGCCTTCAGCAGCCGGCGGCTCTCCTCGTGCATGATCTCCATGCCGGTGTCGCGCAGCAGCGCGAGCGAGGCGCGGTGGATCGCCTCGACCTCGTCCGTGCTCATCACTTCGATCGGACGGTAGCGGTTCTCCACATTGGCGAAGCGCATCTGCCGGATGCCGGCACTCTCCGCGAGCCTGCGCTCGCGCCTGTTGACCGAACCGCGTGCCACGACCGTCCTCCTCAGGCCTTGCCGAAGCGGGTGATGTCGAGATAGCCGTCCGCCATGATGCAGGGGGCAAGCCCCTCGCGCGCGACGGCGGCGAAGGTCTCGTGGGTGAGGAAGACGAAGCCGCCCGATTCCTCCATCAGGTCCTGCATCTTGCGATAGATCACGCCGCGCTTCTCCTCGTCGGTCTCGGCCATACCCTGCTGGTAGAGGCTCTCGAATTCGGCACTGTCGAACTGCGACCAGTTGTAGACGCCGATCTGCGAGGGGCGGAACCAGGTGAGGTTCTCCGAGGGATCGACGCCGCCGGCAAAATTCATCAGCACCAGTTCCAGCGTCTTCCAGCTCTCGCCGGAGGTCTTGTCGCCGAGCGTCCAGTAGACGCCGTCGTCATAGGGCGCGATGTCGACGGTGATGCCGACGGCGCCGAGCAGGGCCTGGATTATCTGGCAGGTGAGCTGGCTGGTCTTGTCGTTTTGGGCGGCGAGCTGCAGCGTCAGCCCGGAGGCGCCGGCCTCGTCGAGCAGTTCCACCGCCTTGGCCATGTCGGCGGGGTAGAGGATCGCCTCGCGGTGGCCGGTGAGCGCCGGCGGCACGACGCCCGTGGCGGGCGCGGCGAGGCCCGAATAGGAGCCCTCCATGATCTGGCTGACGTCGAGCGCATACTGGATGGCGCGGCGGATGCGCTCGTCGGCGAGTTTTGGATTGGCGAGGTTGATCGTCAGCCAGGAGAGACGGTTGCCGTCCATCTGGATCAGCGACGTCTTCTCCGGCAGCGCCGTCTTGTAGGTGGCGAGCGTGTTGAGGCTGATCTTCGCATAGTCGATCGCCTTGGACTCGTAGGCGAGCGCCGCCGCCTCGTCGTCCGTGACGATCTGGAACTGCACCCGGGCGAAGGCGGGCGTCTCGCCCTTCCAGGCCGGGTTGAGGGTCAGCGTCAGGCTCTGCTTCGGCACCCAGTTCTCGATGATGTAAGGCCCGGCGCTCGCCGGCACCTCGGTGGTGAAGCGCCCGCCCGCCGCCTCCACCGCCTTCTTGCAGACGATGTGGCCCATGTAATAGGGCAGCGTCGTCACCCAGAAGGGGGCGGACGGCGCCGTCAGATGGATGATGCCGGTCCGTTCGCCGGTCACCTCCACCTCCTTCAGCGCGTCGAAGGCATAGGCCCAGGCGGACGCGTTGTCCGGATTGGCGACGCGCTCGAAGGAATACTTGACGTCCTCCGCCGTCACCGGCCCGAAGTCGCCGGTCCAGACCAGCCAGTCGTGCAGCGTGAACTCGATCTCGGTCGGCGATTTCTGCGTGAGCGTGCTTGCCGCATGGGGCTTCCAGGCGACGCCCTCGCGCACGTCGTCCAGCCGGTTCAGCGAGACGAAGAGGCAGCGGCCGATCTCCTCCTCCAGGAGCCCGTTCTGGAAGGCCGGGTCGAGCACCTCGATGTCGGAGGCGCCGCGCACGATCAGCGTGTCGCCCTCGACCGCGTAGGAGAGGCCGGGGCGAAGGGCGAGCGCGGCGGCACCCGCGGCCGCGCCGGCAAGGAAGTGGCGTCTGTTCATGGAAAAGCTGTTCATGATCGTCTTCCCTCTGGTTTGTTATTTCGAAACGATGCGCAGGTTCGGCGTGGCCGCCCTCGGCTCGGACAGCGGAAAATGACAGGCGACCACGCGGCCGTCCGCCCCCTCGGAAAGCGCCGGCCGCTCGCTGCGGCAGCGGGCCGTGGCGAGGGGGCAGCGCGTGTGGAACTCGCAGCCCGCCGGCCGCGCGGCAATGCTCGGCACCTCGCCGAGCACGGGCGGTTCCGTCCGCCTGCGCGCCGGGTCGGGGACGGGCTCGGACTCGATGAGCGCTCGCGTATAGGGATGTCTCGGCGCACGCAGGATATCGGCGGCCGGGCCGCTCTCGACGATGCGGCCGAGATAGAGGATGACGATGCGGTCGGCGATGTGGCGCACGACGGAGAGATTGTGCGTGATCAGCAGGAAGGCCGTGCGGCTCGCCTCGCGGATGTCGAGGAAGAGGTTGAGCACGCCGCCCTGCACCGAGACGTCGAGGCCCGCCGTCGGCTCGTCGGCGACGATGAGGCGCGGCACCACCGAGAGCGCCCGGGCCACCGCCGCCCGCCGCGCCTGCCCGCCGCTCAGCGCATGCGGGAAGCGCGACAGGAACCGGTCGGAAAGCCCCGCCTGCCGCGCCAGCCCCGCGATATCCTCCATCCGCGTCGCGCCGGCGCGAGCGATCCGCCGCGGCTCGGCGATCATCGCGCCGATCCGCTGCCGGGGATTGAAGGAGGAGAGCGGGTCCTGGAACAGGAACGAGGCCTGCCCACGCACCGCCCGGAAGCTGCGCTCGGAGAAATCGGCAAGCGGCACCCCGTCGAGGAGGATGCTGCCGGAAGACGGTTTTATGAGGCCGAGCAGCGCCCGGCCGAAGGTCGTCTTGCCCGATCCGCTCTCGCCCACCATGCAGACGATCTCGCCCGGCCGGATGGCGAGCGACACGTCGGCGAGGATGATGAGCGGCTTTGGCCGCGGGAAGGCGAAGCGCGCCGCCGGCACCGCCACCGAAAGCCCGCGCGTCTCGATCAGGGCCGGCGCGTCGCTCATGGCAGGCTCCTGTGGCAGCGGGTCTTGTGGGCGCTGTCGGCGCGCAGCACCTGCCAGGGCGTGGAGGGCCCGAGACAGCGCTCCTCGACGAAGCGGCAGCGCCCGGAGAAGTCGCAGCCCTGTCCGCCCGGCCGCGGCACCTCGCCGGCGATGACGGGAAGCCGCGTCGCACCGGGCGCAATCAGCGCCGGCTCGCAGTCGAGCAGCGCCTGCGTGTAGGGATGGCAGGGGTTGCGGAAGATCGCCTCGACCGGCCCTTCCTCGACGATCCGCCCCGCATACATGACCGCGACGCGGTCGCAGATCTCGGCGATGACCCCGAGATGATGCGAGATGACGAGGATCGCCACGCCCGCCTCTTCCCGGAGCGTGCGCATCAGGTGGAGGATCTGCGCCTCCATCGTCACGTCGAGCGCCGTCGTCGGCTCGTCGGCGATCAGCAGCGCCGGCTTCATCAGCAGGGCGGCGGCGATCGCCACCCGCTGCAGCATGCCGCCGGAGAGCTGGAACGGATAGGCGTCCAGCTTGCCGGCCGGGTCGGGGATGCCGACGTCGCGCAGTGCGGCGACGATGCGGTCCCGCTTCTGCGCTTTCGTCCCGCGGTCGCGCCAGAGGAGATCGATGAGCTGGCGGCCGAGCGTGTGGACCGGGCTGAAGGCCGTCATCGGGTTCTGGAAGATCATCGCCGCCGCCGGCCCGCGCAGGCGGGCGCGCGCCGCCGGGCTGGCGGCGAGCATGTCGTTGCCGGCAAGCATGAAGCGCTCGCCCGAAAGCCGCGCCACCTTCGGCAGCAGGCCGAGGGCGGCGTGCGCCAGCGTCGACTTGCCCGATCCGCTCTCGCCGATGATGCCGACGATCTCGCCCGGCTGGACCATGAGATCGGCGCCGATCACCGCCGGAAACACGCCGCCGTAGCTGATCGAGATGCCGCGGAGATCGAGGACCGGCGCGCTCATGGCCTGCGCTCCGGGTTGAGCTTGGGATCGAGCGCGTCGCGCAGCGCCTCGCCGAAGAAGGTGAAGCCGATGGTGGCGAGGATCAGCGGCGCGCCGCCGGCGATCACCGGCACGGGGCTGTTGCGGATGACGGCGAAGCCGTCGCTCAAAATATTGCCCCAGCTCGGGATCTGCGGCTTCACCCCGAGCCCGAGGAAGGAGAGGCCCGCCTCCAGCGTGATGACGGTGGAGATGTCGAGGCAGGCGAGGATGAGCAGCGGACCGATGACGTTCGGCAGGATGTGGCGGAAGAGGATGCGCGGCGTGCCGGCGTTCATCGCCTGCTCGGCGCGGATGAAGTCGCGCGCCTTGAGGCTCAGCGTCTGCGTGCGCACGAGGCGCGCATAGGACGGCACCGCATAGAGGACGATGACGAGGATGACGGTGGAGACGCCCGGCCCGATCAGCACGACGATGGCGAGCCCGAGCATGATCATCGGCAGCGAGCTGACGCCGTCGAAGAGGAGGATCAGGATCGAATCCAGCCAGCGCGGCCCGTAGCCGGCGATCATGCCGAGCGGCAGGGCGATGGCGATGGCCACCGCGAGCGAGGTGAGCGCCACCGTCATCGCCGTGCGTGTGCCGACGATGACGCGGGAGAGGAGGTCGCGGCCGAGCTGGTCCGTGCCGAGGAGATGGGTGAAGGACGGATCGGCGAGCCGGTCCTTCACGCTGATCGCCGTCGGATTATAGGGTGCGATGAGCGGGGCGAAGAGCGCGGTGAGCACGATCAGCACGACCAGCGTGAGGCCGATCGCCCCCAGCGGATGCGACAGGATGTGGAGGAGCGTCAGGCGGATGCGCCGCGCCACGCCGGGCTCGGGGGAAAGCGGGATCGTGTGTGCCTCCATCGCCATGTCAGAGCGTGCTCCTGACACGGGGATCGAGGACGGCGGTCGCCGCGTCGGCGACGATCATGCAAGTGACGTAGAGGCCGGAGGTGACGAGCACCGTGCCCATCACCAGCGGATAGTTGCGCGACATGACGGCGTCGTAGGTCATCTTGCCGAGGCCGGGGCGGGTGAAGACGATCTCGGCGAAGACCGAGCCGGTGAGCAGCCCGCCGAAGCCGATGGCGATGACGGGAAGCACCGCCAGCACCGCCTGCTTCAGCGCATAGCGATAGGTGATGCGGGCCTCGGCGACACCGAAGGCGCGCAGCGTGCGCACGTAGTCCTCGCCCATCGCCTCGATCATCTCGGCCCGGATCAGCCGCGAGACGTAGCCCACCCAGCCGAGGCCGACGGCGAAGGACGGCAGGATCAGCGCGCGGAGCTGCGCGCCGAAATCGCCGGGCGCGCCGGCGCCGATGGCCGGCAGCCAGTTGAGCCAGACGGCGAAGACCAGCAGCGAATAGAGCGCGACGACGAAGGAGGGCACGGCGACGAAGGCGATGGAGACGAGGCCGATCAGCCAGTCGCCCCATTTGCCGTGATGGACGACGGCGACGCAGCCGAGCAGCATGCCGAGCGCCACGGCCCAGAGGAAGCTCGCCAGCGCCAGCGTCACGGTATAGGGCAGCACTTCGAGGATCATCGTCAGCACCGGCCGTCGGCTCCAGACGTCCTGGCCGAGATCGCCCTG
>Ga0206118_100886_pt1 | contig 10681 bp, 9 predicted proteins | sample 3A20Ametagenome_FD_177999 | JGI IMG/M metagenome (GOLD analysis project Ga0206118, IMG submission 177999) | Enriched microbial communities from leaf-cutter ant dump, University of Wisconsin, Madison, United States - 3A20A | ecosystem: Environmental > Terrestrial > Nest > Insects nest > Nest dump...
AAGCGCCAGCGCCAGCCCCATATTCTTGGCATGCAACTCTTTCGGCGCCGTCATCGGTCCGAATTCCGGATCGAACCCGACATCGCCATCGGCGGTGCGATAGTAGTATTCTGCATAGATCACCTGCCGCGCCTTGGGAAAGATCTCCCGCAGGTAAAGCGTCTCTCCCCATCCCGGATGGCCGACGATCAGATCTGGTTCGAACCCCCGTTGCTTCAGGCGTATGGCTGCCTTGGCGGCCGCCTCGGCGCGGATCAGGTCGGCCTCGGCGCGGATCGCCTCCTTGAGGATCTCCCGACTGCTCGAGCGCTCCGCCTCCCATTTCTCCATCGCCATGCCGGGCAGGGGGCGGCCGGTAGGGGAGGCGACGGCGGCGACGGTGTGTCCCCGCGCTGTCGCCGCCTCGGCCACGAAGCCGAACTGGGCGGGGAAGTTGTTGTGCACGAACAGGATGTTGCTCATTTTCGTTCACCATAGGGTCGCGCGGCCTGCGGAGTCCAATTGCGGCAGAAGCTGATGAAGATCACCACGGCGAGCGGTGCCTGTGCCGCATTTGATTTGTCAGTGCCATGCGCCAGTCGACCGCTACTCATTCACCGCTGCGCCGCGTTACTGAGCAACCGATCGAAATACACCACCGTCCGCTCCAGCCCGTGCCGCAGCGTCACCCTCGGTTCCCGGCCCGGAGTCTCGCGGGCCAGAGCGATGTCCGGGCGGCGTTGCCGCGGGTCGTCCTGCGGCAGCGGCAGACTGACGATGCGCGAGCGGCTGCCGGTGGTCTCCAGCACCAGCTCGGCCAGTTCGGCGATGGTGAACTCGTCCGGGTTGCCGAGATTGACCGGTCCGCCAAACCCCGCCGCCCGTCACCAGCACCCGCCGGGTGCCACCGGTCAAGGGGCGCTTCCCGTCACCGGGCGAGCTCCTGCGCACGCGCCAGCGCGCTTGCGAGGCCGGCGAGCGACACGTTGAACGGCGTCGCCGCGCCGCCATCCGCCGTCGCCGCGACCTTCAGCACAGTGCCGCTTGCCAGCGCCGCCACCATGTCGCTCCCGAAGCTGAGCGGCACCATGCAGCCCTGCGGCAGGCAGGTGCGGAAGCGCAGGCCGGACAGCGGCTGGCCATCGTCGATCGAGAGGCTGACGCCCTTGTCGAGGTCGAGGCCGAACGGCAGCACCAGGGTCCCCGATGCCCCGTCGGTGCTGGGCGCCATCTCCACGGCCAGCAGACGCTGGCGGCTCTGGTTGTCGACCTGTTCCTGCTGCACCAGGCAGCCGATCCGGCCTTCCGGCTGCCGCACCTGGCAGCGCACCGTCCAGTCGCCGTGCGTTTCCGTCACCGCCGAAGCGCCGCCCGGCAGGGTCACGGCCTGTTGTGCCGCTGCCGGCAGGGCCAGTGCAACCAGCATCGCAGCCAGGAATATCCGCATCGCAACTGTCCCGAGATCTTGGTTCGCTTCGAGTCTATATCGGCGTCCGGCACGCCCGTACAGGCCGCATCGGAATGCATCCTGGAAGGGAACAGGTGGTCGGCGACGAGTCCATCCGCGCCGACCACCAGCCCACCGCTCACGGACCCGAGTTGGAGCGGCATTCCTTGCGAACCTGTGATCGGCCCCTCATGGGTCGGGCCTTCCCCGCGCCCGGCCTCGTTGACTAGACTAATGCGCTGCGCGGTTTCCGGAACCGGGCACGACGGGGCAGATCGGGGCGATTGAGGGCATCGGCACCATGGCGTTCGACGAAAACCGCGATGGCAGCGGCAACCGCCTGCTCACGGGCTGGAAGCAGGTCGCCTTCTATTTCGGCAAGGACGAATCGACCGCCAAGCGCTGGGCCGCCCAGCGCGGCCTCCCCATTCATCGCGTGCCCGGCGAGAAGCGGGCGAGCGTCTACGCCTGGTCGGCCGAGCTCGAAACCTGGCTCCGTCGGCAGGACGATATCCCCGTCGCGCCGCAATTGCAGGTTGTCCCGCCCCAGCCCGTCGCCGCCATCCCCGACGCTCCCGGGCCGGCGGGCCATACCAGCCGCCTCGGGCCGGCCGCGCTGGCGCTGGTGATGCTGGCTGCCGTCGCCATTATCGCCGCGCTCGGCTGGCGCGCGGTCGAACGGCCCGCCACGGCGTCGCATATGCCGACCGCCGCTGCCGAAAGCCTCTATCTCGACGGCGCCTTCCACCTCGAGCAGCGCACTGCCGACGGTCTCCACCGCGCCATCGGCCTTTTCACCGCTGCCGTCGCCGCCGACCCGGACTACGCCCGGGCCTATGCCGGCCTCGCCGATGCCTACAACCTGCTGAGCCAGTACACCGACACGCCGCCCGCCGAAGCCTATCCCCAGGGCCGCGCCGCGGCCGAACGCGCCATCGCGCTCGATCCCACCGACGCCGGGGCTCATGCCGCGCTCGCCTTCAACAGCTTCTACTGGCAGCACGATTTCAAGGGTGCCCTGGCCCAGTTCCAGAAGGCGGTGACGCTCGATCCGGCCAATGCCCGCGCCCACCACTGGTATGCGCTGGCCGCCATGCACAACCGCCGCTTCGACCTCGCAGAGCGCGAGATCCGCGAGGCGCAGCGGCTCGATCCGCGCGCTCCCGCCATACTGGCAAACAAGGGGCTCATCCTGTTTCACGCCGGCAAGGTCGACGAGGCGCTCGCCATCCTCGACCCGCTCGCCGAGGCCGAGCCGCAGCTGATGTCGCCGCATGCCTATCTCGCCACCATCTATCTCAGCACCGGCCGCGACCAGGACTTCCTGCGCGAGTACCGCGCCGTCGCCGAACTGTCGGACAGTTCTCCGCAACAGGCCATCGCCGCTGCCGCCGCTTCTGGCCTTGCCGACGGCGGTGGGGATACCATGCTCACCGCCATGCTGGCCGCCCAGCAGGCCGAGTACGCCGCCGACCGCGAGCCGGCCTTCAAGCTGGCGCTGACCGCCGCCATGCTCGGCGACACGGCGCTGGCACTGCGCTACCTCCAGGCGTCCTATACCCGCAACGAGCAGGATATTCTCGGCATCCGCCTCGAACCCGCTCTTGCGCCTCTGCGCAGCGATCCAACCTACCGCACCCTCGTCGCCGAAATCGGCTTCGACAACGACTAGCCGATCAGCGGGCAGGGGTTCTCTGCCCTGCCGTGGACGCCTCGGACATAGGTAACCATCCGAATATCTGCCGACGGTTACATGCCTCACTGTAATATCGACAGTGTCTCATCAGACATATCCGCAGAAAATACCAATGCGGAAAAAATGATGCGACATCGGTACTGCAGAAATGGAGGCGTCCGTGGGGGCTGTCCTGTCCAGGGTTCTGGTCTGTTTCTTCGTCGCCGCCATCGCACTTCATCCCGCCCATGCGCAGGATACCGGGACTTTCGGGATCACCACGGTCAATCCGCCCGGCTTTGATTTTCATCTGCTCGATCGACTGAGCGGCGACGGCACTCTCGCAACCGGCCAGTGCAACGAGATCGCTGCCGCCTTGCCCGATTATGGACCGTGGATCGTTCGCCAGCCGAACTTTCAGTTCAGCATGGCGTTCGGGCAGCCTTGCGCCGGCCTTGCCGGACTGCTCGTTCAGGTGCCATCCGTCGATTTCTACTGCAACCCCAACGCCATCTGCGGTGGCGATCCGACCGAACCCATCTTCATTCCGATTTTCCGGGGCGGTGGTGGAAATGGCAGCGTCAACGGCTACTCCGGCGGCGCTCCCAGAGCGCCCTCGAATATTGCCTACAGCTATCCCTATGTCGTGGCTCTGGCAGAGACGAAGGATACGGTCACCTGCACCGGCACGATAATCGGTCAGTCTGCCATCCTCACCGCAGCCCATTGCATCTGCAAGGGCACTCAAAATCATAGCCTGAACTGGGCCTTCATCGGCAACAGCATCATCAGCGGCGATCCACTGTCCAAGGGCGAGAGCGCGTGGATCGATATCAGCGGCGCAACGAGCGAATTCTTCCAGTGGAGCTGCAGCTCCAGTGATGACGACCTGCGCCGCGACTATGACGTGGTCGTTCTCAGGCTACGGTATGAACTTGGCGTCAATCCCGAGTTCATCGCGACCATCCCCGAATTGGCGTTCTACGAAATGCTCCGCCACGAACCCGGCGAGGCCTACGCCGTTGGGTTCGGCGCCTCCGAATACAGCACCAGGGGCGGCTCCAAGCGCCATGCGGTCATTCAGCCCTGGATGTGCGCCGAGAACCCCACCTATCCGCGTGACTGCAACGGGCCGCATGAGTTCCGGGCCAGCGATCAGGAGAGCCATATCGATACCTGCCTGGGCGACAGCGGCGGGCCGGTCATGCGGTTCTATCAGGGCCTCAGGGTCGTCTACGGCGTGACATCGCGCGGCTTCGGCAATGAGGTTTGCGGCTCCGGCGGCATCTATGTCGGCATTTTCGGCGATCGGGACACCAACCAGGGCCTGGCATTCCATGCCTGGCTCCGCCGCTTCATCTAGGAGATGTCGATGGGTTGCCGGCGCGCCTCGGCAGTTGCAGCTCTGCGACCATCATGGGTCGGCCTCGCCCGGCTCGTGAAGGCGGCCATACTGTCGATCGTCGCGGCAATGGGTTGGCATGGCGGCGCCTTTGCCGCGGATGTCGGCGTTGCTTCCTATTTCCGCTCCCTTCCCGCCGGCGACCGCATCCTGCACGGCGTCGAGGTCGATGGGCGCTACCGGCGCGTCCAGCACATCGTCGCCCTCAGGGGCGGAACCTTCGAATGCGCCGCCACGCTGATCGAGCCGGACATCGTCGACGGCAGGGTGATCGGCTGGAACGTCAGGGACTGGCCGCTGCCAGAGGGCGGCCAGCCCAATACCATCGACTATCCGCACTGGGCCGTGACCGCCGCCCATTGCGTCGTCGATGTCGATCCCGGGGCGCTTTACGTCATCAGCGGTGCGCTGCAGGTCGGCGCCGCCGATATCGGCATTCGCCAACCCGTATCCGACGTCATCCGTCCCGATGGTCGCTTTGGGGTAGGGCGCTTCGGCATCTTTACGAGAGCCAATGACATAGCGCTGCTCTACCTGGCAGGCCCCGTGCCTTTCGGCGACGGCAGCACGGACTTCCGGCCCCACAGCATCGGCTTTCCCGAGGGACGCGACTGGATGACGGCCCCGTATGCGGCCGCCATTGTCGCCGGCTGGGGGCTCACCGAAACCGGCGAGGCTTCCGGCGACCTGCTGGAGACCGTGCTGCCGCTCGTCGATATGGCAACCTGCGCGCCGGTATTGCTGAAAGACGAGAGCACCCATCTCGCGCCGCCCGCCAACACGCTTTGTGCCGGCTTCAGCACCGGCGGCTACGATTCCTGCACCGGCGACAGCGGCGGCCCGCTGTTTCACCGCTCCGGCAAGGCCTCTTCGCCGGTTCTGCTCGGCGTCCTGAGCTGGGGCACCGAGTGCAGCGCGGGCGGCAGCTATGGGGTCTACACCGACGTGGCCAAGCTCGAGGGCTGGATGAAATCGATGATCGAGGACCACCTGAAACAACCTGACTAGGGAGCACGGAATGACAGTTACGAGACGCGGATTTCTGTCCGGCATGGGTGCGACGCTCGGGTCGCTGGCCGTGCCGGGGGCTTGGGCCCAGGACATTGCCGACCCCCAGGCCAGCCAGTTCGGATTCGGCTGGGAGCCCGATGGCCTGATCGAAGAAGAACGGCTCGATCTGCCCTTCCGGGCCAATCTGCCCAGCAAGCTGCTTCTGAAAAACCTGCCGGATGTCTACAATCAGGGGAAGCTGAACAGCTGCGTCGCCAATGCGGTGGGCGCCGGGGTCCAGGTCGCCCGGCTGGTCAACAAACACACGCCGGATTTCGTGCCTTCCCGCCACTTCGTCTACTACTATGCCCGCAAGGCCACCGGCACCGAGGCCTTCGATCGCGGTTCCAGGATTTCCAACGCCATCAAGGTGGTCAGGACGCTCGGCGTCTGTCCGGAAACCGTGTGGCCGTACGACAATATTCCCGGTAGTGGCCCAGACCGGAGGTTTCCTCCGGGCGCGCGGGGCGGCATCGAGCCCGACGCCGCGGCGCGGCAAGCTGCCAGCCCGCATGTCGTCATCGAATGGGCGCCGATCACCGTATCGGCGAAGAACGTCCGTTCGGCGCTGGCCTTCGGCTTTCCCGTCATCTTCGGGTTTCAGGTCTACACCAACATGTTCGGCAAGTCCGGTCCGGTCGACACCCTTCGCCTGCCGACCTCCGGGGACCAGAAGATCTCCGGGCATGCCGTAGCCATCGTCGGTTATGACGACGACACCAGGATGTTCCGGATCCGCAATTCATGGGGCGATACGGTGCATCAGCGCGGCTACTACGACATGGCCTACGACTATGTCCTGAACACCGACTATTCCTTCGATTTCTGGACCATCACCGACACTGCCGGCATGACCGACGCGAACTGATGGCTTTGCCCGGCGAGGCTATCCCTTCGCCGGGCGCTGCACCGAAGGCTGGGCGCAACCGGGCGCCCTCCCTGCACGTTGATCCGCATCGCAGAGGAGGAACCAGCCATGTCCATCGACGCCGAAGCCCGTATCCGCGATCGCGCCTACGCCTTGTGGGAGTCCGCCGGCCGCCCCGACGGTCACGACAAGGAGTTCTGGGCCGCCGCCGAACGCGAGTTCGCCGACCAGTCCACCCTCGATCGTTCAGCCGAAGAGTCCGAGCTCGAACTTCCGCCGACGGTCGCAGGGCTGCCTGTTCACTGACGCTGCCCCGTTCGGACGGCGACCGCGCCGACCACCATCGCCGTCTTGACGGCGCCCAAATGGCACCACGCACCCGGAAGTGGACGCCTGCGCGGCTTTCTGCGTTTAGGAATGCGGTGGAACTCCGTTTTTTCCGTTCAGAAGGCGTTCATCTTCGTGGCCATCGCGAGGTCGCTTCGTGATCGCGTGACGCCATTATCGACACACTCTGGACTCGCTCAATTCCTTCCGGTAACGTTCCCGGCAAGTGAGCGCGGTCAACCGCGCCGGAGGAGCAGGCGAGCGTGGCGAAGCGGCCCACCATCATCGATGTCGCGAAGCTGGCCGGGGTGTCCAAGAGCACCGCGGCGCGGGCGTTGACCGATGCGGCCGACGTCAACCAGGCCACGCGCGACAAGGTGCGGAAGGCGGCGGTGGCTGTCGGGTATGAGCGCAACCATCTGGCGGTGGGCATGCGCTCGGGCCGCTCGGGACTGTTCGGACTGGTGATCCCGGATATCGCCAACCCGTTCTGGGCCGAGGTGGCGCGCGGGGCGCAGGATCTGGTGGCGGAGAACGGCGCATCGCTGCTGGTATTCTCGTCGAACTGGGATCATGACCGCGAGGCTTCCCACCTGCGGGCCCTGCGGCAGGCGCGGGTCGAGGGCGCGATCGTCAACCCCGTCTCCGACAATGTCGACGATTTCGGCCGCTTCGGCGTGCCGCTGGTGCTGATCGGCTCATCGGCCGAACGCTTTCCCGACACGCCATCGATCGGCTCGGACATCAGGCAGGCCGTGCGGCTGGGGCTCGATCACCTCAACGAACGGGGGCACTCCGCGCCGGCGCTGATCGTGGGGCCACGCTCGCGCCTCGCCCGCGCGCGGTTCCTTCGCAGCGTCCACGAGCATTGCCTCGAGCGCGATATCGACCCGGCCATCCTGCCGGTCGAGGACGCCGACTACACTTTCGAAGGCGGCCAGGCGGCGATGCGGCGTCTGCTGGCAGGGAAGCCGCAATCCCATCTCACCGTCTTCTGCGCCAACGACCTGATGGCGCTCGGCGCGCTGCTCGCCGCCCGCGAGGCCGGGCGCGACTGCCCCGGCGACGTGTCGATCCTCGGCTTCGACGGCGTCCCCGGCGGCGCCTTCTCCTGGCCGGGTCTCACCACCATCGAAAAGCCGGCCCGCGAGATGGGGCGTCGCGCGGCCCAGGCCCTTTTCGACGAAATCGCCGGCCGTCCGGTCCGCGGCCGCACCTACCTGCCGTGCCGCCTGATCGAGCGAGGCTCGCTCGCCGACCTCAACAGCGCACGAACACCCGTCCGCGTCGCGGCTTCAGGGGGGAATTAGCCGCCAATGTCTGCGCTTACGCCACGAACCTCTGCCACTCCCGCACCCGGCCAGTCCATTCGGACTGCGCCCCACACCGGGAACGTTCCCGGTAATACTTTCCGCCGCTGGTGGCCCTACTACCTGATGATGGCCCCCGGCCTGATCTTCTTCCTGATCTGGCACTATTTCCCGATCTGGGAAGCCAAGATGGCCTTCGAACAGGTAAGAATTATCCCGCCCAACATCTGGGTCGGCCTCAAGCATTTCCAGACATTGTTCGCCTCGCCGGTGTTTTACACAGTTCTGGCCAACACGCTGATCATCTCGACGATGAAGATCATCTTCGTGTTCCCCATCCCCATACTCGTTGCCCTGCTGCTCAACGAGGTCCGCTCGGGCAAGCTGCGCAAGTTCGTCCAGTCCGCCATCTACCTGCCGCACTTCCTGAGCTGGGTGGTGATCGCCGGCATCTTCATCGCGCTGCTTTCGCCCTCCGACGGCGCGGTGAACCAGATCACCGGCTTTTTCGGCGCCAAGCCAACCTCTTACCTGACCGATGGCTTCGCCACCCGCTGGGTGCTGGTCATCTCCGAAATCTGGCGTTCCGCAGGCTGGGACAGCCTGCTCTACCTCGCCGCCATCATCGGCATCGACCAGTCGCTCTACGAAGCCGCCGAACTCGACGGCGCCAGTCGCTGGCAGAAGATCCTGCACGTCACCATCCCGGGGATCGTGCCGACCATCGCCACGCTCTTCATCCTCAACATGGGCATGTTCCTGTCGGCCGACCTCAACCAGGTCATCAACTTCCTCAATGACGTGAACCGGAATCAGATCGATATTCTCGATACTTACGTCTACCGGCTAGGTCTCAGGACCGGCGAATACTCTCTCGCCACGGCGGCCGGCTTGTTCAAGGCGGTGCTGGGGATGATCATGATCCTTGCGGCCCATTTCTTCTCCAAGCGCCTGACGGGCAAGGGGGTGTGGTGATGGCTGCGACCACACACCCCGCCGCCGAGGCCCGGTCGCGCGACATCGCCATCCGTCGCACCCCGCTCGAGCGGATGGAATATGCCCTGATCGTCTCCACGCTGCTTCTCCTCGTGGTGGTGACGGTTCAGCCCATCCTCAACCTCATCGCCATGTCGCTGTCGGATCCCAGCCGCGTGGCGGGAATGAGCGGGCTCACCATCATCCCCGAGGGGTTCTCGCTCGATGTGTGGATGCTGCTGCTCCAGCATCCGCTGGTGCAGAAGGGCATCCTCAACTCCATCCTCATCACCGGCACCGGCACGATCATCGGCGTCATGGGCACTGCGCTCATGGCCTGGGGCCTCAGCCGACCGAACCTCCCCGGTCGCAGGCTCATCTTCGTGCTGGTGCTGGTGACCATCGTGTTCGAGCCCGGCATCATCCCCGACTATTTCCTGATGAAGCGCATGGGGCTGCTCGACACCTATTGGAGCGTCATCCTCTACAAAGCGGTGAACGCCTGGTACCTCATCATCCTCGTGCGCTTCTTCGAGGAAATTCCCGAGGAACTGCTGGAAGCCGCCGAACTCGACGGCGCCAACCCCTTCCAGATCTTCTTTTCCGTGGTGCTGCCGCTCGCCCGGCCGGCGCTGGCGACGATCGCGCTCTTCTACCTCGTCTTCCACTGGAACGAGTTCTTCCGCGCCATGATCTACCTCAACGACCAGGGCAAGTGGCCGCTGCAGGTGGTGCTGCGCCAGTTCGTGGTCGAGGGCGACAAGCTGGCCATCGTCGGCGCCAACAACGCGGCCAACAATATCGGCGTGGCGCAGATCAACCTCAAGGCGCTGAAGGCCGGGATGATCATCATGACCATCCTGCCGATCATCGCGATCTACCCGCTGATCCTGAAATTCTTCACCAAGGGCACCATGAGCGGAGCGCTCAAGGGATGACGCACGCGGTGAAGCAGGACCTGAACAACAACGTATAACGGAGGAGACTATCCATGCTTAAGCGACTGCTTCTGACCACCACGGCTCTGGCCCTCGGACTGGCGATGGCCGCGCCGGCTCTCGCCGATCCGACCGTGATCCGCTTCGTGTCCAAGGATCTGCTCTCGACCAATCCGCCCGACGTCGCCCATATCGAGCGCATCGAGGCGGCGCTGAAGGCGCAGGGCACCGATCTCGACATCCAGATCGTCGACCTGCCGTCCTCGGGCTATGCCGACGCGCTCTCGACCATGCTGCTTTCCGGCGACATCCCCGACCTGATCTACTTCCAGGGCGGCGATGCCAAGATGGCCGACCAGGGCATTCTCGAAGACCTGAACCCGTGGATCGAGAAGGAGCCAAACCTCAAGGCCGCGCTCTGGCCGCACAATGTCGAGCGCCTGAAGAACTACCCCTATCTGCTCTACATCTATCCGCCGCGCGCGCCCCAGCCGGTGATCCGCAAGGACTGGCTCGACAAGCTCGGCATCGCCCCGCCCCAGACGGTCGATGAATACGAGGCCTTCTTCAAGGCCATTCACGACGCCGATCTCGACGGCGATGGCACGCCGGGCAACACGCTGGGCGTGACCACCGCCGACAACACCAACGAGCTCGACTCGATCTTCAACCAGGCCTTCGGCATCACCGGCACCTGGATGAAGGACGCT
>Ga0206118_100888_pt1 | contig 10646 bp, 11 predicted proteins | sample 3A20Ametagenome_FD_177999 | JGI IMG/M metagenome (GOLD analysis project Ga0206118, IMG submission 177999) | Enriched microbial communities from leaf-cutter ant dump, University of Wisconsin, Madison, United States - 3A20A | ecosystem: Environmental > Terrestrial > Nest > Insects nest > Nest dump...
GTGTGCGGCCGGAGGGCGTGCTCGTCTCGCGCGAGGCGCGCGAGGGTTTCATGCCGGTCGAGGCGCATATCATCGAGCCGCTCGGCTCGCACGACATCGTCGACCTCAAGGTGGGCGACCAGATGCTGCGCGCACGCACCAAGAGCGGCTTCGTGGCCGGTCCGGGCGAGGCCGTCTTCGCCCGCGTCGACCCCGCCCAGGCGCATTTCTTCAACACCGCGACCGGCGCGTCGCTCGGGATCAGACTCTGATGGCGCATATCGAACTCAAGGGCATCACCAAGACCTTCGGCAGCCATGCGGCGCTGAAGAACCTCGACCTCGAAATCGCCGACGGCGAGTTCTTCGTCCTCCTCGGCCAGACCGGCGCCGGCAAGACCACGACGCTGCGGCTGATCGCCGGCCTGGAGAAGCCGACCGCGGGCAAGATCCTCATCGACGGCGAGGACGTCGCCGATTGGGGCGCGGCCGAGCGCGACGTCGCCCTGGTGCTGCAGCAATATTCGCTCTACCCGCGCTACACCGTGCGGGAGAACCTCGAATTCCCGCTGAAATCGCGCATCCGCCGGGTGGAGCCCGCCGAGATCGCCGAGCGCGTCGCCCGCGTCGCCAGGACGCTGCGCATCGAGCACCTGCTCGACCGCAAGACCGACCGGCTGTCGGGCGGCGAGATGCAGCGCGTCTCGATCGGCCGCGCCATCGTCCGCAAGCCGCGCGTCTTCCTGATGGACGAGCCGCTGTCGGCGCTCGACGCCAAGCTGCGCGAGGCACTGCGCACGGAGCTCAAGAACCTGCAGATGAACCTCGGCGCGACCTTCCTCTTCGTCACCCACGACCAGATCGAGGCCATGTCGATGGGCGACAAGATCGGCGTGCTCAACGACGGCCAGCTCGTGCAGACCGGCACGCCGCAGGAGATCTACCGCAACCCGGTCAACACCTTCGTCGCCCGCGCCGTCGGCTCGCCGCCGATGAACCTGATCGCCGGCACGCTTGCCGGCGGCGAGGCGGTCGCCACTGAGGGCTATCGCCTGCCCTTCGCAAGCGGCCACGCCGTGGCCGCGGACGGCCGGCCGCTGACCTTCGGCATCCGCCCCGAGGACCTCTTCCTCGACGGCGGCGCGCCGGGCGAGGCGCGCGTGCACGACGTCGAGAACCATGGCGTCGAGAAGATCGTGACGCTGCGAACGGGCGGCGAGACGCTGCTGCAGGCAACGGTGCCGGCGCAGACCGACCTCGCCATCGAGGAGGCCGTGCGCTTCTCCTGGAACCCGGAGAAGGTCGTGCTGTTCGACGGCGGCAGCGGCGTCAGCCTGCGGCACGCCGGCTGATCACTATCCCGGGAAGCGCCGGCGATAGAGTTCGATCGCATCGGGGTTGCGCAGGTTGACCGGCAGTTCCCCCTTGAGGATGCGCAGCACCTCGTCGGCCGCGCCCTTGCCCATCCGCATCATGCTCTCCTCGGTGATGCCGGCGAGGTGCGGGGTGACGATAACGTTGTCGAAGCAGAAATAGGAATGATCGGGCGGCAAGGGCTGCGTCGAGAACACGTCGAGCGCCGCCCCGCCGATCCTGCCTTCCCGCAGCGCCGCAATCAGCGCCTCGTCCTCGACGACAGAGCCGCGCGAGACGTTGACGAGGATCGCCCCCGGCTTCATGCGGCCGATGCGGCGGCCGTCGATGAGGCCCGTCGTCTCCGGCGTCAGCGGGCAGCAGAGGACGACGACGTCGGCGGTCGAGACGAGATCGTCGACCGACACGAAGCGCGCGCCCTCCGGCAGGCCTTGCGGCGAGCGGCTGTTGGCGACCACCTCCATGCCGAAACCGTGCTTGGCGATGCGGAAGACCGCCTTGCCGACATTGCCCATGCCGACGATGCCCATCGTCCGTCCGCCGAGGTCCAGCGCTTGGTCGGAATGGGCGCGCCCCGTCGCCCAGCCCTCACTCCTCAGATCCCGGTCCATCGGCCGGAACCGGCGGAGCAGCGCGAGCGTCACCAGGAAGACGTGTTCGGCGACCGTCGGCGCGTTGACGGCCGGCACGTTGGCGACGAGCACGCCGGCACGGGTTGCGGCCTCGACGGGGATCATGTCGAGGCCGGCGCCGTGCCGCACCGCGGCGCGCAGCGCCGGCGCATCCTCGAAGAAGGCTGGCGGGATCGGCGCGCGCACGACGACGACCGCCGCGCCGCGCCCCTCGCGAAGCAGCGTCTCGGGGTCGGGCGCGGAGGCGACGCGGAATTCGCCCGCGGCCCTGAGCATGGCCTCGACGGCGGGATGCAATGGATGCGTGGAAAAGATAAAGCTCATCGGCCCTCCCGCCAGCGAGACCTATTCGGCAGCCGTCGCCGGCCCGCCGATGAGGCCCTTCCAATAACTCTCCGCCCCCTGCAGATGCGCGTTCATCAGCGCCTGGGCGAGATTGCCGTCGCGGGCGAGCAGCGCCTCGTAGATGCGGATATGCTCCTCGTGCGAGCGCCGGCTGCGCGCGGCGTCGCCGAAATAGATCGGCAGGCGCTGCTCGCCCATCGTGTAGTAGACGCTGCAGACCCGGTGGAAGACGCTGTTCTTGGTGGCGCGCACGATCTCCAGGTGAAAATCCCGGTCCTCGCGCGCCAGCCCCTCGCCCGCCGAGATCTTGGCTTCCGATATCGCGAGGATCTCGCGCAGGCGCTCGTAGTTCTCCTCCGTCGCCCGCACACAGGCGAGCTCGGCGGCCTTGATCTCGTGGATCTTGCGCAGCTCCACCGTCTCGTAGATCAGGATCGGATCGAGCGGCAGGCCGGCGCGGGCGAATAGCGCCATCGCCTCGACGCTCGCCTCCGTCGTCGTCAGGTAGATGCCGGATTTCGCGCGACGCTCGACGATGCGCATCGCCTCCAAGATCGCCAGCGCCTCGCGGATCTGCCCGCGGCTGACGCCGAAATGCTCCGCAAGCTCCCGTTCCGAAGGCGTGCGGCCGTTACCGCTCGAATTCGAGAAGAGATATGCCGCGAGGTCGGAGAGGAGGGAGTTTTCTTTCATCGTCACTGTCTTCGCGCGTGAGCCTCCAGAACCCGCCGGTTGACGGTGAAGCCCAGGCCGGGTTTGTCGGGAATCTCTATCATGCCGTCCGTCACGGACACAGCCTCCTCGACGAGATCGTGGATCATCGGGTTCGCGCCGAGCGAATATTCGATGACGAAGCTTGCAGGCGACGCCGCACACAGGTGCAGGCCCGAGAAGAAGCACGGAGCGCCCGCCCACAGATGCGGCGCGAAGCGGAGGTTGAAGGCGCTCGCCAGCGCGCCGATGCGCATCGCCTCCGTGATGCCGCCGCAGAAGGCCGGATCGGGCTGGAATATATCGGCGGACCGCAGCATGGCAAGGTCGCGGAAGGCGAAGCGCGTCGCCTCGCTCTCGCCGGCCGCGATCGGCACGGTGCCGGCCGCGCGCACCTCGGCCATGCCCGGCTTGTCGTCGGCGATCACCGGCTCCTCGAACCAGGCGAGATCGCAATCGCCGACGAGCCGGACGAAGCGCTTCGCCTCCGCCACCGTGTAGGTCCCGTGCGCATCGACCATCAGGTCCACGCCGGGGCCGATCGCCTTGCGCGCCGCCCTGACGCGCGCGGCCGAGACGTGCGGCGCCCCATCCATGGCGCCGACGCGCATCTTCACCGACCTGAAGCCGCCCGCGGCGATATAGGACTGCAGCTGGTCGCCGATCCTCTCGGCGCTTTCCCAGCCGCCGGAGGCATAGGCCGGCAGTCGGTCGGCCTTGCGCCCGCCGAGGAGCTTCCAGACGGGAACGCCGAGCGACTTGCCGAGAATGTCCCACAGCGCGATGTCGACCGCGCTGATCGCCGCGACGGAAAGGCCGCGCCGGGCGAGCTCCGGCATGGCATGCCCCGCCGAGGCCGCCGTCTCGTGCCGGACGCCGTTGTAGAGCATCTCCCAGATCGCCGAGATGTCGGCCGGGTCGCGGCCGATCAGCCGCGGCCCCACCTCGTGGTTCAGCATGTGGACGAGGGTGCCGTAGGTGCCGGCGCTGCCGGCCGCGTTCTTGCCCTCGCCCCAGCCGACGATGCCGTCATCCGTCTCGATCCGGAGGATAGCCGCGTCGAAGGTCGTCAGCCGGCCGAAATCGCTGCGATGCTGGCGGCTCGCCTCGATGGGAATGCTGACCCACCACGCCTCTACGGTCTTGATACGCATCTCGGCTCCCCCGCCCTCACGGCATGCCCGGCAAGGTCGTCACCTGATCAGCGGCAGGATGGTCTCGGCGGTGATCCGCATCTGATCGTCGTAGAATTTCTCCGTCAGCAGGCTGGAGCCGTGGTCCTGGATGAATTTCAGCTGCTCGGGCGGGATGTCGACCGGGTTGCGCTCCACCATGTCGGGATATTTCGCCGCCGGCGTGCGGTCGACGGGCGCGACGAACTCGTTGGTCACTGCGCCGTTGTAACCGATCTCCTTCAGCGTGCCGATGATCTTCGGCCAGTCGAGCTGGCCGAGGCCGGCGGCGAAGCGGTTGTTGTCGGCGACATGGAAGTCGAACAGGCGCTTTCCGGCGAGCCGGATCGCCTCGTACATGTCCTCCTCCTCGATGTTGAGGTGGAAGGCGTCGAGGCAGACGCCGCAGTCCGGGCTCACCGCCTCGGCGAGCGCCAGCGCCTGGGCGGCGCGGTTGAACAGATAGGTCTCGAAGCGGTTCAGCGGCTCGATGGCCAGCCGAACGCCCTTCTTCTGCGCATGGGCGAAGCATTCGCGGGTGGCGTCGACCACCCATTTCCATTCCTCTTCCTCGGTCCCGTCCGGCACCACCTTGCCGACGGTCGCCGGCACCAGCGTGACGATCTCGCCCTCAAGCTCGCTCACCATGGTGATGACGCTCTTGACGTAGTCGACCGACTTGGCGCGCTGGCCCTCGTCCCTGGCGGCGAGGTTGCGCTCGCCGAGCGTCAGCGTCACCGCGCCCCAGCAGCGGATGCCGTGCTCCTGCAGGAGCGCGCGCGTCTCCTTGACGTCGTATTGCGTCGGCTCGCCGGAAATCTCGATGCTTTCGTAGCCATATTTCTTGATGCGCCTCAGCGTGACGGCGAGCGGCTCCGCCCGCATCCAGTTGTGCGTCGAAAGATGCATGAATGTCCTCCCAGACTGATATCGCCTCCGCGGCCGCCCGGACGGGGCGACGCGGTTTCCTCCTCGCAGCCGCCCCTTTGCTTTTTCGCAATCTGGTTTGGCCAATTATCCTTGAGCAAAGCTCTATCGCAATTTCCATCGGCCCGCAAGCCATCCGGAAGAGGTGTTATTTGCGTTCTTTTTCAGCATCTTTGTCCCCGAATGCGGGATTGCCCTTCCCAGGCCTGCGTGACATGCGGATCGCGACTGGCTTGACCAGATTTTCAGATTTGGTATGACCAGATCGCGGCGTCCGCGGGAGACGGACGGCCGCGTCAAGGCTCGGGAGAAGCCGGAGGGAGGAGACATGAAGATCGGCATGTGCATGTTTCTCTGGACGACGAATGTCGGCCGGGAACACGAGACGCTGCTGCGCGACATCAGGCAGACGGGCTTCGACGGCGTCGAGATCCCGATCTTCGAGGGCACGCCCGACGACTATCGCCGGCTGGGCGACCTGCTCGACGAGATCGGCCTCGAACGCACCGCCGTATCGGCCATGGGCGACCCGGCGATGAACCTGATCTCGCCGGACGCGGCGACCCGCGGGCGCGGCATCGACTACATGAAATGGGCGATCGACTGCGCCGCCGCCCTCGGCGCCGGCACGCTGAGCGGACCGCTGCACTCGACGCTCGGCCTGTTTTCCGGAAGCGGGCCGAGTGCCGACGAACTCGAACGCTCCGTCGCCTCGCAGCGCGCGATCGGCGAACATGCCGCCGGGCGCGGCGTGACGATCGGGCTCGAGGCCCTGAACCGCTTCGAGTGCTACCTCCTCAACACGATGGACGATCTCGCCGCCCATATCGACGCGATCGGCCATCCGAACATCCGCGCCATGTACGATACGTTCCACAGCAACATCGAGGAGGCCGACCCGATCGGCGCCTTCACCCGAAACCGCGACCGCATCGTCCATGTCCACATCTCGGAGAACGACCGCGGCGTGCCGGGCCGCGGCAACATCCCCTGGACGGAGACTTTTGCGGCCCTGCGGGCGAGCGGCTACGACGGCTGGCTGACGATCGAGGCCTTCGGCCGCTCGCTGAAGGACCTCGCCGCGGCCACCAAGGTCTGGCGCGACTTCTCCGAAACCCCCGAGGCGGTCTATCGCGACGGCTACCGTCACATCCGCGACGGCTGGCAGGCGGCGGCGTGATGGCGGCGGCGCCAATCGATCAGTCTGAATTTCGTCCCGGTTCCGCATCGCGTTCCGTTGCGGCCGGGCCTTCCCGGGTTGACGCCCCCGGGCGGAAGACCCACACTTCGACCGAGCGGATGAGGACGCGTCGAAGCGGGAGGCCTCGTTCGCGGGAGGTCACGATGACGGAATCCATCAGGCTCTTTCGGGGCCCGTTCGGCCATGTTTCGTTTCTGAACGTCGGCGGCAACCTCGTCACGCACGCCCATCCCGAAATCCACATCCTGATCTGGCTCTCGGGCTGCGCCGGCACGATGACGATCGGTAACCGGACGCTTATCCCCGAACGCGGCATGGCGATCGGCATCAATTCGTTCGAGCCGCACGATCACACCTTTGCCGAGGGCGAGGTTCCCGGCCAGTTCCTGGCCTTCTACATCGACAGGGAATGGCTGCGCCTGCGGCGCGGCCCGTCTGCCGGTCTCGCCGCCTTCGCCGATCCGGTCGTCCCGCTCGAAAGCTGGCTGGTCGAGGCGGCCATGACGCTGCCGGCGCGGCTCGTCGACGGCGACGACATGACCGGCTACGAGATGGAGCGCTTCCTCGACCACGTCATGGACGCCGCCGACGCGCAGCGCCCGACGGGGGCGGAAACGGCGCGCGGCGGCTGGGATTTCCGCATCCGCAAGGCGATCGCGCTGATGGAGGCGAATGTCGCCGAACGGCTCTGCTTCGAGCAGGTGGCGCGCAGCGTCGGCCTGTCGCGCCCGCACTTCTTCGCCCTGTTCAAGGAGCAGATGGGCGTCACGCCGAACGTCTACTGGAACACGCTGCGCATCGCCGAGGCCATGCGCTGCCTGCAGTCGTCCGACGAGTCGATGATCTCCGTCGCCGGCAATCTCGGCTTCTCCTCGCAGGGCAATTTCTCGCGCTTCTTCCGCGAGCATACCGGCGTGCCGCCGACCGTCTACCGCTCCGCCGCGAACGAAGGGCGCGGCATGCCGCGCGCCGGCGCGCTCTGTCGATAGGGCCGGCGCAGGATTTTCAGACGGAGCGATAGGCGCTCCAGACCGATCGATAAGCCTCCCTTCCCTCCCTTGCCTATGCTCGCTCCATCGGGATCAGGACAGGGAAGCCCATCATGCCGACAGTCACCGTTTCTTCCGTCATCGACGCGCCGATCGAGAAGGTCTGGGCGCGCATCCGCGATTTCAACGGCCTGCCGTCGTGGCATCCGCGCATGGTGAAAAGCGAGATCGAGGACGGCCGCCCGGCCGACGAGATCGGCTGCGTGCGCCGCTTCGAGCTCGTCTCCGGCGCGACTTTGCGCGAAAAGCTCACCGCCTTCTCCGACGCCGACCGCTCCGTCAGCTACAGCATCCTCGAAACGCCGCAGCCGATCTCCAACCATTCGGCGACGCTGACGCTCCGGCGCGTCACCGACGGCGAGCGCACCTTCGCCGAATGGACCGCCACCTTCGACGCACCCGAGGTCGAGGCCGGCAAGGTGGCCGAGGGCATGGGCGCGAACGTCTTCCAGGGCGGCTTCAACGCGCTGAAGGCCCATTTCGCCGAGAACCCGTGAGGAGGAGGCCCATGGCCCTGACGCTGCAATCCTTCCCGACGGCCGAGGCCGCGGGTGCTGCCCTTGCCGCCGACGGCGCCTCCCGCTACCTCGGCGGCGGCACGCTCGTCGTGCGTCAGGCGAACGAGGGCGACGTCTCGTTCTCCCGCTATGTCCGCGCCAGCGATCCAGCGCTTGCAGAAATCCTCGTCTCGGAACGGGAGGCGACGCTCGGCGCCGCGGTGACCATGGGCCGCATCCTCGCCGATCCGCGCCTCGCCTGCCTCGCGGAAGCCGCGCATGCCGTCGGCGGCCCGGCGATCCGCAACATGGCGACGATCGGCGGCAATCTCTACGCCTCCGCCCCCTATGGCGATCTCGGCGTCGCCCTGCTGGCGCTCGATGCGACGGTGGAGATCGGCGGCGAGACGATACCGCTTGCCGATTTCCTGCGCGAACGGGAGGCCAGCCATGCTCGCAGCGTGCTGACGCGCATCCGCTTCGCACTTCCGGAGGACGGGGCGCTGCGCTTCATCAAGGTGTCGAGGATCAGGCCGAAGGGCGTCTCCGTCGTCACCATCGCCGCTCACCTCGTGCTGAAAGACGGCGTGATCGAAAGCGCCCGCATCGCCTATGGCGGCATGGCCGACCGGCCGATCCGCGCGCCGGCGGTGGAGGCGGCCCTTGCCGGGCGGCCGCGCACCGCCGAGGGCATCCGCGCAGCACTCGCCGTCGCGACCGAGGGCACGGCGCCGATCACCGACGCCATCGCCAGCGCCTGGTACCGCACGCAGGTGCTGCCGGTGCATCTCGGCCGGCTGCTTCTGGCCTGAACGGAAGAAGGAGGAGACCATGGCGAAGGTACCGGTCCAGTTCACGCTCAACGGCGAGGAACGCGCGGAATTCGTGGAAAGCGGCGCGACGCTCTTGAAGGCGCTGCGCGAAAAGATCGGCGACATGTCGGTGAAGGGCGGCTGTCATCAGGGCACTTGCGGCAGCTGTTCCGTGCTGATCGACGGGGAGCTGCGGCTCTCCTGCCTGACGCTCGCCGAGATGTGCGACGGCACCTCCATCGAGACGACGGCGGGGCTCGCGAAGGAAGGCGTCCTGCATCCGCTGCAGCGGGCCTTCAACGAGGGCTTCGCCACCCAGTGCGGCTTCTGCACGCCGGGCATGCTGATGGCCGCCCGCGCGCTGCTCGACCGTAATCCGGCACCCACGCGCGACGACGTCGTCGAGGCGCTCGCCGGCAATATCTGTCGCTGCACGGGCTACGAGCCGATCATCCAGGCCGTGCTCGCCGCCGCCCGCGCCAACTCCGTCAACGCGGCCTGAGGGGGATGCCATGGAGATCCGCAAGTCCTACTTTGCCGACGAGCGCAAGGACGATCTGAAGGAGATCGGCAAGCCGAGCCTGCGCGTCGACGCGCTCGGCCACGTCACCGGCACGACCGCCTTCTTCGCCGACCGCAGCTTTCCCGGCCTGCTGCATCTGAGGATGGTGCGAAGCCCCCACCATCACGCCCGCATCCGCGGCATCGATCTTTCCGAGGCGGAAAGACACCCCGGCGTCGTCCGCATCCTGACGGCCGCCGACGTGCCGCACAACGTCTACACCATCCTCACCCTCATCCAGGTCGGGCCGGAGGACGAGACGGTGCTCGCCGTCGACAAGGTGCGTTGGAAGGGGGAAGCGATCGTCGCGATCCTCGCCGACAGCGAGCGCGCGGCAAGCGAGGCCGTCGCCAAGGTGAAGGTGGAGTACGAGGTCCTCACCCCCGTGCTCAGCATCGACGAGGCGCTCGCCCCCGGCGCGCCCATCGTCAACGAATATCACGGCCAGAACTACTATCGCTACGACAGCGGCGAGTGCCGCAAGGTGCGCTTCGGCGATGTCGAGGCCGGCTTCGCCGAGGCCGACCACATCCTCGAACAGACCTACGGCTCCGGCCCGATCGAGCACGCGCCGACTGAGACGACGGGCTGCGTGGTCATGCCGGAGGGCAACGGCCGCTTCACCTGCTACACCAACACGCAGGCGATGTTCTTCACGCTCGACAACACCTCGATCATCCTTGAGATGGAGGGCGCCAAGCTGCACATGGTCGGCGGCACCGTCGGCGGCGGCTTCGGCGGCAAGGTGGACGTCACCGTCGAGCCGATCGCCATCCTCGGCGCCAAACTCACCGGCCGGCCCGTCTCCTTCATCTACAGCCGCGAGGAGGAGATGCAGATCTCCTCGCCGCGCGCGGCGGAAAAGCTCGTCATCAAGGACGGCGTGATGAAGGACGGGCGCATCGTCGCCCGCTACGTCAAGGCCTATATCGACGCCGGCGCCTATTCGCGCCACTCGCCCTACGGCGCGCAGAAATCCGCTGCGCATTTCCCCGGGCCCTACACGGTCCCGAACGTCTGGGTGGACAGCTACTGCGTCTATACCAACCGCACGCCGTCGAGCGCCATGCGCGGCTTCGGCGTCACCATCGGCGATTTCGCGCTGGAGGTGCAGATGGACAAGCTGGCACGGCTCGTCGGCATGGATCCGCTCGAATTCCGCTTCGTCAACGCCTATCGCGACGGCGACATGAAGGCGCACCGGCAGAAGACGGAAGGGGCCGCCCTCATCGAATGCATGCAGGAGGCTTCCCGCATTTCCGGCTGGCCGGTCGGCGAGACATACATGCGGATGTCCTCCGCCGTCAGGGAGGGCTGAGCCATGGCGATCCGCAAGGGCCGCGGGGTCGCGGCGGTCAACTATCCGACCGGCATGAACCTCGGCGG
>Ga0206118_100890_pt1 | contig 10620 bp, 11 predicted proteins | sample 3A20Ametagenome_FD_177999 | JGI IMG/M metagenome (GOLD analysis project Ga0206118, IMG submission 177999) | Enriched microbial communities from leaf-cutter ant dump, University of Wisconsin, Madison, United States - 3A20A | ecosystem: Environmental > Terrestrial > Nest > Insects nest > Nest dump...
ATCCGGCACCAGCTGCAGGGCACGTTCATGCAGCTCTCCTCGGAGCTTCACAAGACGACCGTCTTCATCACGCACGACCTCGACGAGGCGATCCGGATCGGCGACCGCATCGCGATCATGAAGGACGGCGTGCTGGTGCAGGTCGGCACGCCGGAGGAGATCGTGACCAATCCCGCGGACGACTACGTCGCCGATTTCGTCGGCGGCATCTCCAAGCTCGATCTCGTCACCGCCGCGAAGGTCATGCAGCCGCTCGAACAGTATCGCCGGAGCCATCCCGACCGCGAGATGTCGGGCTGGCCCGTCGCCCGGCCGGACGACAAGCTCAACGCGCTGGTGGACCTGTCGATCGGCACCAGCGACCCCGTCCTGGTCAAGGAGGCCGACAGCATCGTCGGCGTCGTCACGAAGGATGCCCTTCTCAGAGGCATCCAGGGACGGGGCGAAGCCAACCCCATCGCGCGAGGAGGACACTGATGGCCAACGGAAAGGGTTTCAACTGGCTTAATCCGTTCGAGAGCATCGACCTCGGCATCGCCGAACATTCGGACGGCATCAAGCAATGGGCGATCGAGCACCGCGAGGCGATCCAGCCTTTCAAGTTCTTCTTCGACGGCCTGATCCAGGGCATCGAGCGGGCCTTCCTCGCCGTGCCGCCTCTCGTCATGCTGCTGATCATCGTGCTGATCGCCTGGCAGGCGGCCGGCCGGCGCACGGCGGTCTATGTCGCCGTGGCGCTCGCGGTGCTCGGGCTGCTGTCGCCCGAGGCCTGGCCGCTGGCGATGACGACGCTGGCGATCGTGGTGGCCGCCGTGATCCTCGCGGTGATCATAGGGCTGCCGCTCGGCATCCTGGCCGGCAAGAGCGACCGGTTCGAGGCCGTGCTGCGGCCGATCCTCGATACGATGCAGACGATCCCCGCCTTCGTCTATCTCGTTCCGGTGGTGATGCTGCTGGGCATCGGCAACGTCGCCGGCGTCATCGTCACCATCATCTTCGCGCTGGCGCCGCTCATCCGTCTCACCTCGCTCGGCATCCGCTCGGTCAACCAGAGCGTGGTCGAGGCGGCGAGGGCATTCGGCGCCACGCCGGCGCAGATCATGTTCAAGGTCGAGTTGCCGATGGCGACGCCGACGATCTTCGCCGGCCTCAACCAGACGATCATGCTGTCGCTGTCGATGGTGGTCATCGCCTCGATGATCTCGGTGCGCGGCCTCGGCAACGAGGTCCTGCGCGCCATGGGCCGGCTCGATGCCGGCAAGGCGATCGTCGGCGGCCTCGGCATCGTCATGCTGGCCATCGTGCTCGACCGCATCACCCAGGGTCTCGGCCGCTCGGGCCGCGAGAAGGGACACAGGAGCTGGTGGCGGACCGGGCCGATCGGCCTCGTCGCGCGACTGGTCGATCGGGGAAAATAGACTTCATCGCGAATTATCAACTGGGAGTAAGAAAATGAAACGACTGTTGACTGCAGGGGCTTTCGCGCTGGCATTGATGGCTCAGCCCGTGCTCGCCAATGACAAGCCGGGCGAAGGCGTCACCGTGCGCCCGATGCTGCCCACCCAGATCGAGGAATTCTTCCAGCATCGCATCCTGTTCCGGGCGCTCGAGGACCTCGGCTACAGGATCGCGCAGCCCAACGAGGCGGAATACCAGACCATCCACGTGGCGATCGGCACGGGCGACGCCGATTTCACGGCGGTGAGCTGGGAGACGCTGCACAAGAGCTTCTTCGACGAGGCCGGCGGCGAGAAGGTGATGAGCCGGGTCGGCACCTATATCGAGGGCGCGCTCCAGGGCTATCTGATCGACAAGGCGACCTACGATTCCGGCGTCACCGACATCAGCCAGCTCAAGGACCCGGACGTCGCCGCGAAGTTCGATTCCGACGGGGACGGCAAGGCCGATCTGGCGGGCTGCATCCCGGGGTGGGGCTGCGAGCGGGTCATCGAGCACGAGCTCGACGAATACAAGCTGCGCGACACGATCACCCACAACCAGGGCGCCTACCAGGCGATGATGGCCGACACGATCGCCCGCTTCAAGACCGGCAAGCCCGTGCTCTACTACACCTGGACGCCCTACTGGGTTTCCGGCGTTCTCGTCCCCGGCAAGGACGTGGAATGGCTGAGCGTCCCCTATACCTCGCTGCCGGACGGCGCGACGGGCAACACCGAGTTCAACGGCAAGAACCTCGGTTTCGCCGTCGACAATATCGGCGTGGTCGCCCGCAACGACTTCCTGGAGGCCAACCCCGCGGCCAGGAAGCTGTTCGAGGTGGCGAAGCTCGACATCAACGACATCTCCGCCGAGAACAAGCTGATCACCGACGGCGAGAAGACCTCCGCCGACATCGACCGCCATGTGGACGACTGGATCAACGCCCACAAGGACCTCTACGACAGCTGGCTGGCGGCAGCCCGCGACGCAGCGAAATGATCTCGAAGCGGGGCGCCTTCCGGGCGTCCCGCGGCTTGCCGGGTGTCACTCATGAGTCATGCATCTGACGTCGTCTTTCTCCTGGTCGAGGACTTTTCGCATCTGGCCTTCGCCTGCGCGCTGGAGCCGTTGCGGATCGCCAACCTCGTCGCCGACCGCGAGCTCTACCGCTGGCAACTGGCCTCCGTGGACGGCCGGTCGGCCGCCTGTTCCAACCGCGCGGTCACGCTGGTCGACCGCGGCCTGACGCCGCTCGAACGCGGCGAGAAACTGTTCCTCGTCTCGGGCATCAACGTGCAGCATCACGTGACGCAGCCGCTGCTGAACTACCTCCGTTCGGAGCGGGCGCGGGGCGTGCCGATCGGCGCCATCTGCTCGGGCGCCTATATCCTCGCGGAAGCCGGCTTCCTCGACGGCCGCCGCGCCGCGGTCCATTGGCAGTACCACGATCTCTTCGCGGAGATGTTCCCCGAGGTGAACCTCACGAAATCGGTCTTCGTCGCCGACGAGAAATTCGTCACCGCCTCGGGCGGCGCGGCGGTCGCGGACCTGATGCTGCATCTCATCTCCCGCGACCACGGGCCCGACCTTGCCGCCGCCGTCGCCGACCAGATGGTCTATACCGGCGTGCGCGAGGCGGGCGCGACGCAGAAGGTGTCGGCCCGCTCGCGCTACGGCATCCGCAACAGCCGCCTCGGCCAGGCGATCCGGCTGATCGAGGAGAACCTGGAGACGCCGCTCTCCAGCTGCGAGCTGTCGAGGAAGCTCGGCATCTCCACCCGGCAGCTCGAACGGCTCTTCGGCCGCTACCTCCACATCACGCCGAAGCGCTACATCCTGGAGGCGCGCCTGCAGCGCGCGCGGAACCTCATCGTGCAGTCCGAGCAGGCGATCACCGAGATCGCCATGGCCTGCGGCTTCACCTCGACATCGCATTTCTCGCGGGTCTACCGCGATCATTTCGGAAAATCGCCGGTCAACCAGCGATCCGTCCTCAACTGACATCAGGAAGGAAACCATGGAGAGATTTCGGGGAAAGGCGGCGCTGGTCACGGGCGCCGCCGGCGGGATCGGCGCCGCCATCGTGCGCCAGCTTCGCGCCGAGGGCGCGGCCGTCGCGGTCGCGGACCGGGACGTCTCGGGCGTGGAGGCGGAGGCGCATCTTCCCGGCGACCTGCTCGATCCCGCCTATGCCGACGGGCTGCCGAAGGCGGCCTTCGAGGCGCTCGGCAGGCTCGACATCGTCGTCAACAATGCCGGCGTCATCACGCGCGGCCCGGTGACGGCGACGACGGATGCGGACTGGGCCCTTTCGCTCGGCGTCAATGTCGAGGCGCCGTTCCGCGTCTGCCGCGGCGCCATCCCGATCCTCGCCGGAGCCGGCGGCGGGGCCATCGTCAACGTCGCCTCCTGCTGGGGCGTGCGGCCGGGGCCGAACCATGCGCTCTATTGCATGACCAAGGCGGCGATCGCCTCGCTGACGCAGTGCATGGGCATGGACCACGCGCATCAGGGTGTCCGCGTGAACGCCGTCTGCCCGAACGAGGTGAACACGCCCATGCTGCGCACGGGCTTCGCCAAACGCGGCTTCGACCCGGACACCGCCGTCGCCGAGCTCGGCAGGACGGTGCCGCTCGGCCGCATCGCCGAGCCGGAGGATATCGCCGACGTCGTCGTCTTCCTCGCTTCGGATGCCGCTCGCTACATGTGCGGCGCGCTGGTCGAGGTCAATGGCGGGAAGCCGGTAGGATGACCCGTTTCGATGGAAAGGTGGCGCTCGTGACCGGCGGGCGCAGCGGCATCGGCCGGGCGATCGCCCGCAGGCTCCGCGACGAGGGCGCGCGCGTCTTCACCGCGCAGCGGGGCGAGGACGGGGAGTTCGAGAGCTTCGCCGCCGATTTCACCGATCCCGCGGGCGCCGCCGGCGCCGTCGCGGCGGCGGTGCAGCGGGCCGGCCGGCTGGACGTGCTCGTCAACAATGCCGGCGTCATGCAGGAGGCCCTCGTCGAGGACATGCCGCTTTCCGACTGGGAGCGCACGCTGGCCGTCAACCTCACCGCGCCCTTCATGCTGATCAGGGCGGCGCTGCCGCATCTCAGGAAGGCCGGCGGCGCCATCGTCAATGTCGGCTCCATCGAGGGCCTCGGCTCCAACCCGAAGCACGCCGCCTATTGTGCCTCCAAGGCCGGCCTGCACGGGCTGACGCGGGCGGTGGCGGTCGATCACGGCGCCGAGGGCGTGCGCTGCAACGCGGTGGCGCCCGGCTGGATCGACACGGACCTCAACCTCGACTTCATCGAGAGCATGCCCGATCCGGACGGCTTCCGCCGGACGATCGGCAGGATCCACCCGGTCGGGCGCACCGGCCGGCCGGAGGAAGTGGCGAGCCTCGTCGCCTGGCTCGCCTCCGCCGAGGCCGCCTTCGTCACGGGGCAGGTCTGGACGGTCGACGGCGGGCGGATGGCGAAGCTCAGCCTACCTTAGGAGAAGATCATGGAAACCGCACGCCCGGCGACCGCGACGCCGTCGCAGCCCGTCCTGCCCGACACGATGTCCGGCGTCGTCCTGACGGGGCACGGCGGCTTCGACAGGCTCGAATTCCGCACCGACCTGCCCGTGCCGAAAGCGGGGAGGGGCGAGGTGCTGATCCGCGTCGCGGCCTCGGCCGTCAACAACACCGACATCAACACCCGCATCGGCTGGTATTCCAAGGGGGTGCGGGAGGGCACGTCGGCAGGCGGCAGCGCCGGGTTCGGCACCTCCGACGACGACGATGCCGGCTGGACGGGCGAGGCGCTGCGCTTCCCCCGGATCCAGGGCGCCGATTGCTGCGGCCGCATCGTCGCCGTGGGCGAGGGTGTCGACGCGGCCCGCATCGGCGAGCGCGTCATCGTGCGCAATCTCCTGCGCACCTATGTGGACGACCGTCCCTGGGAATGCTGGACCTTCGGCTCGGAATGCGACGGCGGCTTCGCCGAATATGCCAGAGCCCCCGCGCGCGAGACCTTCAGGGTCGACTGCGACTGGAGCGACGAGGAGCTCGCCAGCATCCCCTGCGCCTATTCGACGGCCGAGGGCATGCTGCATCGCGCCGGCGTCGCGCGGGGCGAGACGGTGCTGATCACCGGGGCCTCCGGCGGCGTCGGCTCCGCCGCGGTGCAACTGGCAAGCCGTCGCGGCGCCGTCGTGATCGCCGTGGCGGGGGAGGCCAAGGCCGCGCAGGTCATGGCCCTGGGCGCCGACCGCGTCGTTTTCCGCGGGCGGAGCCTGCTGGAGGCCGTGGGCAGGGAGAGCGTCGACGTGGTGATCGACGTCGCCGCCGGGCCGGCCTTCACCGAGCTGCCCGAGGTGCTGAAGCGCGGCGGGCGCTATGCCATTGCCGGCGCGATCGCCGGGCCGATCGTCGAGCTCGACACGCGCAGCCTCTATCTCAAGGATCTCACCGTCTTCGGCTGCACCTTCTACGAGGACGCGGTGTTCGAGAACCTCGTCTCCTATATCGAGCGCGGCGAGATCCGGCCGCATGTCGGCAAGGTCTATCCCTTGCGGGACATCGTGCAGGCGCAGAAGGATTTCCTGTCGAAGGCGATCGGCGGGAAGCTGGTATTGACCCTCTCCGGCCCGGCGGAGGAAGGGGAAGGCTAGGCCTCCACGCTCACGCGGCCGATCGGCTTGGAACAGCATGCGAGGATGTAGTCGTCCTCGATGTCCTCGTCGGTGATGCCCCCGTTGTGGACCATATGGACCTGCCCCGCGGTCTTGCGGATCCTGCAGGTGCCGCAGATGCCCATCGAGCATCCCGAGGGGATCACCAGGCCCGCGGCCTTCGCGGCCGCCAGGATCGTGTCCGTCTCGCTGCATTTCGCCGTGATGCCGGAGAATGTGAAGTCGATCTCCGCCTGGTTCTGCGCATCGGGCAGCACGTCCTCGGGGACGTCCTCGGCATTGTCGGGCTCGGCGCTGAAGCTTTCCTGGTGATAGCGGTTCATGTCGAAGCCGAGGCCCGCGAGCGCCTCGCGCACCGCGCGCATGAAGGGTTCCGGGCCGCAGCAGAAGACCTCGCGTTCGAGATAGTCCTGCGCCATCAGGCCGAGCATGATCTGGTTGAACATCCCCCTGTAGCCGGTCCAGGGCCGGAAGGGATCGGCCTCCTCGACGACCCATTTGAGGTCGATGCCGACGATGCGCGAGGCCATGAGCTCCATTCGCTCGCGCAGGATGATCTCGGAGGGACGGCGCGCGCAGTTGATGAAGACGATGTCCGGCTCCCGTCCGGAATCGTAGAGCCACGTCGTCATCGCCACCATCGGGGTGATGCCGGAGCCGGCCGAGATGAAGAGATACTTCTCGGCCGGGTGATGGGCGATCGAGAACCGCCCGGCGGGGCCGATCGCCCGGATGCGCATGCCCTTGTGAAGGTTGTCGAGCATCCAGCGGGTGCCGATGGACGAGCGCTGCGCCTTGACGGTGATCGTCAGCGCCGTCGGCCGCGAGGGCGAGGAGGATATCGTGTAGGTCCGGTAGAGCGGCCCGCCGGGAACGGGCAGCTCCAGCGTCACGAACTGCCCCGGATCGTGATTGAACAGCGCGCCGGACGGGCTCTGGAAGCTGAAGGTCACGACGTCGGGCGCCTCCGGCGTGCGCGTGACGCATTCGAGCATTTCCACGTCGGTCCAGAAGGCAAGGTTCTTGAAGACGCTCATCCGCTTACTCCGCGGCCTGCCGCATCGGTGCGATCGACCGTTCGAGCCAGGCGGCGTACCAGTCCACGAACTGGATGACGCCGCTTTCCTGGTTCGGCGAATAGGGGCCGGGAACGTAGCCGGGCGAGAGAATGCCCTGCTGGTTGGTCTCGACGATCTCGCGGTCCTCGTCGTTGGTGGCGATCCAGACCTCGGTCAGGCGCTTGAGATCGTAGTCCACGCCCTCGACGGCATCCTTGTGCACGAGCCAGGTGGTGGTGACCTCCGTCTCCATCGGCCCGATCGGCGTCACCCGGAAGGTCAGCGAATGATCGGGCAGGAAGTGGTTCCAGGTGCTCGGATAGTGGAACTTCAGCAGCGTGCCGGCGTCGGGCAGGCCGACCCGGCCGAGGTTCCTGGCGACGGCGGCCTTGCCGTCCATCGTATAGCTCACCGCCTTCTCCTGCAGGGGCATGCGCGCCAGGCGATACTGGCCGTCCCCGGAGATCCGGAACTGCGCGGGGGCGCCGGCGGCCTCGCAGCGGTCGAAATGCGCCTGGAGGACCTCGGAGACCGATCCGTCCGGCGAGACGCCGGCGACGTTGGGATCGAGCGGGAACGAACGGCAGAGCGCGGGATGGTTGCTGCTGCAGTGATAGCACTCGCGGTTGTTCTCCCACACGAGCTTCCAGTTCGCCTTTTCGACGATGGTCGAGCTATGGGCCACCTTGGCGTCGGCGAGGTCGTGGATCGCGAGATAGGGGCGGGCCAGTTGCGCGAACGTCTCGAAATCCGGCGGCGTTTCCGACAGACAGATATAGATCAGGCCTTCGAGATTGCGCAGGGCGACCGGTTTCAGGCCATGCCTGGTGGGGTCGAAATCCGGGCCCATGTCGTTGGCCCAGATGAGCTTCCCGTCGAGGTCGTAGGTCCACTGGTGATAGGGACAGACGAGCTTGGCGACCTGGCCCTGCCGCCCCTTGCAGATCAGCGAGCCGCGGTGGCGACAGGAATTGTGGAAGGCGCGGATCTCGCCGTCGCGGCCGCGCACGATGATCACCTCATAGGCGCCGACGCGCATGGCGACATAGCTTCCCGTCCTGGTGAGCTGGCAGGCCGGGATGGCGTAAAGCCACTCCCTGTAGAAGAGATGCTCCAGATCGAGATCGTAGACGGCCGGCGAGGTGTAGAAAGGCTGTTCGAGGGCGTGGCCCGGAATGCGGCGGGCCAGCAGGTCGGGAAGGGAAGGCTGGAAGGGCGTCATGGCAAGGTTCCACATTCGGCGTGTTCAACTGACGCGGATTGTTATTGCGACAACCCTAATTGACAACCGCACTTTTTTTGATGTGAGATTAGCTTGACTAATGTCAGTATCCCAGGAGGCGCCCTCTCGTGCGAAGACCCTACGACCTGCCGTCCCTGACCGCGCTCGCCTGTTTCGAGGCCGCCGCGCGAAAGGCGAGCTTCAAGGATGCGGCGGGCGAGATGAACGTGACGCCGGCCGCCGTCAGCCATCAGATAAAGGCGCTGGAGACGGATCTCGGCTGCAGCCTTTTCACCCGGCGAAGCCGCGGCGTCGAGCTGACGGAGAAGGGGGCTTTCCTGTTCCTCTCGATCCGGCGCGGCTTCGAGGCGATATCGGACACGGTCATGCAGATCAGGGGCCGCCGCGACTCGGCCGACGTGACGATCCGCACGACCACGGCGGTCAGCTCCCTCTGGCTCACGCCAAAGATCTCCGCCTTCTGGAAAACCTATCCGGCCGTGACCGTCTCCCAGATCACCTCCGACGTTCCCGGGACGGCCGGCCCGTGCGACCTGAGCATCCATTACGGGAACCCGGAGGAGGACGACGCCGGGCACCGCATCCTCTTTCAGGATCGCATCGTGGCGCTGGGGACCGCCGCCTTCGCCGCGCAGCATCGCATCGAAGGCATCGAGGACCTGCTCAGGGCGCCGCTCATCCACATGACCAACGAGGAGAACGGCTGGACGACCTGGACCAACTGGTTCCAGTCGCTGGGATGCGCCGCGCCGAAGGGGCGCAGCTTCTCCGTGAACAACTACATGATCGCGCTCCAGGCCGCCCAGGACGACGTGGGCGCGGTGCTGGGCTGGGACGGGCTGGTGAAGAGCGTGATCGACGCCGGGCGGCTCGTGCCCCTGGTCCGCGAGACCGTCGCCTCGCCCGTGCCGTTTCACCTGAAACTCCACGCCAAGGCCACACCCCAGTCCCGCCTTTTCGCGGATTGGCTTATCAAGGCTGCGGCGTGACCGCCGGAGATGGACGAATGTACAGAAAGGAGTGCCCCATGAAACCGACGATCGGCGTTATCGGAACCGGAGATTTCGCGGCCTATCTGATCGCCGCCCTGCGCAAGGGCGGCCATGAGGGGCGCATCCTGCTGTCGCCCTACAGCCGGAGCAAGGCAGAGGCGCTCGCCGCAAGGCACGCCTGCGAGGTGGCCGCGGACGAGGCCCGCCTGCTGGCGGAGGCCGACTGGGTGCTGCTCGCCGTGCGGCCCGGGCAACTGGCGGCCGCGCTGGCGAACCTTTCGCTGCGGCCCCGGCAATTGCTGATCTCGGCCGTTGCCGGCACGTCGATCGCGCGGCTGCGCCAGGCGCTCGGCGAGGACGTGCCGGTGGTCCGCATCATGCCCTCCAGCTATATCGATACCGTCGGCGGCGGCGTCATTCCGATGTATCCCTCCTCGGCCGAGGTCGAGGCGGTGTTCGGCGTGGGCGGGACGGTGGTGACATTCGACACGGAGGAGCAGTTCGAGCTTTCAATGGTCGCCGCGTGCTTTTCCGGCTGGATCTATCGCTTCGTCGGCACGCTGGAGGCATGGTTCGTCGAGCGCGGGCTCTCGCCGGCGCAGGCACGGCTCATGGTCGCGGGCAACATGGCCGGGGCGGCGGGCTATGCCATGGCGCACCGGCACGCCTCCCTGACGGCGATCTCCGACGCGATCGCGACGGAAGGCACCTATACGAAGGCCGGACTCGACCATCTGCTCGACAGCGAGGCCGCCTCGCCGTGGCTGCGCGCGCTCGATATCGTCCACGCCCGATTGAACGGCGCCTGACGGCGCTTCCGTCGATCTACGGGCTCTCTTTCGGTGGACTGTCATATGCGACGCCTCCGACGAACCACTCGGCGGGCCGAACCTCGTGAAACAGCACCGTGGTCGCGTCCGGCCTGATCCCGGCCACCTTCTCCAGCGTCAGGGTGATCTCGCGGGCCAGCTCGGCCTTCTTCTCGTCGCTCCTCCCCGGGAAGAGTTCGATTCGTACGATCGGCATGCGATTCCTTCCTTTTCCGGACCGGCTACGGTCCAACGGCTATCCGCGCCCACAAAGACGGTCAAGCTGTTCGATCTCGGCAGCGGTCAGATCGACCCCTTCTTCTTCCGAGAGCCTCCTGGCGACGAAGCGGCGTTGCGAGGGGAGGCGGGCGCCCTGGCCCAGGATCGCATCGAACAGGGTTTCGGCGCGGGCG